>Ga0181537_10000628_pt1 | contig 32706 bp, 30 predicted proteins | sample PEATcosm2014_Bin_39_FD_119765 | JGI IMG/M metagenome (GOLD analysis project Ga0181537, IMG submission 119765) | Peatland microbial communities from MTU Mesocosm Facility, Houghton, MI, USA - PEATcosm2014_Bin23_10_metaG | ecosystem: Environmental > Terrestrial > Soil > Wetlands > Peat | place... | reverse complement strand
GCGTTGACGACGTGCACGTGCGGCGCCAGGTGGCGGGCGATGAGATAAGGCGCCCCGCCTTGCGAATGGCGCACGACGAATATGTCGGCCTGCATGGCCGTGAGATTGTCGATCGTGTCGAGCAGCGACTCGCCCTTGGCCGTGCTGGAGGCGGAGATGTTCAGGTTGTAGACGTCGGCGCTCAAGCGCTTGGCCGCGATCTCGAAGGTGGTGCGCGTGCGCGTCGAATTCTCGAAGAACAGGTTGAACACCGAGCGTCCGCGCAGCAGCGGCACGCTCTTGATCTCGCGCGTGCCCACCGAGAGGAATCCGTCGGCCGTCGCGAGGATGCGCTCGATCAGTGGACGCGGCAGGTCCTGGGTCGAGAGCAGATGGTGCAGCTCGCCTTCGCCGTTCAACTGCATGCTTGCCGGGCTCACCTGCATCGCTCAGCCCCCCCGCTCGTCGAGGCGCAAGTGCAGCCGGTGATCATCGTCGCGGGAAAGCACCACGCTCACGTCGTCCGGGACTTCGATGGTGCGGCCCACGAGGCTGGTCGACACCGGCAGCTCGCGGCCGCCCCGGTCGATCAGGACCGCAAGCTCGATGCGCGCCGGCCGCCCGTAGTCGAACAGTTCGTTCATCGCCGCGCGCACGGTGCGGCCGGTGTTGAGCACGTCGTCGACAAGCAGGATGTCGGCGCCGTCGACATCAAAGGGAATCTTCGACGGTCGTACGCCGCGGCTCAGGCCGGAATGGCTGAAATCGTCGCGATAAAACGAGACGTCGAGGATGCCGACTTCCGCTTCGATCTTCAGGTCCGTGCGCAAGCGCTCGGCCAGCCACACGCCTCCGGTGTGCACGCCGACCAGCAAGGGATTGCGGCCGGCGACGTGCTCGCGCACGCGGCGCGAGAGCTGCACGTAGATCGCTTGGGCGTCGAGTTCTAGCATCGCTCTTGCGTCGTCTCGTCAAACCACTGTTGCAGGATCACGGCCGCCGCCTCATCGTCGCGCGCCCGCAGGTTTCCGGCTCCCTCCAGGACGGCGCTGGAATATCGCTCATCGACCCGTGCGACAGGAAGATGAAAGCGCCCTTCGAGCTGGCGTGCAAAGCGCTCGCAACGCTGGGTCATCTCGTGCGCCGTCCCGTCCGGGTGCGAGGCTACACCGACCACGAGCTGGCTGGGGCGCCATTGCTCGATCAGGCGCGCCAGATGCTGCCACGCGGCCGGGTCGGCCTGGGATTTGCGAGGCACGATTTCCAGGGCGCGGGCGCTGCGCGTGATGCCATTGCCCAATGCAACCCCGATGCGACGAAGACCGAAGTCGAAACCGAGCACAATGCCGGTTTCCGCTGCGGGTTTCGTGTCGTGCGCGCTTGCCTCCATTCCCTCAGGCACGGCCGGATTGGCCGGTCAGGTACAGGGGGTCGACGCCCAGCAGTCGCAGCGCCGCGTCGAAGCGCGCGGTGAGGGGCGTATCGAAGATCACGCGCGCATCGGCGGCGACCGTCAGCCAGCCGTTATGCGCGAGTTCATGCTCGAGCTGGCCTGCGGCCCAGCCCGAGTAGCCCAGGGTGACCAGCAGGCGCGCGGGCCCCTGGCCGCCCGCAAGCGCTTCGAGCACATCCTTGGAGGTGGTCAGCCCGATGTCTTCCGCGACCGTCAGCGTCGAGCTGTAATTGCCAGCGGGTGCATGCAGCACGAAGCCGCGCTCGGTCTGCACCGGTCCGCCATAGAGCACGGGCTCGTCGCGCCAAGGCGCGATCTCCAGGCGCAAGTCGATCTTGTCGAACAGCCGTGCCAGCGTCAGGTCCATGGGCCGATTGATCACGACTCCCATGGCGCCCTTGTCGCTGTGCTCGCAAACATACACGACCGTCCGATCGAAGTTCGGATCCTCCATGCTGGGCATGGCGATCAAGAACTGGTTCGTGAGGTCCATACCCCCAAGTCTAGCCTCGAAGGGCGGCTTGCGGCAGTCGCAATTCCCCCCATCCCGGCGTACCCGCGTATAGGTGCGGGACATCGGCCATCCATGTGATGGTTGGCCCCGCACGGGCCTGCAATCGGCGATTGAGGTGCCGCGATCGTTGAAGTTCAGGCGCGGCGGGCCAGTGCGCGCACCACGCTTGCCATGCGGTCGACCTCTTCGCAGGTGTTGTAGAACGCGAGCGAAGCGCGCACCGTGGACTCCAGGCCGAAGCGGCGCAGGATGGGCTGCGCGCAGTGGTGCCCTGCCCGCACGGCGATGCCTTCCTCGTTGAGCGCCTTGCCCACCTCTTCCGTGGTCGTGCCGTCGACCACGAAGGAAAGCACGCTCGCCTTGTCCGCGGCGGTACCGATCAGGCGCACGCCGGCGATCTCGCGCAAGCGCCCGGTCGCGTACTCGAGCAGGTCGTGCTCATGGCGGGCGATGTTCTCCAGGCCGATTCGCTCGACATATTCGAGGGCCGCCGCCAATCCTGCGGCGTCGGCAATATTGCCCGTGCCCGCCTCGAAGCGCGCCGGCGCACCCTGGTAGCTGGTGCGCTCGAACGTCACATCGCGAATCATGTTGCCCCCGCCCTGCCACGGCGGCATGGCCTCGAGCAGATCGCGCTTGCCGTACACGGCGCCGATTCCCGTCGGCCCGAAGATCTTGTGCCCCGAGAACACGAAGAAATCCGCATCGAGCGCCGCCACGTCGACGCGCGTGTGCGAAACCGACTGGGCGCCATCGACCAGCGCGCAGGCCCCGGCGCGGTGCGCGAGTTGCACGATCTCGCGTACGGGCACCACGGTTCCCAGCGCGTTGGAAACCTGCGTGACCGAGACGATCTTGGTCCGATCATTGAGCAGACGCTGGTATTCGTCGAGCAGAACCTGCCCTGAATCGTCAACCGGGATCACCCGCAGGCGCGCACCCTTTTCCTGCGCGAGCTGCTGCCACGGTACGATGTTTGCGTGGTGCTCCAGGTGCGAGACCACGATTTCGTCACCCGCACGCAGGTGCTGCGCGCCCCAACTCTTGGCGATGAGGTTGATGCCTTCCGTCGCCCCGCGCACGAACACGATTTCCTCGTTCGAAGCGGCACCGAGGAAGCGGCGCACGGTGGCACGCGCGTTTTCGTAGGCATCGGTCGCACGCGCAGCCAGTTCATGCGCGGCACGATGGATGTTCGAATTCTCGTGCTCGTAGAAGTGCACGAGGCGATCGATGACGGCGCGCGGCTTCTGGGTCGTCGCGGCATTGTCGAACCAGACCAGCGGCCGGCCATTGACGGTTTCCTGGAGGATCGGGAAATCGCGGCGCACGGTCAGGACATCGAAGGCCGGATGCCCGCCAGCCGCCACGGCCACCGGTACCTCGGGAAATTGCGGCGGGCGCGCAGAGGCGTACTGCGCGGGTGCCTGCTGCGGCGCGGCGGGAGATTCGGAGGGAACTGGCACCGCCGGTACGTCGGCGCGCGCCGGCACCTCGCCAGACGCTCCGGGCGCGGCCGGCGACGCGAAGTCCAGGAAGTAGAAGGACGGCACGGGTGGAGACGCACGAGAGACCGACTCCGCCGGAACCGCAAGTGCGAGGCCGGCCGCCCGCGGCTCCAAGGCCGGCAAGGCCGTACGAACGGTGTCGGGAGGTCCGTTCTGTGCCTGCGCATGTGGCGCCAATGCCGGTGCCCGGCCGACTGCGGGCGCGACATATTGCGGAACGGTCGGCGCAACGTTTGATGCAGGCGGGTAACCCCCAAACGGAACGGCAGCCGGCGTCGCGGGACCGCTTGCACCCGGAGGAATGATCAAGCCCGGCGGCTGGGGATTTGCCGGCGCCGCCGGCGCGTTCGCTCCTGGATTCCCGGGCACACTCCCCGAGGCACTACCGGGAGTCGCGCGAAGGAATTCATTGGCCAGCGACGCGAGGATGTCCGCGCCGGGAAAACTCAGCGGTTCCATCGTGCCCGCTTACTTGTAGGTGTCCGGATAGTCGTGGTACTTGTCGACCTCGACGTCCTCCAGGACGGCGAGCGCATCTTCCGTCTGAATCGCGAGCGAGCAGTAGAGCGAGATCAGGTAGGACGCAATCGCGTTGCGGCTGATCCCCATGAAGCGCACCGAAAGCCCGGGACTTTGCTCGCCCGGCAATCCTGGTTGGAAAAGCCCGACGACACCCTGGCGCCTCTCGCCGACGCGCAACAGCAGGACCTTGGACTTGCCGTCGGTGACCGGCACCTTGTCCGAGGGAATCAGCGGAAGGCCACGCCAGGTCAGGAATTGCGAGCCGAACAGGCTTACGGTTGGTGGCGGCACACCACGCCGCGTGCACTCGCGGCCGAATGCGGCGATCGCCTTCGGATGCGTGAGAAAGAACGCGGGTTCCTTCCACACCTTCGTCAGCAGCTCGTCGAGGTCGTCCGGCGTGGGCGTCCCCCTGAGCGGATAGATGATCTGGTCGTCCGCGACATTGGCCAGCAGGCCGTAGTCCGGATTGTTGATGAGTTCGCTTTCCTGCTTCTCCTTGATCGTCTCGATCGTCAGTCGCAACTGTTCCTTGATCTGGTCATGCGGGCTGCTGTAGAGGTCCGAGACGCGCGTATGCACGTCCAGGACCGTGCTGACCGAGTTCAGGAAGTATTCGCGCGGCGCGTCCTCGTAGTCGACGAAGGTCGAAGGCAATTCCGCCTCGTCGCGGCTTCCACACAGCACCTGCACGTCCTGTGGATTCTTGACCTTGTTGAGACGGTAGATGCCGGCCTCGACGGGCACCCATTGCAGGAGGTGCGTGAGCCAGCGCGGACTGATGGTCGCGAGGGTGGGAGCGGTCTTGGTGGCGTTGGCAAGCTGGCGTGCGGCGCTGTCGCCAAGCGCCAATTGCGCGGTTGTGGAATCGGACATCGGGTGCCTTTTATGCGGATTGCGAATATGTTTATGAGGAATTTGCCAGTGCGATTTTCTCGGCGCAGCGGGTGCGCCTCAACCGGCTATAGCCGCCAATGCGCAAAGGCGCGCACAGGCGCAGCTCGAGCATGGGGCTCATCCGGGCTCTTCGCACTGGGACAGCAAGGTCGAGAGTGGAATGTCGAGGGCCCGGGCAAGCTTTGCGGCGGTGGCCAGCGACGGCATCACGGCGGCGCGCTCGACTTCACCCATGTACGAGCGGTTGAGTTCGGCACGACCAGCCAGGCGCTCCTGCGACCAGCCCCGCGCCTCGCGCAGCTCCCGCACGCGCCGGCCGAATCGCGCGCCGACGCCTTCCCCTTCAGATACCGGCGCCGGCATTTTGCAAATCGCTTTCATTGCGCGCACTGGCCTGCGTGATGCGACTGCCGGCCGGGACACTGCGGGTAAGCCAGACATTGCCGCCGATCGAACTGCCCCGGCCGATCGTCACGCGGCCCAGGATCGTCGCCCCCGCGTACACCACGACATCGTCTTCGAGCAGGGGATGCCTCGGGCCGCCTTTGCGGATCCTGCCTTCCTCGTCGGTCTCGAAGCGCTTTGCCCCGAGCGTGACCGCCTGGTAGAGACGTACGTTGCTGCCGATCTCCGCGGTTTCGCCGATGACGACGCCGGTGCCGTGATCGATGAAGAATCCGGGGCCGATGCGCGCGCCCGGGTGAATGTCGATGCCCGTCTCGCCATGTGCGATCTCCGCGATCAGGCGCGCGACGATCGGGACGCCAAGCACGTACAGGCGATGCGCGATGCGGTGATGGATCATCGCGTGAATGCCGGGATACGAAAGCAGTACTTCGTCGACACTGTGCGCAGCCGGGTCGCCTTGATAGGCGGCGAGCACGTCGCTGTCGAGCAGGGAGCGGATCTGAGGCAGCCCCGCCCCCAGCGCACGCACGATGGATAGCGCGCGTTCCTCCAGGTCGCCAGGGCGCGCCGCGACCCCGTCGCGTCCGGCGTCCTCGGTCGAGGCGTGGCGCGCGTGATAGCGCAGCTCCAGCCGCACCTCGACGAGCAGGCTGCCCAGCGCCGACGAAACCGCCTGGCCGACGTAGAAATCCTCGTTTTCCTGTACGAGATCGGTCGGCCCCAAGCGCATCGGAAACAGGGCGCCTCGCAGGCGGCCGAGGATTTCACGCAGGGAAGTCTGCGAAGGCAGTTCGCGCCCGCCGGCTTCCTGGCGGCGCTGCGAGCGGCGCCACGCTTCGCGCACACCGCGCAGTTCGGCGACGATCCCGGTCAGCGCGAACGCATCGGCCGTCGTCACCGGACTAATCCTGCACCCAGGGAAGTCCGTGGTAGCGCCAGCCGCCCGAAGTGCCGCGGTGCTGCGCGCCATTGATTTCGCCCTCGAATCCTTCGAGGATGTTGAATACGCGCGTGAATCCTGCTTTCGTGGCTGCCTCCGCCGCGAGCGCCGAGCGCTTTCCGCTTCGGCACAGCAGCAGGACGACATCGTTCTTGCCCGCCTTCGCTTCCAACTCGCGCGTGAAGCGAGGATTGCGCGTCAGGTTCGTGCCCGTCGCCCAGGACACGTGCAGACTGCCCGGCACATGCCCGACAAATTTGCGCTCCTCGACCGAGCGCACGTCCACCAGGACCGCCGCCCCGGCCTGGACCAACGCCCAGGCATCGACCGGCGGCACGCTTCCTGCAAACGAACGACCTTCCGCCTTCGCGTCGGTCCGGATTTTTTCCAGCAGCGCCTGCGCCGACTCTTCCAAGGATTCCACCGTCATATCTGCTCCTGCGTTCGAATCCCAGGGTTGGAAGGAATTTTGCCCACCCGGGATGGCTATCGCCACCACTTCAGGCTACGCAGGCACGATTTGGCAGGGAACGAAGGAAAGCGCAGGTGCTTATTCGGCGGGCGGTTTGAGGTCACAAATCCTGATCTCAAAGCGGATCGTCGGATTGGCGCAAAAAAAAGCCGGATGGATTTCTCCATCCGGCCTTTCGTATTGCTGAGGTACTGGGGTGTCGAACCCGGACTTACATATCCATGTCCATGCCACCCATGCCGCCCATTCCACCCATGCCACCGCCGCCAGGGCCAGCCTTGGGCTTGTCTTCGACAAGCTCGGCAACCATCGCGTCGGTCGTGAGGATCAGGCCGGCAACGGACGCGGCGTTTTGCAGCGCCGTGCGGGTCACCTTCGTCGGGTCCAGAACGCCCATCGCGACCAGGTCACCGTAGGCGTGGGTCTGGGCATTGAAACCGAAGTTGCCCTTGCCTTCCACGACCTTCGCAACCACGACGCTGGGTTCTTCGCCCGCGTTCGCGACGATCTGACGCAGCGGCTCTTCGATCGCACGCAGCACGATCTTGATGCCGGCGTCCTGGTCGGTGTTGTCGCCCTTCACGCCGGAAATCGCCTGCTTGGCGCGCACGAGCGCAACGCCGCCGCCCGGGACCACGCCTTCTTCCACGGCCGCACGCGTGGCGTGCAGCGCGTCTTCGACGCGGGCCTTCTTTTCCTTCATCTCGACTTCGGTTGCGGCACCGACACGGATCACCGCGACGCCGCCGGCCAGCTTGGCAACGCGCTCCTGCAGCTTTTCCTTGTCGTAGTCGCTGGTGGCTTCCTCGATCTGGGCGCGGATCGCCTTGACGCGCGCTTCGATCGTCTTGTGCTCGCCGTTACCGTCGATGATCGTCGTGTTTTCCTTGGCCACTTCGATGCGCTTGGCCTGGCCCAGGTCATGCAAGGTCGCCTTTTCGAGCGTCATGCCGGTTTCCTCGGCGATGACGGTACCGCCCGTCAGAACGGCGATGTCCTCGAGCATGGCCTTGCGGCGGTCGCCGAAGCCCGGAGCCTTCACGGCCGTCGTCTTCAGGATGCCGCGAATGTTGTTGACCACGAGGGTCGCCAAGGCTTCGCCTTCGACTTCCTCGGCGATGATCAGCAGCGGACGGCCCGACTTGGCCACTTGTTCGAGCACGGGCAGCAGGTCGCGGATGTTCGAGATCTTCTTGTCGTGCAGAAGAACGAAGGGGTTATCCAGGACGGCGATCTGCTTCTCGGCGTTGTTGATGAAGTAGGGCGAGAGATAGCCGCGGTCGAACTGCATGCCCTCGACGACGTCGAGTTCGCTGTTCAGCGACTTGCCGTCCTCGACGGTGATGACGCCTTCCTTGCCGACCTTGTCCATCGCATCGGCGATGATCTTGCCGATGTCGCTGTCCGCGTTGGCGGAGATCGCGCCGACCTGGGCAATTTCCTTGCTCGTCGTGCAGGGCTTGCTGATCTTCTTGAGTTCGTCGATTGCCGTGGCGACGGCCTTGTCGATGCCGCGCTTGAGGTCCATCGGGTTCATGCCCGCGGCCACGTATTTCAGGCCTTCCACGACGATCGATTGCGCCAGGACCGTTGCCGTCGTCGTGCCATCGCCCGCGTTATCCGAAGTCTTGGAAGCGACTTCCTTGACCATCTGCGCGCCCATGTTCTCGAACTTGTCCTTCAGTTCGATTTCCTTGGCCACCGAGACACCGTCCTTCGTGACGGTCGGCGCGCCGAAGCTGCGCTCGAGCACGACATTGCGTCCCTTGGGTCCCAGGGTGACCTTTACTGCATTGGCGAGAATGTTCACGCCGCGCACCAGGCGGTGCCGCGCGTCTTCGCCGAAAAGTACTTGTTTGGCTGCCATAAGAGCTCCGAATCAGTTGTAAGTCGTCGAATCCATTTGTTTTTGGGAAGGCTGCGGCCTTAGCCGACGACTCCCATGATGTCTTCCTCGCGCATCACGAGCAGTTCATCGCCGTCGACCTTTACGACCTGACCGGCGTACTTGCCGAAGAGGATGCGGTCGCCCACCTTCAGATCAATGGGGATGAGCTTGCCGTTGTCGTCGCGCTTTCCCGGTCCGATGGCGATGACTTCGCCTTGGTCGGGCTTCTCGGCGGCGCTATCGGGAATCACGATTCCCGAGGCCGTTTTGCGCTCGTTGTCCAAGCGCTTGACGATCACGCGATCGTGCAGAGGACGAATCTTCATAGCTTCTCCTGACATGGTTATTCAGTTGCTGAATGCACCCCGAAGGGTCCAAGAATTTTTGGGTTCGGCCAGTGCAGATGGAGCGGGCTCCAAAAACGCATTAGCACTCGACCCTTGAGACTGCTGATTATATGGGGGCGATTTGCCGATTTCAACCCGACATGCCAACCATTTCCGGTACGAACTTATGGTGCAATGCACCATAAGTTCGTACCCTTCGTAGCGCCGCAGGCGCGAAGAAGGGTGAAGTCCGACTTTGTCTAACCGACCTGTTTGGAGAGCTGGAACAGATGTTCGGTGCGCGCGCCTGAGCGGCAAAACGCGAATACCGGCGCCGGGGCGCTCGCCAGGTGGCGTGCCATCTCGGCCGCCTGATCCGGGGTGAGCTGGCCGCTCACCACGGGGAGGTGGAAATACTGCAAGCCCGCCGACTGGGCGGCGCTCTTGATCTGTTCGCTCGTCGGTTGCGCCGGTCCGCCTTCGCCGTCGGGGCGGTTATTGATGACCGTCTTGAAGCCGTGCGCGGCGATCACGGGGACATCGGTCGGCATGATCTGCCCCGCCGCCGCGACGCTGTCTGAAAGCCACTTGAAGTGCAAAGTCATGATCTCTCTCCCAAGCCGCCGACTGCGCATTCTACGATCGTCAACGAAGACGACCCGTTCAAATGGGGCTTGTCTCTGGGCGCAGCCGAGAACGCGCCCCAGTGGGAGGCCGGAATGTCCGGGCCACGCAGAGCGAGCGTGCGCGCGCCGAGCCCACGTGACGGCGTAGTGCGCGCGAGCGAGCGGGTGCGTGGCCCGGACATCGCCGGCCCTGCCTGCTGGGAAGGCAAATCCGCTGCCGGAGAAAATAGGCGCAGCAGCGGGTTGAGTTCGAACCGAGGATCGTGATCTAGAACGTGTAGCCGACGCCCAGTTTCAAGACGGGCCAGAAGCGCAGGTTGTGCACATCGTTCTGGATGTTGCCTTGCTCCACGTCGGCATTTGCCTGGATCTGGCTGCAGGTGGTCGAGGACAGGCTCGGCGCGCAGACGACGCTCAGACTCGTCTTGGGCGACCCGGAGATCAGCGCGCCGAAATCGGACATGAAATGGAGTCCGCTTTCACCGCCCAGGTTGCCCCATCCGAAGCCGACGTAGGGGACCGTCTTGCTCCAGTCGACCGTGGAATTGGCGGATGCGATGTCGCTTGCCGGATAGGACACGCCGTTGAAGGTATAGGTGCTGCCCGCGGAAGGCGTGCCGGTCAGGGTGAACTTGTTCTTGTCCTGCACGGCGCCCGCCGTCAGGCGAAAGCTGCCGCCGAACGGATAGCCGTCCAGCAGCACGCCCGCTTCGAACAACTTGAGCTTCGCGTCCCAGGCGACGTCGGAGCCGTAATTTCCATTGCGGCTGATCGTGCCCCATCCGGAAACCGAGGCGCGCAAGCCGACATATTCGTTCAGGCCGACGCCCAGGTCCGCGCCCAGTCCCGTGATCAGGCCCCCGTTGAGCGATACCCCGAAATGCGATGCGGACTGCGCGTGCACCCGCGGCGCGAAGCAGGCGATGAGCAAGGCGAAAGCGAACACGAGTCCCGCGCCCGTCTTTATCGTGTCACGATATATTTTGGCGTTCATGTTTTTCCTTTCCCCGGTTGCATTGCCGCATCAGCGTAATCAGGGAGAAACCGCCTTGAAGCGCCAAAAAGAGGGCACAATTCCGCGACAATTTTTCCCAGGAGGGGCGCACATGACCGTTGAATCTGTCACGGATGCCGGATCGCACGGCCAGTCCGGGCTGCTTGCCAAGGAGCGCACCATCGCCCGCCCGGGCTTCAACCGCTGGCTGGTACCGCCGGCGGCGCTGGCCATCCACCTGTGCATCGGCATGGCATACGGGCTGTCCGTGTTCTGGCTGCCCCTCTCACGCGCGATCGGGATCAACCAGGCGATTTCCTGCGGAAAGGCGGAAGGCTTTTTCGAGGAGCTGGTCCAGCAGCTCTGGGCGACCAATTGCGACTGGAAAGTCACATACCTCGCGTTTGCGTTCAGTCTGGGCATTGTCATCCTGGGGCTCTCCGCCGCAATCTGGGGCGGCTGGCTGGAACACGTCGGCCCGCGCAAGGCCGGCGTTGTGGCCGCCTTGTGCTGGGGAGGCGGCTGGATCGTCTCGGCTTTCGGTATCGCGCACCATCAACTGATCGTCCTTTGGCTCGGACTTGGCGTGATTGGCGGCGTGGGCCTCGGCATTGGTTACATCTCGCCCGTTTCGACCCTTATCAAATGGTTTCCCGACCGGCGAGGGATGGCCACCGGGATGGCCATCATGGGGTTCGGTGGGGGCGCAATGATCGGCTCGCCGCTCGCGGACATGCTCATGCGCCACTTCGCGACGCCGACTTCCGTCGGTGTCTGGGAGACTTTCGTTGCGCTAGGCGTGATCTTTATCGTGTTCATGCTGGGTGGCGCGTTCGGATACCGGGTGCCGCCGGCCGGATGGAAACCCGCGGGTTGGTCACACCCCGAAACCGGTGCGGGCAAGGCCATGATCACCAGTCGCAACGTGCATCTGAACAAGGCCTGGCAGACACCGCAGTTCTGGCTCATCTGGGGCGTGCTCATGCTCAACGTTTCGGCCGGCATCGGCATTATTGCGATGGCCTCGCCACTGCTCCAGGAGGTCTTCGGCGGCCACCTGATCGGAGTGAACCTCGGGTTTTCGGACCTGACGCCCGACCAGAAGAAGCAGATCGCGACAATCGCGGCGGGATTTACCGGGCTGTTGAGTCTCTTCAATATCGGCGGCCGGTTTTTTTGGGCAAGCCTTTCCGACCGCATCGGCCGCAAGATCACCTACATCATCTTTTTCGTGCTCGGCATCGCCTTGTATGCGTCGACACCTTCGCTTGCGCACGCAGGACAACTGGCGCTCTTCGTGGCGGCCTTTTGCGTGATCCTCTCGATGTACGGCGGCGGCTTCGCGACCGTTCCTGCCTATCTGGCGGACATGTTCGGCACGCAGATGGTTGGCGCAATCCACGGTCGATTGCTCACGGCGTGGTCGACGGCCGGTGTCGTCGGACCATTGCTCGTCACGTACATTCGTGACACGCAACTCGAGGCCGGGGTCACGCGCGCGCTTGTGTACGACAACACCCTGTACATCCTTTCGGGTCTGCTGGTCGTGGGATTGGTCTGCAATCTGTTGATCCGGCCTGTCGCGGCTAAGTGGTATATGAGCGACGAGCAATTGGAATATGAGCGCAAACTAGCGCACGAGCGCGCCAGCGAGGCGACGGGTTCCACGACTTCCGCGCAGGCTGCCGATGGCGGATTGGTGTCCATCATTCTTGCCTGGGGTGTCGTTGGAATTCCGCTGGCGTGGGGTGTGTGGGTCACATTGCAAAAGGCGGCGGTATTATTCTGATGGTGCGACGCAGCAGTCAAGGATGATCCAAATTCCGCAAATGCGCTATCTCGTTTGGCGGATCTGCTGCCGATGACTTTTCGATATGAACGATAGCGTCCAGGAACGAGTTCGGCTTGCGCAGATCCGTAGCGGCGTGGTCCCGGAGGTGGGCTTCACGCAGCTCGACCTGCCCAAGCTCGACACCTTCGAGACTGCCGTCACGTTCGACGCGGATTGCGATCCGCTGACGGCCCACGATGAGCTCTCGCCCGTGTTCGGCCAGAAGGCGGGAACCGGTCGCTTCCTGTTTTGCGCGGACAGTTCGGTCGCCGGGCGCTTTTGGGTCCGTTCGGTGGTTCCGTGGAAATTCCCGCCCTCATCCGCGGTAACGGCGCTGGCGCCCAAGCGCATCGTCACCCAACTCGCTTCCGGGCTGATGTATCACTTCTCGCTCACGGTCTGCGCGGGCGACGTCGACTTGAGCGATGGCCGCAAGATGGTGCGGCCCTACAAGTCGATTCCCGAGTGGGAGAACTGGTTCAACTCCAATGCCGAGGAATTCGGCATCAAGCCACTCATGGTGAGCGTCTCCCTGCGCACCATGCGTTTTCAGCATCAAGGTGCCAGCTACCGCATCGATCACGGGGCACTGGAAGGCGCGCTTGAAGTCGCGGATACCGAACGGCTCATGCGCCGTTTGCTGCGTGGCTTCGGGTCGCATCGCCGCCTGGGCCTCGGCATGATGAAGCTGCAGTCGTAGTCGTCGTGCGGCTGTTTGCGGTCCTTCTCGCGGTGGCATCGACCACCGCGATCGCGCAGACCCCCTCCCCAGCCCCTCCCCCGCCAAGCGGGGGAGGGAATCTATCTGCGCCTCTTTCGCAGGGCGAGAGAGCGGATGAACCCATTCCCAAGACGGTAAGGTCCGCCCTCGAGGCTGCCGGGATCGCCGACGCGAACAGCGCGATTGCCGTCGTTCCCCTGGATGGCGGCGCGCTGCAGATCGCGCATCGCGACGAGCTTGCGCTCAGCCCTGCCTCGACGATGAAGCTGCTGACGACCTTTGCCGCGCTGGCCGAGCTCGGGCCCAGTTATCGCTGGCATACCCAGGTCTATGCGAGCCAGGCCCCGGTGCACGGGCACATTGATGGCGACCTCATCCTGCGCGGTGGCGGCGACCCGAGCCTCGTGATCGAACGCCTCTGGTTGCTCGTCCATCGGATCCGTGCGCTGGGCATCCAGGACATCGGGCGCGACCTGGTGATCGACCGCTCGCGGTACGCGGCCAGCGTGGACGCCGCACCAACGCTCGACGGCAACGACCTGCGACCGTACAACGTTGCGCCCGACGCGATGTTGATCAACTACAAGGCGGTCAGCCTCGATTTCGTGCCCGACAAGGCCGCGCATGTCGCGCGCATCGTCGCGACGCCCTTGCTCGAGGGCGTGCGCATCCCGGCGCAGGTGCCGTTGTCCGACGGCAGTTGCGGCGACTGGAAGGAAAAGCTGCGCGCGGATTTCACGGCCGGCAACGTCGCGAGCTTTCGTGGTCACTTCCCGACGTCGTGCGGCGAAAAGACCTGGCATGTCAGCATCCTCACGCCGGACCGTTTCGCATTCGATGCGTTTCGCAACCTGTGGCATGCCGCGGGCGGAACCTTGAAGGGCGGAGTGCGCGAAGGCAGGGTCGATCCTGGCGCGGTCCTCCTGACCGATTTCGAATCGCCCGAGCTGTCGGAAGTGATCCGCGACATCAACAAGAACAGCAACAACGTGATGGCGCGCCAGCTGTTCCTGACCTTCGGCGCGGAGTATGGCGACCCCTTCCACGAGGCCTTGCAGTCCATGCCGGCGGCGGGCGCGGCGGCGACCCCGCCCGCGACGGCCGACCGGTCGGTCGAGGCGATGCATGACTGGCTCGGTCGCCAGGGGCTCGCCATGCCCGAACTCGTGCTGGAAAACGGCTCGGGGCTGTCGCGTCGCGAGCGGATCTCGGCAAGCAGTCTCGCGCGTTTGCTGGTACACGCCTGGAAGAGCAGCGAGATGCCCAACTTCCTGGCGTCCCTGCCCGAGGCCGGCGTGGACGGGACCATGAAGGACAGGACAGGGGCCGCGCGATCGGCCTATATCAAGACCGGGTACCTGAGCGGCGTGCGCGCGATTGCCGGCTATGTCTTTTCCGCAAGCGGGCACCGCTACGCCGTCGTTGCCATCGTCAACGATGCGCACGCCGACGCCGCGCAGGCGGCGCACGATGAGCTGCTCAATTGGGTTTGGCGGGAGGGCTGAAACTACACTTCGGCGAACGAAGAGTCGGCGGCCTTGATCACTTCGGCGATCACCGCCTCGTCGTGCTGGATCGAGACGAATCCCGCCTCGAAGGCCGAGGGCGCGAGGTACACGCCGCGCGCGAGCATGGCGTGGAAAAAGCGGTTGAAGCGATCGCGGTCACTCGCCATCACGGCCGCGAAGCTCGCCGGCACGTCGGCCGCGAAGTACAAGCCGAACATCGATCCGACGCTGTCGGCCGTGAACGACTGTCCGTGGCGCTGCGCCGCCTGCACGATGCCCTGGACCATGGATCGGGTGCGCGCGGTGAGCTTTTCGAAGAATCCCGGTGCCTCGATGAGTTCGAGCGTCGCACGGCCGCAGGCCACCGCGACCGGGTTGCCCGACAGGGTTCCCGCCTGGTACACGGGGCCCAGGGGCGCAAGCTGCGCCATCACGTCGCGGCGTCCGCCGAAGGCCGCCATCGGCATGCCGCCGCCGATCACCTTGCCTAATGTCGTTAGGTCGGGAACGATGCCGTACAGCGATTGCGCGCAGCCCAGGGCGACGCGAAGGCCGGTCATGACCTCGTCGAAGATGAGCAAGGCGCCGTGCTGCGAACACAGGCGGCGCATCGTGCGCAGGAACTCGTCGCTCGCCCGCACCAGGTTCATGTTGCCGGCGACCGGCTCGACGATCACGCAGGCGATGTCCCGCCCCATGCGCGCAAACGCATCCTCGAGCTGCTGTGCATCGTTGAAGTCGAGCACGATCGTGTGCTGTGTCGTCTCGGGCGGCACGCCCGCCGAGCTCGGGTGCCCGAACGTGAGCGCGCCGGATCCGGCCTTGACCAGCAAGCTGTCGGCATGGCCGTGATAACAGCCCTCGAACTTGATCAGCTTGGAGCGCCCGGTGGCGCCGCGCGCGAGGCGGATGGCGCTCATCGTCGCCTCGGTGCCCGACGAGACCAGGCGTACCTGTTCCATCGACGGCACCATGCGCACGATGCGTTCGGCGAAGTCGACTTCGGCCTCGGTCGGTGCGCCGAAGGAAAGCCCGTCGCGCGCCGTGCGCTCGATGGCGTCGAGTACGGCCGGATGTGCGTGACCCAGGATCAGCGGGCCCCACGAGCCCACCATGTCGACATAGCGCGTCCCGTTCGCATCCCAAATAAAGGGGCCGTTGCCTCTGGCAATGAAGCGCGGCGTGCCGCCTACCGCACGAAATGCCCGAACGGGTGAATTGACGCCACCGGGAATGGACTGCTGCGCCCGCGCGAACAGGTCTGCATTGCGATCGTGTTCGGCGCTACCCATCCACCCATCCCCTTGCGTCAAAAAAATGTCCCAAAAGCGTGCGAACTGGATTCCAAAGCCTTGATTCGCTACCGAATTCGCCCCCGGAAACGAGGACTGACCGCCACGCGGAGGGCTATCATCGCGAAGGCGCAATGGTAGCGAACCTCTCGGAACAAAGGACTATGACGGCATCGGTCACTACGCGTACGTGGATGTGTTTGATTTGCGGCTGGATTTACGACGAGGCAGCCGGGCTGCCCGAAGAGGGAATCGTTGCGGGGACGCGCTGGGAAGACATTCCGCCGAATTGGGTTTGCCCCGAATGCGGCGCACGCAAGGAAGACTTCGAAATGATCGAAGTCTGATAGGAAGTGCCTGGTGGAAAGCGGACCGGATCGAATCTGCAATGACGACTCCGGGATTGACAGACGAAAAGGGTAAGTGTGTGATTGCTATCTCAACAACCCTTCGAAATTGGTCATTTGGAGGCTGACGGATGTCTGCGCAGTTGGAAGCCGCCGATATCCGCGGCAAGAAGGTGATGGTGATCGACGACTCGAACACGATTCGTCGAAGCGCCGAAATTTTCCTCACCCAAGCCGGGTGCCAGGTCATTTTGGCGCAGAACGGCTTCGAGGCACTCTCCAAGGTCAACGATCACCAGCCCAGCATCATCTTTTGCGACATCCTGATGCCGCGGCTGGATGGCTACCAGACCTGCGCGCTGATCAAGCGCAGTCCGCGCTTCCACGACACGCCGATCGTCATGCTCTCCTCCAAGGACGGGCTCTTCGATCGCGCGCGCGGACGCATGGTCGGCTCCATCGAATACCTCACCAAACCGTTCACGAAAGACAGCCTGTTGACTGTCGTGCGCCAGCATTCGATGAACGTCGTTGCCCAATGATCCTGAATACGAGCTGGAGATTGCAGTCATGCCGATTCGAAACATCCTGATCGTCGACGATTCGCCGACCGAGCGCTATTTCCTCAACGAATTGCTGTCCAAGCACGGCTTCACGGTCACGGCCGTGGAAAGCGCGGAAGAGGCCCTGACCAACCTGCAGACGCGGCTGCCCGACCTGATCCTGATGGACGTCGTGATGCCCGGACAGAACGGATTCCAGTTGACGCGCCAGCTCTCGAAGGATCCCGCCACGCAGAACATCCCCGTGATCATGTGCACGAGCAAGAATCAGCAGACCGACCGTATCTGGGGCCTGCGCCAGGGCGCCCGCGACTATGTCACCAAGCCGGTGAAGGTCGAAGAACTGCTCGGCAAGATCGCTGCACTGGGCTGATGAATAACCGCGACGCACCGCTATCGGGAGTGGCCATGGACGACAGCAGGAAAGCCGGCAAGCTGCGCGATTTTTCCGCGCAATTGGCTGCACGCCTGCAGGCCGCGCCGAGTCCGGCGGGCGTCCCGGCGCGCCTGGCCGTGCGTATCGGACCTGTTTCCTACCTGCTCGACATGAACAGCGCCGGCGAAATCGTGCCGGTTCCTCCCATTGCCCCCGTGCCGTGGACCAAGCAGTGGTACCTCGGCCTTGCCAATGTGCGCGGACGCCTGATCGGCGTGATCGACCTGGCGCGGCTGGCCGGCGGCAACGCGATCGCGGCGGAGGAAGCGCAGCAGCTGGTCGTCTTCAATGAGAACCTGAAGTTCAACGTGGGCCTGCTGATCACGCGCGCGTACGGCCTGCGCAACATCAAGGATCTGGAATCGTTGGGCCCGGTGCGCGATCGCGCGCGACCGTGGGAATCGCAGGCGTACCGCGACCTCGATGGGACGCGCCTGGTGGAACTGGACCTCCTGGGTCTCACCACATTCGAGGACTTCGTGACCATCGGGGTGTAGGCGATCACGCACCCCGTAGTCAGCTCGTAGCGGACCTTGTGCCGGAGATATTGATGGCTCTTGATTTTGGCCTGTTTGGCAGCAAGTCGAAACGTGACGGGGAAGGCACGGAGCGCCGCTCGGGCGAGCGCTACCAGGATGTGCCTGCGACCCAGCGCATCGACCCGCCGTTCGCTTTCGGTGGCAACGCCGCGCCCAATGGTGCGGGTGACATCGACGACGACGATCTTCCCTCCTCGGAAAAAGCGCAGAAGCAGGTCCGCGCCATCGTCGCCCTCGGCTTCGTGTTCTTCGCCTGCGCCACTGTTTCCGTGTGGCTGATCGCACGCAATTCCGCATCCGAAGAGCGGCAGATCGCGCTCGTCGGCGACGTGCTCATGCACACGCAGCGCCTTGCCAAGGCCGCGCCGGGCGCGGTACAGGGCGAGCCGGACCAGATGGACCAGATGATCGAAAGCCGCGACCTGGTCGACAGCGATCTCAAGTCGCTCCATGACGGTGCGCACGTCCCCTACATGGCGCCGACGGGCCCGCTGATCGCGCCTTTCCTGCAAACGCTGAGCGATCGATGGAAGTCGACCTACGATGCCGCGACGGAGATCGCCAAGAGCCGCAAGGCGCTGGTCAATTTCGGCGAGGTCGCACGCCGCATCAATGAGAACGGCCCGCGCCTCACGGAACTGACCGAGGCCATCGCGGCCGACAAGCTGCGCGCAGGCGCCTCGACGCGCGACGTCGCGAACGCGGAGCAGCTGGTGTCGCTGCATCAGCGGATCATCAAGAACGCCAACATCATCCTGTCCGGCCAGGCGGCGCACCAGGAGGACGCCAGCGTCCTTGCGCGCGACGTGCAGGAATTTCCCGACTACGTGCAGTCGCTGCTGACGACGAGTTCGGGAGACACGCGCAACAGGCTCCTCGAGCTGCAGCGTGACTACAAGGACATCCTGGCGTCGGTCAGCCTCGCCGTGGCAAGCCCGCAAAGCCTCGAAGACGCCCGCAACGCGCAGATCACGATCAACGCAGAGGCCGAGCCGCTGCGCTTCCAGTCGGTCGACCTGGCCGGCCGCTACGGCACCCAGCAGCACTCGGACTTCTTCTACTTCTTCCTGCTGGCGATCTTCGCGCTGGCATCGCTCGGCTCGGCCGCGTGGGCCGTGCGGGTGCTGATCAACGAGTCGCGCCAGCGGGCGGCCGAGGCCGAAGTGCGCCGCATGGAAGCCGTGCGCCTCGAGGAACAAGCCAAGCGACGCAACGACCAGAACCAGGCGGCCATCTTGCGCCTGATGAACGAACTGCAGGAGGTCGCGGACGGAAACCTCACGGTGGCAGCCACCGTGACCGAGGACATCACCGGCGCCATCGCGGACTCGATCAATTACACCGTCGAGGAGCTGCGCTCGCTGGTGGCCCGGATCAACCAGACCTCCGAGCTCGTCAGCAACGCCTCCGGCCAGTCGCGCGACGTCGCCGCGCGACTGCTGGGCGCCACGGAAGCGCAGGGCCGCGAGATTCGCGATACCGGGGAACGCGTGCTGAGCATGGCGGGCCAGATCGGCGAGGTTTCGGTCGGCGCGGGCGAATCGGCGAAGGTTGCACGCGCCTCGCTCGAGGCCGCCGAGCGCGGTCAACGTGCCGTGTACAACCAGATTTCGGGCATGAACGAGATCCGTGACCAGATCCAGGAGACCTCCAAGCGCATCAAGCGCCTGGGCGAGTCCTCGCAGGAGATCGGCGAGATCGTGGAACTGATTTCCGATATCACGGAACAGACCAACGTCCTCGCGCTCAACGCCGCCATCCAGGCGGCATCCGCAGGCGAAGCGGGCCGCGGCTTCGCGGTCGTCGCCGAGGAGGTGCAACGACTGGCCGACCGTTCCGGCGAAGCCGCCAAGCAGATCGGCTCGCTGATCCGCGCCATTCAGACCGACACGCAGGACGCGGTGGTCGCCATGGAGAAGAGCACGCAGGGCGTGGTCGAAGGAACGCGGCTTTCCGACGCGGCCGGCACCGCGCTTGCCGAGATCGGCCGCGTGTCGCGCCAGCTCACGGAGCTGATCGAACGCATCGCCCAGAACACGGCGACGCAGGCCCTCTCTGCGGGCGACGTCTCCAAGGCCATCAACCACATCCTGGAAGTCACGCAACAGACCTCCGACGGCACGCGCCAGACGGCACAGTCGATCGGACAGCTCGCCACGCTCGCACGCGACTTGAAGTCCTCGGTCTCGCGCTTCCGCGTCGCGTGACGAGGAAATCCCGATGACAAGCAACGTCCAGCATCCGGACGAGGACCCCGGCAACGCCGCCGCGAGCGCGAACGCGGACGCGGCGCACGACAGTGCGGATGCGCCGGCTGCCGCCCAGGACGTTGCCCCGCTCGCGTGGGTCATCGACGAAATCCGCACTTCGCTCAACGAAGCGTCGGGCGCGACCAAGAATTTCCTGGCCAACAAGGCCGATGTCGATGCCCTGCGCAATGCCACCGAGCATGTGCACCAGGTCAGCGGCGCCTTGCAGCTGCTGGACCTGCGCGGCGTCACGCTCGTGACCGAAGCGCTCGAGCAGCTGTTCGCGCTCTGGGAGAAGGAGCCCGATCAGTGCATGCCGGCAGCGGTACGCGCGGTCGACGCCACCTTGAGCGGCGTGCGCAACTATCTGGACGGCCTGCTGACCGGAAGCCTGCAGCCGCCGATCCGCCTGTTCCCCTACTACCGCGAGATCCTCGTCCTCCTGCGCGCACCGCGCGTGCATCCGGCCGACCTGCTGTTCCCGGACTTGAGCCGGCGTCCCGCCTTCCACCAGATGGCGGTGCGCGCCTTGAGCGCCGATGAATTGCGCATCCGCCGCGTCTTGTATGAGGAAGGCCTGTTGCGCTTCCTGCGCGACCCCGACAATGCCTCCGCGCGTGGCCGCATGCGCGATGCGGTATTCGAGCTCGAGGGCCTGCCCCAGCGCGGCCTGGCGCGCAGCTTCTGGTGGGTCGCGCGCGGGATGTTCGACGCGCTCGATTCGTTCCAGTTGCCGGTCGACGCCGACTTGAAGCGTTTCCTCGCCCGCTTGAACCAGCAATTCCGGCGCCAGATCGAAGGAGGCCCCGTCGTCTCCGAGCGCATGATGGTCGATGCGCTCTATCACGTCGGACGCGCCGACGAAAAAATTGAACGGGTCGCGCAGGTCAAGCAGCTCTACGGCCTGAACACCCTGCTGCCGGCGGATTTCGAGCGCGCGACGCTCACGACGACCGACACCGAGGCGCTGGCCGCGCTGCGCGATGCACTGAATCAATCCAAGCTGCTGTGGGGCCAGCTCATGGCCAGCAGCACGCCCGACACCGGCCGCTTCCGCGCGGAGGCGACGCGTGCACAGGCAAGCGCGCTGCGCCTGGGCGCGCCCGCCCCGGCGCGCGTGCTCGGCTGCATCATCGAGGCAACCACCAAGCTCGCCAATGCCTCGCCCGTCGTGCGCGACGCGATCGGCATGGAAGTCGCAACTGCCTTGCTGCTGCTGGAAACGGGAGCCGAGGGCTATACACCCGCCGATCCGCAGTTCGAGCAGCGCGCCGACGCCATGATCGACCGCGTGATGCGTGCGGCCGACGGCATGCCGCTGCCCGAGAGCGACCCCTGGATTGCCGACCTCGCCCGTCGTGCGCAGGAGCGCTCGTCGATGGATACGGTGGTGGCCGAAATGCGCACGATGTTGCGCGAGGCCGAACTGCAACTCGACAAATTCTTCCGCGATCCTTCGCAACGCAAGGACCTCGCGGCGCTCGAGCCGATGTTCGAGCAGGTGGGCGGCGTGCTCGGCGTCCTGGGCTTCGAGGACCCCGCCGCCGCGCTGCGCAACGTGCGCGAATCGGTCCAGCGCTTCGCGGATCCGGCGACGCCCGCAAACCCGGAGGAATTCGCGCGCATTGCGCAGGTGCTGGGAGCCATCGGCTTTTTCGTCGGAACGCTCACGCAGGAGCCGACTCATCCGCGCGGCATGTTCCACTTCGACCGCCAAAGCGGCACGTTCTCGGCAAACATGGGCTTGCGCGCACAGACAGCGGCCCCTGTCGACGATGCGTCCGATTTCATTCCGCCGGCGCCGCATTCGACCGGCAAGCAGGGCGAATCCGAAAACGTCGAGGGCTCGATCGAACGCCTCATGGCGTCCGCGCGTGCCGCCGCCGATCGTCTTGTCGCCAACCCGGGGGACCGCAACTCGATCGCCCAGCTTGCACCCGTGCTGGCGCAGCTGGTCAACGATTCCGACCTGACCGACGATGCGGACCTGCGTTCGCGCGCCGCGCAGGCCAGCCACCTGCTCGACGAATTGCGCCAGGGACGCGGAGCCCCCGCTGCACGCGCATTGCAGGAACTGCTCAAGCCGGTGGTCGCGGCAGTGCCCGCGCCGACCGCGCCGATGCCCGACAGTGCATCGGCAGCGGATCGCGAATTGCACGAGATCTTCGTCGAGGAAGCCGACGAGGTCCTCGAATCCGTCGGCGTCCAGCTCGCGCGCCTGCGCAAGGAACCCGCCGATTCCGCGACGCTGACGATGGCGCGGCGCGCCTTCCACACGCTGAAGGGCTCGAGCCGCATGGTCGGCCTGAAGGACTTCGGCGAGTTCGCATGGGCGCTGGAACAGTGCTTCAACGTCTGGCTCGCGCAGGAGCGCCCCGCCAACGCCGATCTGCTGAATCTCGCGTCCGCCAGCGCGGACCGCATGCGCGATTGGATCGAGGCGCTGCGCAACGACCCGACGGCGAACGTGGATGCGAGCCCCTTGATTCATGCGGCGCACGTGGTGCGCGACGGCGGGAAGTTCGAGCTGCCCTACACGCTGGACCAGGAGGAAATCGTCGATCCGCATGCCAATACCATCGAGGTCGCGGCCGCGCCGCCTCCGGCATCGGAGGAGGAAATCGACGAGGACGTCGAAGAGGTCGCCGCCCAGGTGCCGGCCGGCACTCCGATGGTCGAGACGACGCCCGAGCCGCAGGCGGCAAGCGAAGCGGCACCTGCGGACGACGCCCAGGACGAAATGGGCGAGGACAGCCGCCGCGTCGGTCCGCTCGTGATCAGCCACGGCCTGTACTCGGTGTTCCTGAATGAATCGGACGAGTGCGTGCGTGCACTGGCCCAGGAAATCGGCGAGTGGCGCTACGAGGCGAACAAGGAGGTTTCCTCCGTCATCGTGCGGCGCGCGCATACGCTCGCCGGGATCTCGGATACGGTCGGCATCGCACCGGTGTCGGCCATTGCCGATCCTCTGGACGCGCTGATGCAACACCTGCGCGAGCGCCGGGGCACGAGTTCCGGATTGCTCAATGCGCCGCAATTCGACGTTCTCGAGCGCGCGATCGAACGCATGCGCGGCATGCTGCACCAGTTCGCCGCCGGCGAATATCCCGACGAGGCCCCGCTGGAAGCCGGGGCCGTGCGCGACATGCTCGCCGTGGTACGTGCGCAACCGGTTCCTCCGAGCGAGCCGTTCCCCGACACCGTGCCCCTGCCGCTCATCGACGCGCGCGAATTGGGCGCAATTACGCAAATCGCCAGGAACCCCTGGACCGCTGCGCGCGAGCCCGCCGCGCAAGCTCCGGCGCCCGCGCCCGTTGTTCCGCCCATCCCGGCGTCGAAGGACCTCGCGGCAGACCTGGTGCCGAACCTCGGCGTCAACGGCACGGGCGATGGTCCGGAATCCTCGTCCGAAGAGGAACCGGAAGCGGAAGCGGAAGGCGCGAACGATGCACCGGTCGCAACCTCGGTTCGCGATGAAATCGACGAGGAACTGCTGCAGGTATTCACGATCGAGGCGCAGGATTTGCTGCCCGCAATCGCCAAAGGCTTGCGCGCGATCGGCAGCGATCCGAATCAGCGCGACCTCGCGCGCAACCTCATGCGCCAGTTCCATACGCTGAAGGGCAGCGCCCGGATGGCCGGGGCGATGCGCCTGGGCGAAGTCGTCCACGAGATGGAAACGCGCATCGAATCGGCCATGCAGCACGCCAGCATGCCGGCCACCGTGATCGAGGATCTGCAGACCCAGTACGACCACGCAGTGGCCTTGTTCGACGAATTGCAGAACGGGCCGGTCGGCGCGCCAATCCCGCCGGTGGCGCCCGGACCCGCATTCACGGTTCCGGCGAGCACGCCCGTAGCGGCCGCTCCGGCGCCAGCGCCGGCCGTCGCAAGAGCGCCGACCCCGCTTGAGGCTGCGCCCAAGCCCGTGACGCCGCCGCCTGTGCCACAGACTGCGCCGCCGGTGGTTGCGCACAGTGCGCCGCAAATCCTGGTGCCCCAGGCAGCGACGCCTGCGCCGATCGTGCAGTCCCCGTCGCCTTCGAGCCCGCCGCCGCAACGCGTGGCAGCCGTCGAGGCCACCACCACGGCCGGCGCGACACGCGCACCGGGTGCACCGGCCGCGGCCCAATTCATCCGCGTACGCGCCGACGTCGTCGACCGCCTGGTCGATCACGCGGGCGAGGTATCGATCGCGCGCTCCAAGCTGGAATCGGAAGTCGGCGCCTTGCGCGGCTCGCTCACCGACCTGACCGAGAACATCCAGCGCCTGCGTTCGCAGTTGCGCGAAGTCGAACTGCAGGCCGACGCGCAGATCCAGGCGCGATCCGACCAGGTTGCCAAGCAGTCGTCGACCTTCGACCCGCTTGAATTCGACCGCTACTCGCGCCTGCAGGAGCTCACCCGCCTTCTGGCGGAGTCCGTCGAAGACGTCGCGCTGGTCCAGAGCAACATGCTCAAGGGTCTCCAGCTTGCGGACAACGACCTGACCGCGCAGTCGCGCCTGACGCGCGAACTGCAGCAGCAATTGATGAGCGTGCGCCTCGTGCCCTTCGCGAACGTCTCCGAGCGCCTGTATCGCGTTGCGCGCCAGGCCGCGAAGGAACTGGACAAGCGCGTGCACCTGGACATCCTGGGCAGCGAGACCGAAGTCGATCGAAGCCTGCTCGAGCAGATGGCGGGACCCTTCGAACACCTGGTACGCAACTCGATCGTGCACGGACTGGAAAGCCCGACCGAACGCCTGGGTGCCGGCAAGTCCGACACCGGCGAGCTGCGCATCGAAGTGCGCAAGGAAGGCAACGAAATCGTCGTCGTGTTCGCCGACGACGGTGCCGGTCTGGACCTGGAGCGGATCCGCGCGCGCGCGATTGCGGTCGGATTGCTCGCGCCGGAGCGCAAGGTCGACGACCGCGAAACGATCGAATTGATCTTCTCGCCCGGCTTGTCGACCGCCAAGGAAGTGACGGAACTTGCCGGGCGCGGCGTCGGCATGGACGTGGTGCGCGAACAGGTATCCGGCCTCGGCGGCCGTATCGCGGTATCGACCGAACGCGGCCGCGGCGCCCGCTTCACGCTGTACCTGCCCATGACATTGTCGATCATGCAGGTCGTGCTCGCGACCCTGGGCGAGCGGCGCTATGCCCTGCCTGCCGCGATGGTGGACCAGGTGCGCCGCGTACGGGCGCGCGAACTGGCAGCCGCCTTGCAGCGTGGCGCGATCGAATTCCCCGAAGTCGGCGAGATCACGCTGCGCCCGCTCACCCAATTGCTCGGCGTGGAGACGGTCATCGGCGCCAACGAGCAGTATTCGGTCGCGCTGCTTCGCCTGGGCGACGATCGCCTCGCGGTCTGCGTGGACGATCTGTCGGCGAACCAGGAAGTGGTGGTCAAGAACGTCGGGCCGCAGGTCGCGCGCCTCGCGGGCGTGCTCGGCGCAACCGTACTGGGCAATGGCCAGGTGGTGTTGATCATCAATCCCGTGCAACTGATCTCGCGCGCGCCCGAACCGCCCACGCTCGACGAAGAATTCACGAATGCACCGGCCGAACGCACGCCGAGCGGCAAGGCACGCCTGAGCACCGTCGCCGGGGCAACGGTCATGGTGGTCGACGACTCGCTGACGGTGCGGCGCGTGACGCAACGCCTGCTCGAGCGCAACGGCTATCGGACGATCCTGGCGAAGGACGGCGTCGATGCACTGCGCGAACTGCAGGAGCATTCGCCCGACGTGATGCTGGTCGACATCGAGATGCCCCGCATGGACGGTTATGACCTGACGCGCAACGTGCGCTCCAGCAGCGCCACCCGCGGCATTCCGATCATCATGATCACGTCGCGCACGGCGGAAAAGCACCGCCGCGTCGCTTTCGAACTGGGCGTCAACGAGTACCTGGGCAAGCCCTATCGCGAAGACGAGCTGCTCGAGCTCGTGCGCCGCTACGTACAGACCGCAAACGAGGTCCGCGCCGCCAATGCCGCCGCGAACGCCTGAGGCGGGCCTGCCCTTCCTCGAGCGCCTCGGCGCGCGCTGGCGCGACGCAGGCACCCTGCTTTGCGTGGGGCTCGATCCGGACCCTGCCCGTTTCGCGCCGCAATTGCGAGGTCGCGAAACCGCGATTGCCGAGTTCTGTTGCGCAATCGTCGATGCGACCGCACCGTTTGCCTGCGCCTTCAAGCCGCAGATCGCGTATTTCGCATCCGCCCGAGCGGAGGCGCAACTCGAGGCGGTGCTCGTACACATCCGGAGGCGCCATCCCGAGGTTCCGGTCATCCTCGACGCCAAACGCGGCGATATCGGATCGACGGCCGAACACTACGCCCGCGAGGCATTCGAGCGCTTCGGCGCGGATGCCGTGACGCTCTCGCCTTTCATGGGGCGCGACACGATCGAACCCTTCCTCGCCTATGAAGGCCGGGGCGCGTTCCTGCTGTGCCGGACCAGCAACCCGGGCGGCGACGACTTCCAGATGCTCGATGTGGGTGGCGAGCGCCTCTACGAGCGCATCGCGCGTCTGGCCTCGAGCCAATGGAATCGCAATGGGCAACTGGGGCTGGTCGTCGGCGCGACCTACCCGGAGGAACTGGCACGCGTAAGGGCGCTGGCGCCGCAGCTACCCCTGCTGGTGCCGGGCATCGGCGCGCAGGGCGGCGATGTGGCCGCAACCGTACGCGCGGGCCGCAACGCAACGGGCGCGGGTCTCGTGATCAATTCCTCGCGCGCGATCCTGTATGCGGGCAGCGGCGACGATTACTCGCAGGCCGCCGCGCAAGTTGCGCGCGCGACGCGCGACGAGATCAACCAATACCGGTAATTCGGCGCGTTTACTCCAGCACAGGCTTTACCAGTCAATCCTTCAATCCGCGAAGTAACGTTGGTTTGGCGCTCCCCAGGCGCTCCAATTGATAGTCGAATTGGTGTAATTATTGTAAACTTTACTTTACTTTTTATGATTTCGTGATATGCTGATTTCATAGAAAAATCATGAACCTACAAGAAATCGGTCAATTCACATCCGAGAGCAGGACCGCCTTGGGCATGTCGCAGGACTTGCTTGCGCACTTTTCGGGAGTCTCAAGGGTAACCATCAACGAGCTTGAAGGTGGCTCGCTTCCTGAACTCGGGCTCACTAAGCTCGTGGCGATCCTTTCGGTTCTTGGCGTAGCTCTTCATACAGAAAGAAAGACGTTCAAGAGCGGGCTTGCGGCTGCGTGCACGACTGCGAGCATCAGCTACCAATCGACAATGACGCCCAACACGCTCAAGACGGCTCTCGCGAGCGGGCAACTGCCGGCGCCGTTTATTGCGCACATCTCCACATTGCTCGATGAAGCGCCAATGCAGATCATTGTGGCAGCGGTCAAGGAGGCGGCCGAAAAAAGTGGAGTGGCGCCCAAGCAAATTTGGAAACACTTGAAAGGCTGGGCATCAGACTTGAAGTCGCCGAGGGTCGCTTGGCGATAGTACAGAAGGTCGCGCTCACGGAGCCCACGCGCGGACTCTTTGGAAGCGCGCTTCGACTCATCGACCATATCGCCAAGACCGGCATGTCAGACCCCTTTTGGACTTTCGGCGGCGGCACGGTCCTCATGCTGCGGTTTCAACACAGACGAAGTAAAGACGTCGACATTTTTCTGCCTGACCCGCAATACTTGGGCTACGTCAATCCGCGATTGAGCGAAGTAGCCGAAACAATCACGAACAATTTTGTCGAGGACGCGAAGTTCGTAAAGCTCATTCTTCCCAAAGGTGAAATTGATTTTGTCGCTGGCCCGAATCTCTTGCCGGCGGAAGAGGCCTTCGAAACATGGAATATCGACGGCCAAATTGTGCGGGTAGAGACACCGGCCGAGATTGTCGCCAAGAAGATGTACCACCGCGGCGACATCGCGACTGCTCGCGATCTTTTCGACCTCGCCATAGTCTCACGTCTGGCGCCAGATCAGATTCGTGCCGCTGGACCATTTCTCGGACGCCACCGGGATGCGTTTCTTGAGGCACTTCGCAATCGAAAGGACATCCTCGAAGCGCAGTTTCAGCAAATTGATTTCATCAAGGTTGACCTGGCATTCCACGAATGCGTGCAGATCGCCCAGGAAATCCTGCGAGGCTCGTAAGCGGCACAATTTCATCCGTCCAGCGAGTAATTGGTCAAATAATTTACGGCCCGGGCGCTTTCTCATCCTCCCGGTGCCGCAACAAGCGGCACAACTCCTCCAGCGATTCGATGATCGATTGCGTACGCACGGCGGCGCGATCGCCCGTGAAGAGCTTCGTACGCGTGCGCACCCACGGCACGGCAGAGGCATCGCGCCGCAGCGCCCAGGCGAAGCAAACCGTCCCGACGGGCTTTTCGTCCGTTCCGCCGTCCGGCCCTGCGATGCCAGTCACCGCCAAGGCGACCTGTGCCGCACTGTGCTGCAGGGCGCCCAGCGCCATTTCGCGCGCGACCGGCTCGCTGACCGCACCGAAGTCGCGCAGGTAGGCCGTCGAAACACCGAGCATGCGCTGCTTCGAGTCGTTCGAGTAAACGACGGTGCCGCGGTCGAACCACGTACTGGAGCCGGGAATCTGGGTGACGGCGAATGCGATTCCACCCGCCGTGCACGATTCCGCCGTGACCAGAAGCAGGCGCTGCTCCAGCAGCAAGGCGCCCGCACTGCGCGCCAATTCATAGAGGCGGGACGCGACGTCGCTCACAGGAGCCGGGCGCCGACAGCAATGACCAGGAGCGTGTAGAAAGCCGCGACAAGGTCGTCGGCCATCACGCCCACGGCGCTCTTCCAGCGACGGTCGATCCAGCCGATGGGCGGCGGCTTGGTGATGTCGAAGAAGCGAAAGAGCAGAAATGCGATCGCCTGCAGGCGCAACAGGTGCGCGCCGGGCGGCAACAGCACCAGCACGAACCAGAAAGCCACCATTTCATCGACGACGATCGTGCTGGGGTCCGATTCGCCCAGCATGGCGGCGGTATGTTCGGCGGCCCAGGTGCCGACGATGAGCGCCACCGCGACAAACAGCAGGGCGGTCGCCGGGTCTGCCGCGCCGGAGGGTGCAAGTGCAACGAAGATCAGCCAGGCGAGCGCGGTGCCCCAGGTTCCCGGCCCGGGCCGCAGCAAACCACTGCCCAGGCCGGTGGAGAGCCAGTGGGCCGGGTGGGAAAGCAGGGAGCGCAATCGGGCGCGTCCGGACGGACGAGGACCTTCACTGCCATCGCGGGTATCGTCGTTGTCCCCGCTCGAAGCCATAGTCAGGTGCGCGGCGCGAAGTGGTCGAACGACCGCAGTGTAGTCTCGATCAGCTTGCCGTCCTCGCCACGCAGGCGCATTCCCGTCGCCTCTTCCGTGCGGCCGATGCGCGTTAGCGGCACTTCGGGGGTTGCCAGCGCGGCAATCGCACCCCGGTGCATGGTGGGCGCCGTGAATACGAGCTCGTATTCGTCGCCTCCCGTCAGTACCAATCGACGTTGCGTTGCAATATCGAGGCCGCGCGTCCAATCGGAACGCGGCACCGCGGCAGTATCGATTTCCGCGCCGACCCCGGAACGATCCAGGATGTGTCCCAAATCGCCGAGCAGGCCGTCCGAGATGTCGGCCGCCGCGCTAGCGAGTCCAAGCAGTTCCCGCCCCAACGCGATGCGTGGTTCCGGACGATCCATGCGCCGGAAACATTCCGCACGCTGCTCTTCGGGCAGGTCCAGTTCGCCACGCCGTATTTCCAGCCCCAGCATGGCATCGCCCAGGCGACCCGAGACCCAGATGTCGTCGCCGATGTTTGCGCCCGAACGACCCCGGCACAATTCGCGAGGAACATCGCCGATCGCCGTGATCGAGATCGCGACGCCACCGGAAGCATCGCCAATGCGCACAGAGCGCGTCATGTCCCCACCGACGAGCGCGCATTCGTACCGCTGCGCGAGCGCAAACAAACCTTGCGAAAAGCCAAACAACCATTCCTCGTCCGCCTGCGGGAGGGCGAGTCCCAGGAGAAAGCAGCGCGGGCGCGCGCCCGCGGCCGCCAGGTCCGACAAGTTGACCGCGAGCGACTTGTGGCCGAGCGACCTGGGGTCGACGTCCGGCAGGAAATGCACGCCCTCCAGCAGCATGTCGGTCGTCAGGGCAAGCGTCTGCGAATCGACATCGATCAAGGCGCAGTCGTCGCCGACACCCTGGCGCTCCAGGGTCGGGCGCGTGAAGAATCGCGCGATCAGTTCAAATTCGCCAAGTCCGCTCATGGGAAGGATTCGATTTCGGGTGGAAGCATTCGGACGCGCGTGAGCCTAGCATTCATGCGGGCGACGCCCCGCAAGGCGGCGATCGATTTACCCAGCTTCAGGTCGACCTGCGCGCCGCCAAGTAATGATGTTGCCGAAGCAGATTCCAGGCGAACATCGCCCCTCGCCGCAAATCGCCGGTCGCGACACGTCCCACCAAGGTCACGGCGGCGCCCCATGCCAGGGCGAAAGGACGCGGCAAGCTCAGGATGGGCCCAATCCAGTAGAGAAACAGGATGCGCGTGCCGAATCGATCCGAGAACCGCCGGTAGGTTGTCGTGCAGTCGCCCGTCGAGCGCAGACGCTGGCGAAAGGCATAGAAGGGGTAGTAACCCACGAGCAGCCTCGTCTCAAACTGCCGGATCGCCCTCGGCGTCAGGCCTTTGGACTGGTATCGATCCAGGATACGGCCAAGCTCCTCCACGAACACGCGCGAAAAATCGTAGCCGCCGGAATTGTTTCGCTTGCACGCGATCCGGTAGCGCTTGACCAGCAGATTTTCTTGGGCAACGAGCGCGGACTGGATGACCAGATGCATCTGCACCAGATTGCCGCCACAAAAAGCGCTCGCGTCAACGCTAGGCAGCAGGCCCTTGTTGATGACGCATGAGGAAATCAGCGTGATGAGGGCACCGGCCGCAACCAGGAACGCGCCGCCGTCCTCGAATTCCAGTTCCTTCCCGGTACCACCGGGGTACTCGATGCGAAAGTTGTCGTTGAAACCATAGGCGCGCAGGCACACGACGCCCCAGTTCCTTCGCGCGAGGCAATCGAGTAGCCAGGAAAGTGTCCCGTCGACAAGCAAATCATCGTCACCCAGGATCAAGACATACCGACCCAGCGCAAGGTTGAAACATTGCGCAATGTTGGCGTCCGCTCCGATATTCCTGGCATTGCGCACATAGCGGATGCTCAGACCAGACGCCTGCGCCTTTTGAACGACCTCGGTGGTCGCATCGGGGCTGCAATTGTCGGAAACAAGAAATTCGACGGTCCCGGGAATCGCATGGCCGGATTCACGCCGCAACTGTTCCAAGGTCTGAGCCAAATACGACGCCCGGTTCCAAGTGGGAATGGCAATCGTGAGCAAAGGCATCACTTCGTTTGCGGAACCTTTCTCCATTCCCGGTTACATCTCCTCCAAACGAATATTGCGCCAGGAAGTACCAGCAGCAATTGGACACCAAAAATGATCAATACCACGCCATCGGCCGAGTAGGTACTTGCGCCCCAAATGGAAGCTGGCACAGTCAGGAGGGTTGCTGTCACGGAAAGCCAGACGAGCGGTTCTCGTCCGAAGGATCGAAGTTGGGCGGCTAACGCGCCGACCACGTGCGTGACCAACGTCACACCGAGCAAGCCTGCAAATGGCCAGAACGGGAGCAGTCTCGACTCGTACCTTGTCGTATCCAGCAAAAGACGGAGCCAGCAAAGAACCAATGCACCGCAAATGAATGCCGCGACCGATGTCACCAAGTTGCGGGAGAACATACGGTCGAACTCGACCCATTCTGATCTATGCACCGCCTGCGCCATCGCCGGAACCTTTTGGGCGATCCATGATTGCGCCAAAAGGCCAAGCATGTTGGCAATGCTCAAGGAGAGCCCCATCTGTCCGGCGACGATTGCGCCCTGAAAGTGAAAAAGAATCGGCGTGTAAATCTGCATCAACAGGTAGCCGGACAACCAACTCAAGCCGACACGCCATTGCAAGGGCCACACTTCACGATGCCAGGCGATCGCGCTAGGCGCCCGACTCCGGAGGGCTTGGAAGAAGGCCGGTCGGAGCAATAGGAGCCACGCCAAGGCCACCGCAAATCCGACCGCCGGCGCGGCCGCGACCGCCCAAAGGCCTCCGCCCACGATCAACACAAGCCAACACGCCGCCGATCCGAGAATACCTTGCACGAGCCGGAGCACGTATACCTCGTGAACGCGCCCGCTTCCTTCGACCACCGCAACGAAGGGCAGGATTGTGATGCCAAGCGCACACGCGAGGACGAGAAACGTCCAGCACCCCGCCCAATCTTCCCAGGCCAGGGTTACACCGGCGCTCCGGCCATGGAAAAACAGCAATCCACCCGCAAGCGCAAGAACGAGATAGACACCCGCGAGCACAAGGTAATAGCGAGCCGACCGAGCAAGCAGCTCCATGAATCGACTGGCGTTCCCTCCTCCCACGCGACCATGGGCGGCCCAGCTCAAGCCGACAAACCAGCGAGCGGAAATTTGAACCAGTACGACAGAAAGGCCCAAGTCAAACAAGGTGTAGAGCGCGGCGAGACTCAGGAAGCTGTAGTACCAGCCTTGTTGAACGGGATCGAGATACACGGCAATCAGAATCGCCGTGGCAAGCCCGGCAGCGCCTTGCCAGACGCGTTGGGCCAGAACAATCGAAACAGCGGAATGCCTCAAAACG
>Ga0181537_10000626_pt1 | contig 32790 bp, 29 predicted proteins | sample PEATcosm2014_Bin_39_FD_119765 | JGI IMG/M metagenome (GOLD analysis project Ga0181537, IMG submission 119765) | Peatland microbial communities from MTU Mesocosm Facility, Houghton, MI, USA - PEATcosm2014_Bin23_10_metaG | ecosystem: Environmental > Terrestrial > Soil > Wetlands > Peat | place... | reverse complement strand
TCCGCCTATCAGCGCCTGCGCGAGGAGCCATTCGAGCTCCTGCTTACCGATATCGTCATGCCGGAGATGGACGGCATCGAGCTTGCCCGCCGCGCCGCGGAACTCGATCCCGACATCAAGATCATGTTCATCACCGGCTTTGCCGCCGTCGCATTGAATTCCGATTCGACCGCGCCCAAGCACGCCAAGGTGCTGTCCAAGCCGATCCATTTGCGCGAGCTGGTCAACGAAGTGCAGAAAATGCTGGCGGCGTGACGCCGCCACGCGCGCCGCAACAACCATTAGTGGCCCGCGTGCAACACGTCGGCTATCCAATCGAACATGTAATGGACGCCGATGGTCACATCGTCGACCTGGCAATGGTGGAAGCCGCCTTCCTCGCGCGTGAAGACTTTGAGGGTCTTCTGTCTGGAGCCTGACGCGGCGTAAAGCTTTTCGGCAAGTGCGACCGGAATCTGCTGGTCACCTTCGCCATGCAGGATAAGAAACGGACAAGTCATTTTCTGCACGATGCCATCGAGCCGGAAGCCTTCGAGTTTTTTCATCGCCGCATCCCGACCGGTTACGCCCAACACCCACTCCAGGTGTTTTGGCGGCACCGACAGCGATGGCACTTCGCCGGAATCCAATAGCTCAAACCGGCGTCTCCAGGTTTCGTGAAAATCCCACATGGCGCCCCAAGCAACGCAGCATGCGAAGCGCTGTTCGAGCGAGCCCGCACGCGGCGCGTAATAGCCGCCGAGCGACAACGCCATCACACCGATGCGCTTGGCGTCGAACTCGGGCCGCCTGGCGAGATATTCATAGACCGGCGTGGCATAGCGTTCGGTCTCGGCGATCAACGGCAGGTCGCGAAAACGCACGCTCTCGCCGTTGCCGGGCCCGTCGACGATCAGACAGCCGACACCGCGCGCGGCGAGATCGGGAATGCCGTAGCCGTATTGTATCTCCTTGGTGACGTCGAAGCCGTCGAAGAACACCATGGCCGGTGCTGGGCCAAGTCCGGCTACGCCCCGGTCCGGATGCACTAACAGGCCGGGCAGGCTTGTATTCTCGTACGGGATTTCGACCGGTTCGATCTGCGGGCGCCGGATCAGCGCGGCGGCTTCCTTAAAAATCTTCACCGACTTGGCATAGACATCCATGCTGCGCTGTGAGCGCGGATGAACGAACCGCTCTCCGGTTTGGTAATAGCGGCACGCTCGCATTAAGCATGAAGCGGCGGTGAGGTTGTGGCCGGCTGCGAGAGCGCCACGCCCGCGCGCTTCGATCGTGTCGCCCATCCGAGTCCATTCCTCGAACCACGCCGTGTCGTCGCCGACCTTATCGGCGAGTGCACGGCCGACGCGATTGACCTCGTCGATCTCGACGCCCGTCCACGGCGCGCCGGATAGGCAGATCAACAACCCCATCGACCAGCGATAATTGTCCGGAAAATACAGGAATGCGGGATCGTCTTTTCTGCTGTTCGTCACGTTTCCCCCGACACGTTCTGCCGGGGCATCCACCTCATGCCGCCGGATTGCAATCGCTCAAGCCATCATAGGGGAGGAAGCACATGAAGGCCAAAAAATAGATCTCTGCTGCTTCCTGCCGCGTCACCTGCTTCTAGCTCGTCTGCAGCGAGAAATTGGTTCCACCATGCTGGCGATTGGTTCACCGTAACCGCCAATTACGCATTTCTACGAATAAACGAGTTCGCGGCTGCCCCGTTATGTGAACGGACGCGATCCGCCGCCGCCGCTCCGCTGGTTGAACCCGCAGGAAATTCGGGACCTTCGCATTGGTGTCCAGAGAGGGACCGTGGTGGCGCTGACCGAGCACGAGAGAAACGCCGTCGACTTTCGGCCGTTTGTCGATATCGGCCGAGCAAGGAGATGCCTTGAAAATCCGATCAAATACCATCACAGCGAAGGTGCTGGCTGCTGCGGCGATACTCGGCTTGGTACTTGTGCCGCCGGTTCAGGCCTGTACAGGGATCGAGCTCATCGCGGTTGACGGAACCGTCATTCATGCGCGGACATTGGAGTTCGGCATCGATCTTGAATCCAATGTCATCATGGTGCCGCGGGGCTATTCGCGGACCGGAACAACTCCCGACGGTAAACCCGGCAAGACGTGGACCGCCAAATACGCCACGCTCGGCGCCAATGCGCTTGGCATGCCGATCCTCATCGACGGACTGAACGAAAAGGGACTTGCGGTCGGATTGTTTTATTTCCCGACGACCGCGAAGTATCAGCCCTACGCTCCAGGCGACGCCGACAAAACGGTCGCGCCTTGGGAGCTTGGCTCGTATATGCTCGAAAACTTCGCGACCGTTGACGAAGTGCGGGCGAATCTTCCGAATATCGTTGTGCCGGGTGTGGTTCTCGCCGCGTGGAAATTCTCGCCGCCGGCGCATTATGTCGTCCACGACGCCACCGGCAAGAGCATTGCCGTCGAGTACACGGACGGCAAACTCAACATTTACGACAATCCTTTGGGCGTCATGACCAACTCGCCGAACTTCGATTGGCAAATGACCAATTTGCGTAATTACGTGAACTTTTCCCTGAAGGACCTGCCGCCCGCTAAGGTAGGCAGTGTCACGCTCGTAGCGTTCGGCCAAGGCACTGGAATGCTGGGATTGCCGGGAGACTTCACGCCGCCATCGCGGTTTGTCCGCGCCGTCGCTTTCAGCCAGTCGGTGCTGCCCTCGCAAACCGGATACGAAGCGGTCCTGCAAGCGTTTCACGTCCTCAACGACTTCGACATCCCGAAAGGCTCCTCACGCGCGCCCGAAAAGGACGCGCAGGGAAATATTGTTGCCGATTACACACTTTGGACAAGCGCCAGCGATCTTAAGGCCAAGCGGTTCTATTTCCGCTCCTATGAGAACAGCGAAATCCGTATGGTCGATCTCATGAAACAAAAGCTGGACGGCAAGGACATCGTCACGTGGTCGATGAAGGGCAATGAAGTGGTGAGAGAACTCGGGACGCCGTCCCAATAGGGCCACCCCTCGCACTCGTTACTGAGCATCGAGCCAATACACTCGTTGACCGAAGCTGTCGTCGTTGCAAGGCGGGGAGCGGCGCTGGGCCGCCCCCCGTGGCTACATTAATAGCAGCGAGGGTTCGGGTAACCGCACCCGACACTGTTGTAGTAGCGCGGCGCCACGATGGCGGTTCCGACGGCAGCGGCGCCGAGGCCCACGCCGACACCCACACCCACACCGCGGCGCGCGTAACCCCCGCGATAAGCGCCACCACGATAAGCGCCACCGCGATAAGCGCCACCGCGATACGCCAAGGCATCGGTTGAAACGCACGCGATACTCAGCGCGACGCCTACGGCAATGGAAATGACAGTTCGATACGACATGGAGTTTCCTTTCTCCGGTTGATCAGGAGCGAAGTGCCATGCCGTAACGGCCAGTGATGAGGATAGGTCACTCGATAAGGCGACAATTGGAGTCGTTCCCGCCGCTCTTTCGATTCAAATCGCGGCTGCTCGTAATTCCAAGGGCGTTCGCTGCGACCGGCGAATGCCGCCGCTTACTGAATAATGTCTTCCAGCGGATGATCGTGCGGTATCCGCATCTTCCTGACATCTCGCGCCATCTCAAGACATGTGATCAGGTCCGTGTAGCTTGCCTCGCCGCCCATTGTCGATTCCAACGTGCAGTGATGCTTGTCCTCTACGGCAAAGGACGACCATGCTTTGACCAGTTCTCCGCGAACATCTTGCTCGCTCGCCACGCATTGTGACATGGCTAGATCCGGTCCGCCGGTTTCCGACGGATCCATTCCCTGCTGGGCAATGCCGCGGCAGACCTGCTGCACGTTGAGAACGGGAACATCGTCCGACCGTGCTGGCAGAGGCGGCGTCATAAGTAGAACTGCTGAAACGCATGTCATGAAAATTATGCGCACTGGAACGCTCCTTGATCGCCGAGCGATCTGGAGCCAGATGCAATGAAACACACTAATGAATTGGCGGGCTTCTGGAGCGCAATCGCTTTAGATTGAATCGATTAGCGTTTCACCGCTTCGGCGACGCCCACGTTCACGGGCGCTCCGCCGATTTGGCATGGGATGCTCCCGCGCGCGGCAGCACGATCCTAAATTCCGTGAATTGGCCGGGGTCGGTATCGACGGCGATCGAACCGTCATGTTGTTTCACGATGATGTCGTGACTGATGGAGAGACCGAGCCCGGTACCTTCGCCGGCCGGTTTTGTGGTGAAGAACGGATTGAACATCTTTTCTTTGACGTGAGCCGGAATACCGGTGCCGTTGTCGCGGATTTTGATTTCAACGCTGTTGCCGAGATCTTTTGTCGTAGCGGTAAGGGTGGGCTCATAACCGGCGCCGCCCGCTTCAGCCTTACGTTTAGTCGCGGCGTAGAAGCCGTTTGAGATTAGATTGAGCAGCACTCGCGTGATTTCCTGCGGAAACAGATCGACCGTGCCGGCGGCGGGATCGAAGGAGCGTTCGAGCGTGATATTGAAGCCTTGCTTCTCGGCGCGTGCGCCGTGATAGGCGAGATTGAGACTCTCCTCCACGAGCGCGTTGACGTCCACCGGCCGGCGCTCGCCGGAGCCTTCGCGCGAATGCAGCAGCATGTTCTTGACGATGGAGTCGGCGCGCTTGCCGTGCTGCACTACCTTGTCGAGATTGCCCCGCAGCATATCGGCGATCTCGCCGATTTCCGTACGCAGCTTGCCATCAAGATTCGCGCTTTCAAGCGCTTCGCGCAACTCGTCGATGAGTTCGACCGACACGGATGAGAAATTATTGACGAAATTGAGCGGGTTCTTGATCTCGTGCGCGATGCCGGCCGTCAACTGGCCGAGCGAAGCGAGCTTCTCGGTCTGCACCAGGCGGTCCTGTGCGGTGCGTAATTCTTCCAGAGATTTTGCCAATTCCTGTGTGCGCTGCTGTTCGGCCTCGAACAATCGCACATTCTCGATGGCGATGGCGGCCTGATCGGCAAACGTCGACACCAGCTCAATTTCCCGGTCGGCAAACGGCTCAACCCTTTGCCTCGCAAGAGCAATGACGCCAATGGGCTCGCCTTCCCGCATGAGGGGAACACCGATCATCGACCGAACCTGTGCAACCTCGGCATCCCCCTTCTTTTCGTACAGCGGGTCCGCCATCGCATCGACGATCCGAACGACCTCTCGTTGAATTGCGGCTCGTCCAACCACCGTTCCCGGCCCAGGCATAATCGGCGTGGCGCGCTCGATTTCCATATACCGTGGATCGACGCAATATCCGGTCGCAAAGCGATAGACGCCTTGGTCTAGCCTGAATATAACGGCCGTATCGGCGCGACAGAGCCGGGCCGCGGTATCGACCACGCTCTGCAGAATCGGCTGCAAATCGAATTTCGATCGGCTGATAACGTTGAGCACTTCCGAGGTTGCGGCCTGCTGTTCCAACGCCACGGTGAGTTCGCGCGTGCGAGATTCAACGTTTTCGAACAGCCGCACGTTCTCGATCGCGATGACCGCTTGGTCGGCAAAAGTCGTTACGAGCTCTATCTGCTTGTCAGTAAATGGACTCACCTCATCGCGAGTGAGCGCAAAGACACCGATCGTCGTTCCCTCGCGCAAAAGCGGCACGCCGAGAATGGTTCTGAACTTAAAGATCTGCTGATAGCCAGTCGCATTATATTCTGGATCGGCCAATACGTCGGGGATATGAATTGCTCGGCCTTCCAACGCAACTCGACCGACAGCGCTGCCCCGGCCCGCCCGCTGGGGATGACCGAGCGCATACTGCTCCGCTTCGCGCGAAAAACCGTAGTTCGCGCCGAGCCGATAAAAGTCTCCGTCCCGCTGAAAGATGACTCCTTTGTCGGCCGCGCAAACTCGGGCGGCCGATTCGGTCAGTGTATCGAGCACTGTCTGTAGATCGAAGGTCGAACGGCTGATGACCTTGAGCACGTCGGCGGTAGCGGTCTGCTGCTGCAGCGATTCGCGCAATTCGCGAAGTAGCCGCGTGTTCTCGATGGCAATGACGGCCTGCGCGGCGAAATTCTGGATCAACTCGATCTGCTTGGCTTGAAATGGTTTAGTCGAGCGGCGTGCCGCGATGATCGCGCCGATAACCTTATCGCCTCGAATCATGGGCGCGGAGATCAGCGAATTAAAGCCGAAGTCGCGGGCAAATTGTACGGACGCAGTCGGCGTGTCCGGATTGCCGATTATCGGCGCCAATTGAACGACATGCTTCGACAACATCGCGCGTCCGGGTACGGTGCTGGCATCGAGCGGTAATGGATATCGATCGGCCATTTTCTCGAAACCCGCTTCGCCGCCGAGCGCACCGACATGAATCATCCCATCGCGCAAAAGGGCCACCAGGGCAGTACTGGCACCGAACAGTCGCAGCAGATTACGCACGATAGAATCGAAAACAGGCTGCGAGTCTGTCAGCGAGCCGCTGATCGAGGCAAGAATCTCACTCGTCGCCGTCTGTTGCTCAAGCGACTCGGTCAACTCGGCCGTGCGTTGCTGTACGTCGTCAAAAAGCCGCGTGTTTTCGATCGCGATTAGCGCCTGGTCGCGGAAGGATTCGGCCTGCACGATTTCGGCGGCCCCGAAAGCATTGGGTCGTTTTCCTGCCAGCGTGAGCAAGCCGATGCACTCGCCCTTGCGCAGCAGCGGCAAGTACAGCGCCGAGTTCACGCCAAACATCTCGCGGATGCGGCGCTCATGCTCTGGGAGTTTGATCAACGACCAGTCCGGCAGGTGCAGCATTTTTTTGTCGAGGATCGCGCGCGAGGGAAAGTTGGCGCTAGGATCAATCGGCAAATTCTTGGGGCCGCCTCCCGGAAGCGAGCCTTCGGGCGTGGCCGCAGTCGCGGTCGAAAAGGTAGCGCCGTCGCAACGAAGCACAAACACCAAATCGCAGCGGAGCAGCCGCGCCGCGGTCAGCACGATGCTGTCGAACACGGGCTGCACGTCGGTTGGCGATTGACTGATGACGCGCAGGATCTCTGACATGGCGGTTTGCCCGGCTAGGGCCTCATCGCGCTCGCGGGCGAGCCGAACGAGTTTCGTTTCTTGGCTGGCGGAACGGGGGCGGCCGACGGCCTTCGCAGCGATACGGCGCTTCGGCATGGCTATTTTGCGGCCGCGCGTTTTTGCCGGTTTCCTGCCCGCTGTGGAGCGCCGCTTCATTCACTTCCCCTAGGCCTAGAACGGGCTATCGTATCGGTTCACACCGATCTTCTGGAAGGGGCCGCTCTAAATTACTGCGTCTTCGCCGAATGGATTGCCCGCCAAATCCGCTCCGGCGTCGTCGGCATTTCGATATGGGTGACGCCGAATTCGGCGAGCGCATCGACCACGGCGTTGACTACCGCGCCGAGCGCGCCGGTGGTACCGCCTTCACCGGCGCCGCGCACGCCTAGCCGATTGGTCGGCGTCAGCACTTCCGAGATGTCGGTGGTGAACGACGGCAGCATGTCTGCGCGCGGCATGGCGTAATCCATGAACGAAGCCGATAGTAACTGCCCCTGCGCGTCGTAGGCGCACAGCTCCCACAGCGCCTGGCCGATGCCTTGTGCGGCGCCGCCGTGAGTTTGGCCGTGCACGATCAGCGGATTGATGGCGCGGCCGACGTCGTCGACCGCGCTGTAGCGCACCAGCTCAAGCGCGCCGGTTTGCGGATCGATCTCCACTTCGCAGACATGCGCACCGTAGGGAAAGCCAAGCTGCAAGATCGTCTCATCGGACGTCGCGCTGAGCGGCCCACGTAAATCCTCCGGCACCGATTTGCCGTCCATCGCCGCGGCAGCGGTTTCGAAAATCCCGACCGAGCGATCGGTGCCTTTGACGGTGAAGCGGCCGCCGCCAAAGGCGATGTCGTCCTCGGCGGTTTCCAGCATATGGGCGGCGATTTTCTTGCCTTTCTCGATCACCTGATCGGAGGCCTTACCCATGACGATACCGGCTAGCCGCATCGAGCGCGCCGAATGCGAGCCGCCGCCTTCCTTGACGATGTCGGTGTCGCTCTCGTTGACATAGACGTCGTCGAAAGGCACGCCGAGCCACTCGGCCACGCATTGGGCAAATGTCGTCTCGTGGCTCTGGCCGCTCGAGAGCGTGCCGACCACGACGTCGACGCGGCGGTCCGGGCGCACGGTGATGTCGGCGCGCTCTCGCGGATAGCCACCGGTGGTTTCCAGATAACAGCAGAGTCCGATGCCGCGGAGCCGCTTGCGCTTGCGTGCTTCGGCGCGACGGCGTTTGAAGCCTTTCCAATCGCCGAGCTCCATCGCGCGGTCCATCACGGCGCGATAGGTGCCATTGTCGTAAGTAATGCCCTGCGGGTTCTTGTAGGGAAACGCCGACGGCGGAATGAGATTGCGCCGGCGCAAGCTCACGCGGTCGAAGCCATGCTCTTGCGCCGCCTTATCGATCAGCCGCTCGATCACATAGATCACTTCCGGCCGGCCGGCGCTGCGGTAGGGGATCGTCGGCATGGTGGTCGAGAGCACGGCGCGGGCGCGGATGTGCGCCGTGGGAATGCGATAACCGGCAGTCGCCAGTCCCACGCCCTTGACCAGCGGTATATAGGATCCGCTATGGGCCCCGATATTGCTGAGATTTGAAGTGCGCAACGCGAGAAAGCGGCCGTCGGCGTCGAGCGCGAGCTCGGCGGATACCGTCAGATCGCGGCCCATATAATCGCTGATGAACGCCTCCTGGCGTTCCGCGGTCCATTTCACCGGTCGCCCGACGCGCCGCGAGCCCCAGGCGACCATCGCAAATTCCGGAAAGAAACTATTGCGCGTGCCAAAATTCCCGCCGATTTCGCGGGCGATGACGCGCACGGAGTCGAACGGCACGCCGAGAATGGCCGCGAGCTCCTTTTTCTGGCGCACGATGCCGCCGGAGCCGGCATAAAGCGTGTAGCGCCGGTCCGCCGGGTCGTAGATGCCGAGCGCGCAACGCGGCTCCATCGGCACGCCGGTGACGCGATTGATCCAGGTTTCGAGCTGTGTGACATGGGTGGCGCGGGCGAACGCGTCGGCGACGGCTGTTGCGTCGCCGACCTCGGCGTCGATCATGATGTTGGGCAGATCGTCGTAGAGCCGCGGCGCGCCGTTCTCGACGGCGGCTTTCGCATCCGTCACCGCCGTCAACGGCTCGTAGTCGACGGCGATGCGTTCGGCGGCGTCTTTGGCTGCGGCGACTGTCTCAGCGATCACGAAGGCGACGGCGGTGCCGACGTGGCGAACGCGATCGGTCGGCAAGATGTGGTGCGGCGCGATCGGGACCGCGGAGCCGTCGCGGTTTTTCAATACCAGGTCGGGCGGAGTGCCCGGCGCGGCGAGATGCGGGATGCGCTGCAAACCGTCGTCGCGGGCGTCTTGTCCGGTCAAGACAGCGAGCACGCCCGGCATGGTGCGCGCCGCTGATACATCGATCGACCGGATCAGTGCATGCGCGTGCGGCGCACGCAACGCCGCCCCATAGACCTGCCCCGGAAAATTGAAGTCGTCGCTGTAGCAGCCGCGGCCGGTGAGAAGACGCAAATCCTCTTTGCGGCGTACCGGATTCCCGATTCCTGACGACGTGCCATGAAGGCTGCTAATCATTACCGCAGCACGCCACCAGGACGCTGAGGGTTGGTGTCCCGAAGGTCATGCCGGCACCGGGCGCCACGGTCGCTGCGGCCTCCAGCGCCTGATCGGAAACGTCGAAAGTGAGGATATCTTCGCCAGCCTTATCGAGGTCCCCGGTCCCATCATCCATGTCTTCGATCCATTCGTTCGCGGCCACATGTGCGCGCCCGGCATGGTAGCAGAGCGGTTGCAGCGGGGGAAAGTGGCCCTGCCGGCAATGGCCTTGCCGGTTGTCGACAACAGCCTCTCGTGACACCATCTTGGCGATGAATTCTCCCGTTTCGTCGCTGCCTCGTTTCTGCTTGGTCTTTCGGGTCTCGTAGCGCCATGCCGCATAGGAAATTCAAGCGAAAGTTTCCTTGGGCGTCTTTGACGGACGACGAGTTGCTGGAGGTCCGGCTCAAGGACCTCAAAGTGACCGTCGAGGGGACGTGGCTCGAGCGATGCCTGCACACGCTCTACGACGAACTCGACGAGCACGGCATTCGGGTGCGCCCTCATGCGTGGATTTCGAGCGAATGGTTCAGCCCGGAGAACACACCCGGCATCGCCATGCCGTTCTTTCTGGCGCACCCTCGGCTGATGCGGCTGGAAAAGAAGATGATCCTCGAAGTCGAGGGCGGCACCTGGTCGCAATGCATGCGGATCCTGCGTCACGAATGCGGCCACGTCGTCACCCATGCCTACCAGCTTTATCGCCGCCGCCGCTGGCAGCAGCTTTTCGGTCCGTCGTCGCAGCGCTACCCACGCTATTACCGGCCCAACCCGGCAAGCCGGAACTACGTGCAGCATTTGCGGCTGTGGTACGCGCAGAGCCATCCGGACGAGGATTTCGCCGAGACGTTTGCGGTATGGCTGCGCCCGCGTTCGCATTGGCGCACCCGCTACGCCGATTGGCCGGCGCTCAAGAAGCTTGAATATGTCGACGAGCTGATGACGGAAATCGCCGGCCAGCGGCCGACGCTCACGCACCGGGAAAAAGTCGATCCGCTTAGCAAACTTACCCAGACGCTGGGCGACTACTACAAGAAGAAGCGGGCGCTCTACCTCGTCGACACGCCGAGAACTTACGATCGCGATTTGCGCCGCCTGTTCTCCGACAATCCGCGGCACCGGCATTCCGAAGCCGCCGCCGCCTTCATCCGTCGCAACCGCGCCGGCGTGCGCGAACTGGTCGCCAAGTGGACCGGCGAATATCAGCTCACCTTCGATGCCGTGCTCGACGATATGATGCAGCGCTGCCGCGAGCTTAATTTGCGCGCCGTGGGTCCCGAGCGCAAACTGATCATGGAATTCACGGTGCTGTTGACCGCCAAAACCATGCACGCCCTGCTTGGTCCGTCGCGGCGAAGGTGGATCGCGCTATGAAACGGCTGCGCGTCCTGGTGCTCGTTCACCCGGACCTGATACCCCCAGAATCGAGCAAGGGGTACACCGAGCAAGAAATCAATGTTTGGAAGACCGAATACGACGTGGTGACGACTTTGCGCGCCGCGGGACATGAGGTCCGCCCGCTTGGCGTCCATGACGAGCTCAAGCCGATCCGCGACGAGATCGACGCCTGGAAACCCGACGTCGTGTTCACGCTGATCGAGCAGTTTCACGGCGAAGCGATCTACGATCAGAACGTCGTCAGTTATCTCGAACTGTCCCGGGTGCCCTATACCGGCTGCAATCCGCGCGGCCTGATGCTGGCGCGCGGCAAGGACTTGTCGAAGACGCTCGTTCATTACCATCGTGTTCCGGTACCGGCCTTTGCCGTGTTTCCGATGCGCCGCAAGGTCAAACGGCCGGCGCGGCTTGCCCTGCCGCTGATCGTCAAGAGCGTCAACGAGGATGCCTCCTACGGCATTTCGCAGGCTTCCGTCGTCGATACCGATGAAAAGCTCGTCGAGCGCGTCAATTTCATTCATGAGCGCATCGGCACCGCGGCAATCGCCGAACAATATATCGAGGGCCGCGAAATCTATGTCGGCGTGGTCGGTAACGACCGCCTGTTGGTCCTGCCGGTGTGGGAGCTCCGATTTCAAAACATGGCGGAGGGCGATTGGCACATCGCCACCGAAAAGGTCAAACACGATACGGATTATCAGGAGCGCCGCGGCATCCGGCATGGCCCGGCTAAAGATCTGACGCCGGAACTCACGTCACGGATCCAGAACATGGCGAAGCGGATTTACCGGACACTGGAACTCGACGGTTACGCCCGCATCGATTTCCGGCTTGCCGCCGACGGCACGCCGTATTTCCTCGAAGCTAATCCCAATCCGGAAATCGCCGAGAGTCAGGAATTCGCCACCGCGGCGAAGCATATCGGCATTGAGTATCCGGACCTCCTGCAACGCATCGTAGCGCTCGCAGTGAGGCGAGGCTCACCGAACATAACGGTGGATTGAAGAATTCTACGCGCTTTGCCGTTTCTCATGTCCGCCGCGCGGCCGGTGCGCGGCTTCACGCTTATCGGTGTGGCGCACATGAGCCGTGCGCAGCGGTTCGTGGCGGCCGCTGTGTTTGCGATTTGCCACGCGTCCAGCCGCGTCATGCGCCATGGCGTCGAGCTGCGCCACTTGTTGCGCGAGTTTTGCCTTTTCCAGTTGCGCCTGTTCAGATCGCTCCTGCTCGAGGCTGGCGAAGGCGGGCAGGCTGCGGCAGGGCAGGGGTTGGGCGAATGTTAGCGCGGCTTCGTCGATGGGAATTTTCCGCCATGCGTCGGCTGACAGGCCGGTGACGCGGATGACATAGGTGCGCGTCTCGGCCGGTAGGCTGCCGCGGCGCTCAAGCCATTCGGCGACGCGATGCGCGCCGGCATTGTAGGCTGCGGCGACGAATCCAAGATTGCCGAACTGCATGCGAAGCTGGTGCAGAAAATGCGCCGACGCCGGGATTGCCTGCATGGGATCGAACGGGTCCTCGAGGCCGTTTTCGGCGGCAGCCTCGGGCATAAATTGCGCAATACCCATGGCGCCTTTCTTGCTCACGTCGTCGGCGTGCAGCCGACTTTCCTGCCAGATCAGATTGGCGAAGAACGGGATCGGCAGATCGTTGTCCTGCGCCGAGGTAAATAAGGCATTGCAGAGGTTATCGAGCGAAACGTCGGTGCCGCGCGGGTTGACGGTTGCGTCGTCAATGTCCCCGGCGTCCCTTCCGGCGGCAAAATCGGACGGAATATCCACGTCCGCCGACGCGAGCTGCAGCGGCCGCGCTGCGCTCTGCGGTTTGATCATTTCCGAAGTCAGCGCGCCAGATCGCAGCGCGCCGATGTTCAGCCGATCGCCGCGTCCCGTGGCCGACTCGATTTCAACAAGCGACGGAACAGAATTGCCAAGACCGTGAAGATAGTCGGCAAACAGGGAGGAATATTCCGGCTCCGGCGCCGGGCCGGAAAAGCCGAGCAACAAAATCGCAATCACAAGCAGAGGCCGCATCGCGTTCCCCAGAGAACGTGCCGCGACGGCGTCGGGCGACGCCGTACCGATTTGGTTAATGAGAGCTTTCCCTCGACCAGGGCCGCTCTTGCCGGTTCAAGGGGGCGGCTTTTTGAGGAGATTGTGCGTCATGCAAGGCGAATTGCGGCGAAGAACGCGGTTTTGGAACTGGAACTCCTCTGGTGCGCGGAGTCGGGTAGAGCCCCTAGCCGGCCCGTTGCAAATTAGTTACGATTGAGACCAATTATTTCCCCATCTTTGCGGACCAAGTGTTGTTATGCGGTCCATGATGCGGGTCGGGGATTGCTTCGCCGCGCCGTTCTTTGCAATGACGGTGTGAATTTGGGAGGTTCACTATGAATCAGGAAACCAAGCTCCGGAAAACGGAGAGCAAGGCCGCGCATGCGGGCGCCAACCTTCGCTATCAGTCTGGCTTCGGCAACCATTTTGAGTCGGAAGCCGTGCCCGGCGCTTTGCCCGTTGGACGGAACTCGCCGCAGCGTCCGCCCCAGGGCCTCTACGCCGAGCAGCTTTCCGGCACCTCATTTACCAGCCCGCGCGGCGAGAACCGCCGTACCTGGACCTATCGTATCCAACCTTCCGTCGTGCACCGGCCCTATGCCCGAACTGACAACGGTTTGATCCGCAGCGCGCCGTTCAACGACGTCGACGCCACACCGACGCAATTGCGCTGGAGCCCAATCCCGCTCCCGAAAAAGCCCACCGATTTCGTTGAGGGCATCGTCACGCTCGGCGGTAACGGCGACGTGGCGACGCAAGTCGGCATGGCGGTCCACATCTACGCCGCCAACCGTTCGATGACCGACCGCTGCTTTTACAATGCCGACGGTGAAATGCTGATCCTTCCCCAGCTTGGGCGCGCCCGCTTTGTCACCGAGCTTGGCGTGATCGAGGCGCCACCTGGCGAGATCGTGATCATCCCGCGCGGCCTTCGGTTCCGCGTCGAGCTGCCTGACGGACCGTCGCGCGGTTATATCTGCGAGAATTATGGCGTCGCGTTGCGGCTGCCGGATCTCGGGCCGCTCGGTTCGAATGGGCTTGCCAATCCGCGCGATTTCTTGAGTCCGGTCGCGGCTTATGAGGATACCAAGGCGCCATGCGCCCTGATCGCCAAATTCCAAGGCAATCTGTGGGCGGCGGAGATGGATCATTCGCCGCTCAACGTCGTCGCGTGGCACGGCAATTTTGCGCCGTACAAGTACGAACTCGCGCGCTTCATGGTGATGGGCACGGTGAGCTTCGATCATCCGGATCCGTCGATCTACAGCGTGCTCACCGCGCCGTCCGACGTGCCCGGCACCGCGAACATCGACTTCGTGATTTTTCCGCCGCGTTGGCTGGTCGGGGAGGATACGTTCCGCCCGCCATGGTATCACCGCAACGTCATGACCGAGTTCATGGGGCTATTACACGGCGCTTACGACGCCAAAGCGGAAGGCTTTTTGCCGGGCGGCGCCAGTCTGCATAATTGCATGACCGCTCACGGCCCCGACGCCGACACCTGGGAGCGTGCGACGCACGCCAATCTCAAGCCGCATAAGATCGAGGACACGATGGCGTTCATGTTCGAAAGCCGCTTTGCCATGCGGCTGACGCGCTATGCCGTCGAGTCATCCGAGCTCCAGCACGACTACTTCGAGGGCTGGCAGGGGCTGGAGAAGCATTTCCGCCCTAAATAGGGTGAGCAAAATCGTCGCGCACAATCATGGCGATGTTGCCGTGCGCCGTCAGGGCGTCTAGGCCGTTAGGGACGGGCTCTGACGTGGGGATTTGGCAATGAAATTATCTCGCAGGGCATTCCTGCTTGGCGCGAGTGTCGCCCTGGCAGCTGCAACCGGTGCGGCACAGGCGCAAAATCCCGCGGCCGATTATCCGACGCGGCAGATCACCGCGATCATTCCCTTTGCGGCAGGAAGCGCCAGCGATGTCGTCAGTCGCATCATGTTCGACCGGATGTCGAAATCGATGGGGCAGCCGATCGTCGTCGAGAATCGGCCGGGCGCTGGCGGCAATACCGGAACCGCAGACGCCGCCAAGGCGGCACCCGACGGTTACACGATCCTTGGGAGCGGGTCGGGGCCAATGGCCGCCAACGTGACTCTCTACAAGCATCTCGGTTACGACCCGCAAGAGGATTTCGAGACGATCTCGCCGTTCGCGGCCTTCACTATCGTCGTCGCGGTGACCGCCAAATTGCCGATCAACAGCCTGCAGGAGCTGGTCGACTATGCCAAGGCGCATCCCAGCGAGCTTAATTACGGCTCGGTCGGCATCGGCAGTTCACAGCATCTCGCCGGTGAATTTTTCAGCCAGCTCACCGGCGTCAAGCTCACGCACATCCCTTATAAGAATATCGGACAATACCAGCCAGACCTGATGGCCGGAGTCGTTCAGCTCGGCTTCCAGTGGTTTCCCAACGTTTCTGCGGCGATCCAGGCCAAGGGTGCCAAGGCGCTGGCTGTCGCCGGCACAAATCGTCTCGATGCCTTGCCGGATACGCCGACAACCAGGGAGGCGGGCCTGCCCGATTATGTCGTCTCCGGCTGGTTCGCGCTGATGGTCCCAAAAGGAACGCCGGCGCCGATCGTCGACAAGCTCAACAGCGAAGTGAAAGCAGCGCTTGCAGATCCGGCGGTACGCGCGCGTTTTCAGCAGCAAGGCGCGGCGACGAATTATCTGCCGCCAGACGAGTCGAAGAAATTCATCGCCGAGGAGGTCGTGAAGTATCGCGACATCATCACCAAGGCCGGCATCCCGCAAATCGAATAGCGGGTCCGTTACGAACCGGCGAGCGCGAGAATCCGGCGCGCTTCCTTGGGCGTCGCCACATCGCGGCCAAGCCCTTGCGCAATCTTCATCATCCGCTCAACCAGCACGGCGTTATTTTTGGCGAGTTCGCCAGGCGCGATATACGGATTATCCTCGTAACCGACGCGTACGTGGCCGCCGAGCGAAACCGCGAGCGACAGCAGGTCCCACTGCTTATGCGGGTTCATGACGCTGACATTCCAAATGCAGTTTTGCGGCAGGTGATCGACCATGTAGATGAGCGCCTTCTCGGTCGGCGGTGTCCAGGTGCCGCCTGGCCAGCCGAGGAACAATGTCGTGTAGGCCTTTTCTTTTAGAAAGCCTTGGCGGCGGATGAATTCGAGATTCCAGAACGCGCCGGTGTGGAAACATTCGACTTCGAGCTTCACCTTGTGCTGCTCTGCGGCCTTGGCATAGGCAAGCAATTCCTCCACCGGGTGGATCGCCATCATCCGTTTAGGCGGAAACTGGGGATCAGGATTGAAATATTCGTCGTGGGCATTAAACGCGACCGCCATCATGTCGGGGCCAAGGGTCATCAGCTTGACCTTTTCCTCAAGGCGCGCGCTGGCGACGCCGAACTGCATCACCGGATCGGTCTTTGATAGAATAGCCCCCTGTAATCGCTTCCAGCCCTCGTGATTGATGCGCGAGACTTGTTTGCCGTCGGCTTGCATCGTTTCTTCCAGCGTGCGGATGCCGTGGATATGGGCAATGGCCGCGCCCGCCTTGATGCCGTCGATATATTGCTGGGCGACGCCGTCAATGTCTTCCTGCGGCGGACAGTAATGGTTGATCGGATAAGACGTTCGCGAGTCGCAGGCGACGGTGATGATCAGTTTTTCCATTTTATCCTCGGCGGTCGCGGTCGCTGGGACCGCGCCGTTACCAGGGCCGCTCGGCCACCGATGTGATGTGCTCCAGGTGGGGCGAGGTCAGGCAGATGCCGATGCAGGTATAGTTCAGTTCGGGATGCGGATTGTGACCGCGGTGGTATTTGCCGATCGGCTCGGAATAGACGTCGCCGGGCTTCGCTTTGACCAGCGTTCCTTCTTGGAAATGCGCCTCGAATAGTCCCTGTGTCGCCACGAAAAATGTCGCGCCGTTGTGACGATGCCAATTGGTGAAACCAAGCGGCGCGATCTCCGCGGTGAACACCAGCACCTTCGCCTCCGAGTCCTTGGGCAGCAAGGCATACATGCTGTCCAAAAGGAGCCCGCGCTTGTGTTGCTCGCCCGGTCCGAGGAGCCCGCCGATTTGCAGTTTGAGGTTCGAATAGTCTTTCGCGTCCGGCATTTAGTCTCCCTCGATGGCGGATGGCTTATACCAACAGCAGTGCGCAAGCCCAACCCGTCGCGCGGGTCTTGTGATAGATATTATTAGGCAATCCGGGCAGGGGCGGTTATGGATTTCGACTTCACGGCGGAACAAAAGCAATTCGCGGAGCAAGTGCGGCGCTTCGCCCGCGATCATCTTGCCCCAGGTGCGCTCAAGCGGGCGCACGATCCGCGCTTTCCGTTCGACGTCGCCCGGCTGATGGCGCAACAAGGCCTGTTGGGTATCACCTTGTCGCAACACGAAGGCGGGCAGGGCGGCACGCTGATGGACGCCGTCATAGCCATCGAGCAGATCGCCGCAGAGTGTCCGCGCAGCGCCGACGTGGTGCAATTCGGCAATTTCGGCCCGATCCGCACCTTTGCCGAATACGGCACGCCGGCGCAGAAGGCGCGTTGGCTCGGCGAACTTCTTTCCGGCCGCATGGTGATGAGTCTCGGCATGACCGAGCCCGACGCGGGCTCCGCGCTGACCGATCTGACAACCAGCGCACGCGCCGACGGCGCGTACTACGTCATCAACGGCAGCAAGGTATTTTCCACATTCAGTCCGGACGCGCAGATTTTTCTGATCTACGTACGCTTCGGGCCCGGCGTCGGCGGCATCGGCTCGGTTCTGGTCGAGCGGGAAACGCCAGGATTTTCCATCGGCGCACCGTCGGCCTTCATGAGCGACGAGGCGTGGTGCGAATTGCATTTTAAGGACTGCCGTGTTCCGGCCGAAAATGTGTTGCTCGGACCCGGTGGTTTCAAAAAGCAGATGGCCGGCTTTAATGTCGAACGCCTCGGCAACACGGCGCGCTCATTGGCCTATGGCCGCTATGCCTTCAACGCTGCGCGCGATTACGCCATGACACGCGAACAATTCGGCCGGCCGCTTTGCGAATTCCAGGGCTTGCAATGGAAATTCGCCGACATGGCGATCAAACTCGACGGCGCGCAGCTTTTGCTCTATCGGGCCGCGGCCAATGCCGATCGCGGCATGCCCTCCGCCTATGAGACCGCGATTGCCAAGGCCGCCTGCAATCAGGCCGGTTTCGAGGTCGCCAATGAAGCGGTGCAGATCATGGGCGCGCTGGGCTATAGCCGCGAAACGCTGGTCGAATATTGCATGCGCCGCACGCGCGGCTGGATGATCGCAGGCGGCTCGATCGAAATGTTGAAGAATCGCATTGCCGAGCAAATCTTCGATCGCCGCTTCGATCAGAGGAAGCGTCCGCCCGCCGCGGCCGAGTAAACTCCTTTATTGCCGGCCGCGCGCAAATGCCATCAATAGCCAAGCGACCAGTGCGCCGCCCACCGCCAATGCCGCAATGTCGATTTCACGGCCCGGCTTCACCACAGTAGCCAGCGCGAGTGCGGCCAATCCGAGATTGACCAAAAAGACGCGCGCGACCACCTCGATCACGCGAAAGCCGCGCTCGGTGGCGCGCTGGTAGAAATGCGAGCGATGCGCTTGCCAGACTTGCTCGCCGCTCATCATGCGGCGCGCGAGTGTAATCGTGCTGTCGGCGATATAGTATAATGGCAAGAGTATCGCGGCGGCGCGGTCGCCGTTGCCGGCGACCAAAACCAGAAGCCAGCCGAGCACAAGTCCAATCGGCAAGCTGCCGACGTCGCCGAGGAAGAGCTTTGCCACTGGGCGATTGAAGAAAGCAAAGCCAATCATGGCGCCGCACAACGCAAGGCTGATGTTAACCTCTTGCGCCGGCAAGATGCCTAACGTCCCAATCACCGCGAGCGCAGCGGTGATTGGGACGACTTCCGCCACAGTCATCCAATCGAGGCCGTCCATGAAGTTCACGAGATTGACGAACCATAGTCCGCCAATCACGAGCAGAATGCGTTCGATCCACCACGGCAGGATCGGCAGAACGCGCAAATCCGCCGGCAGCGTATAAATCACGGCCGCCACGGTTACAGCTTGCAGGAGCAACCGCGGCGCAACGGCGATGGGATGGATGTCGGCGAGAACGCCCACCAGCGCGATCAGCACGATTGCCGCGATCAGGATTGCGGGGGACATTATGGGTGCAGCGCCTGCCGGCAAGAAAGACCATGCGGCGTAGCTCACCGCGATCGTTGCGGCGACGACCGCAATTCCGCCGCCTTGCGGCGTCGGGATCGCGTGCGAAGAGCGAGCGTTGGGCCGCGCCAATGCATAGCGTGCGAGCAGGGGACGTAGCGCGGCGATCAACCCAGCGCTGAGAATCGCCGACATAGCGACGACTGCGCCCGCGCGCACTACCCAGAAAGCCATCACTTCATTTTTCATCGTCGTTATAATCGAATGGCTGTCGGCAAGAATACATCAACGTTCTCTGAGAGGAGATATTAGAAGAATTTCCCCGCAGACTTCGCATTCACGCCGGCGGATAAAGGCGACGGTACGGCCTCGCGATCGGCCGCCGCTGCGGAGTTGTGGCGCAGCATCATCCCGCCGACTACGCCAACACCGAACACATAGAGCCACCCGTGCATGAAATCGAACAAGTGTGAGCTTGTAAGTGAGGAGATTACATTTTCAACGACAACAACAGTGCCCATCCAGGCAGCAAAGCCCGCCATATGAAATAGAAGGTAATGCGCTATCCACATTGCCAACAAAACAACTGTACCAAAGAGACCCAGCTGTATTGCCACGGCAAAAATCTGGTTGTGCGGATTGACCGAGGCCACAGCACCAGCGCCTGTCTCGCCGGCCGCCGAACGGCGAAATAGGTCCGCGATCGAACCCGTGCCGTGACCAATTAGTGGAGCGGAACGGACAAATGTCATCGATTTTTTCAGAAACTCGACATGATCTCCGACGTCATTGTGCGCATGGGTAACGCGATAGATCTGCACGTCATGAAAGGCTTGTGTCAGGCGGTCTCGTAGATAGGGTGAAGCGGTCCACGACACCGCCGCCAGGCCGATGCCCGCCACGCATGCGAGTATCGCCCCTTTCCATTGCAGTTGACGCCAACCCAGCAGCAAGACCAAAAATGGAAAAGCCACCACGTCAGCGCGGCTCAACGCGATGAAAACTAAATTGATAAGAAAAGGAACGGCTAAAAGCGCGAGTCCAGCTGCAATTTGCCAGTTTCCTTCGCGTAGCGAGTCGCAGGCGCGCCAACTGAGAGCAAATACACAGATCAGAAATAGCGTGCTTTGGGAGATGGTGTCCTTGACCGGAACGCCGAATGCCGGATTAGACCGATGCCACCACACAAGCTCGGGGTCGAGAACTATGATCCAGGAAACCAGCATCAAGATCACGCACGAAGCAAAAAAACCATAAAGCACCCACGCGCCATTGTCGGATCGCCGAAATTGCGCCAGCAACAAAGGAATCGTCAGCAGACGGTTAAAGCCGCCAAGCCCATCGAGACGTTCAGCCCAGGGAACTTCCGCCCATAACATGCCGGCCGCGGCGAGCAGCCACAGCAATACCGGCAATGCGCCGGCCGCTGTTTCGATTGTTCGGCGCGCCGTCGCGACATCCACGGTCGCCAGCGCTGACAGCAACCAAACGATGATGAGAATAGAGGTTGCAGACGTTGACCACGGTAGCGAAACGGCTACGGCAACGGCTGCCCAATCGGCAATCTCTGCGAGTCGTTTGCGATCGAGTGTCATCGCCGGCGTGAAATGATGTTTTTGCAGACTAGACGACAACACAATCATTATCCAGGAAATTCACCAGCCGACGATTAGAGGCATGCGAGCTAGGTCGATCGGCCTTGTGTGTCGAGCATCCGGCTATAAAGCTGCACCGTTTGCCGACCGATGATATCAGCCGCGAATTTTTCGGTGACCAGCGTTCGCGCCGCCGCACCGTAGCGTGCGCGCAAATTCGGCGCCCCCGCAAGTCGCTCCATCGCCTGCGCCAGGGCTCGTGAGTCGTCAACGGGAACGAGCAATCCCGTCTCTTCATGCACGACGACATCACGGCAGCCCGGAACGTCGCTCGCAATCATCGCCCGGCCGCATGCTGCTGCCTCCATGAGCGATAGCGGCAATCCTTCGCGGCGCGACGGCAATACCGCGACATGCGCACGCGCCCACAGGCCGGCAACATCCCCGACATGGCCGAGCCACGTCACGCCCGGGGCATCGTTCCAGGAATGCGCCTCGGCTTCCGTCACCGAAGCGGGATTGGCGACATCGGGCGTGCCGGCGATCAATAGACGCGCGGCCGATCCGCTCTCCCGCAACATACGATGCGCGGCGATGAGGGTGCGCACGCCCTTGTCGTCGAGCAGGCGGCCGACGAAACCGAAGGTCGGTGGGCCTTGCGGCTCCGGCAGAGGGGTGAAGTGCGCGACGTCGACGCCCGATCCGGCAATGAGGGAGACGCGCTCTTTGGCAATGCCGATCGAAATCAGCGCCGCGAGATCGTCGCCGTTCTGCACTAGTGCGACGCTGCCGTCACGATCGACCAGAAGGCGCAGCGCGGCGCTGATAAGCCAGCGCAGCGCGCGCGCTTTCGCGCTGCTCGAGGTGAACGAATACCCCAACCCAATGAATGCATTGACGCAAGGACCTGGGCGGCCGAGCATCGCCACCGCGCCGAGCACGCACGACTGCAGCGCCACATGATGCGTGACGTCCGGCCTGACGGTGCGGTGAACGTGGCGCAGCGCCGCCACCGTTCGAAGCGCGGCGAATGGCGACAGGCTGCCGCGCGCAAATGGGATGGGGTGGACGGTAAACCGCTCAGCTTCGATCGCGGCCGCGCCGTCGTTTACCCGAGTGGCGACATGAACGTCGAAACCCGCGTCGCGCGCGGCGCGCGCCATTGGCAGCCGATGCGACAGGAAGGCCCAGTCTTCCGCCGTGACATAAAGGAGCCGGGGCGGAGTTTTTCCGCCCACTTGGTGCCGGTGCGGATCAGCCGGCATTTTGCGGCAACAGAAACGGCAGCATCATGGCGTCTGCGATCGATTGGCCGAACCGCACTTCAAACGCGGCCGTGGCAAGTGTCGCTCCATGTTCCCGTTCGGCAGTGCCATAACCTGTCGCTACCTGCAACGCACCGGCGAGGCCCGCGCGCTTCGCCGCTTCGACGTCGCTCGCTTTGTCGCCGACCAACCATGACATCTTCAGATCGAGCGCGAGATCGGATGCCGCTTGCAACAACATTCCCGGATTGGGCTTGCGCGCCGGATGGTCGGGATGAGCGTACGCGCCCTTTCCCTCGCGGTGATGCGGGCAGGCGTAAACGGCGTCTATCTTGGCGCCTTGGGCGGCCAGAATCGAAACGATCGTTTTCTGCACGGCATGGAATTCGGGCCAACCGTAATAGCCCCGGCCGATACCGGCTTGGTTCGTCACCATGACCACGGCGACGTTACATTTGTTTGCGGCGGCGATCGCCGCGGCCGCTCCCTCGATCATGACGATGTCTTCAACGCGGCACAAATAGTCGGTCTCCTCGACGACGGCACCATCGCGATCCAAAAATAGCGCCGGCCGACCGGGCGCGATGCACGTCGAGATCTCGCACCATACGCCTTCTGCGTTGAGCGGATGAGCCGCGGTCCGTATCGATTGCATCTTTCGTCCGGTATTGCCGTGCCGATGCCTTTCATATCAAGTCTTTCATATCACAGTAAAATTATGTTAGTGCACAAGTGCTTGGCTGCCGTCGTGAGTCGAATTACCGATGGTGTGCGAGCCGAGATGTGTGGAGTTGAGAATTGTCCGCGGAAAACGATTTGGTTGCCGAGCATTTCCGCAAGTCATGCGAGACGCTGTCGCGTGCGGTTGACGACGCCGGTTTGCGTGCTGCCGTCCATGCCATCGCCGAAGCCATCACTGGCGCCTTTCGGGCAGGGCAGAAATTGTTGATCGCCGGCAATGGCGGCAGCGCTGCCGACGCCCAGCATATTGCCGGCGAATTCCTTTCGCGTTTGAATTTCGACCGCAACCCGTTGCCGGCCATCGCTCTGACCACCGATTCATCCGTCCTCACCGCTGTCGGCAATGACTACGGCTACGAGCGGACTTTTGAGCGTCAGGTGCGCGGTCTCGGCAGACCGGGCGACGTTTTCATTGCGATATCGACGTCGGGTCGTTCGCCGAACGTGGTCGAAGCGCTTAGGGCCGCGCGCAAGGGTGGTTTAATCACCGTTGGCTTCACTGGAATAGCTTCCGGGGGATCGATGCAGCCACTATGCGATCACTACCTCGCGGCGCCGTCGTCTGAAACCCCACTTATTCAACAGATTCATATTGTCGCAGCGCACGCGATTTGCGGGCTGGTTGAGATCAATATGTTCGGGAATCCTAAAGTACAAAAATAGATTATTGATATATTTCAGTATCTTACTGCGTTCACCGTCTGAACATTCAACTTGACGTTCATGCTATGAACAATGTAGTGCTTGCCCCGAATGGGGAGGCAAGCCGATGCCCCAAGCCGCGCGCAGCGACGAAACTGACAATGCCCGGATCGTGCTCGGGCTGTTGGAATCCGTCGAGCGCGACGGTGCCCAGTCGCAGCGCAAGCTTGCTTCTGATCTCGGAATCGCGCTCGGTCTGGTCAACGCCTATCTGAAACGGTGCGTCAAGAAGGGTCTCCTGAAGATCGGCCAGACCCCGCCGCGCCGCTACGCCTACTATTTGACCCCGCATGGTTTCGCCGAAAAATCCAGGCTCACGGTCGAATATCTTTCCGCGTCTTTCTCCTTCTTCCGCCGCGCCCGCGAGGATTGCTCGTCGGTGCTTCGCGCTGCACATGCGCGCGGCTGGAATCGGATCGTGCTTGCCGGCGTTTCAGATCTCGCGGAGATCGCCACCATCTGCGCGCTCGAACAGGGCATCACCATCGTAGCGGTAGTCGATGCCAAGGCTACGAAGGACCGCTTCGTCGGCACACCGGTTGTTAGCTCGATTGTGGCGGTGCGCGGCGGATTCGACGCGCTGATCGTCACCGACCTTCAAGCGACGCGCGAATCGGTGCAAGCCTTGGCCGCCGAGCTCGATGCCGGTCGCGTTCTGGTCCCGGCGCTGCTGGGTATCCGCATTAGTCCCACAACGGAGAGCGCGGCATGACAATCGAACTCCACCCGCGCTGGTTCGTCGCTCATACCCAGCCGCATGCCGAGGCGAAAGCGACGGCGCATCTGACGCGTCAGGGCTTTGAGATCTACTTTCCGCGCTATCTGAAACGGCGCCGCCACGCACGGCGAATCGAGACCGTCGCAGCGCCATTGTTTCCACGTTATCTGTTCGTTGCGGTCGATTTGACGGCACAACGGTGGCGTTCGATCTATTCAACAGTGGGGGTCGCCAGGCTCGTGTGCAATGGCGACGAGCCGAGCGCGGTACCCGATGGAATCGTCGAGGCGCTGAAAGGCCGCGAGGACGACGCCGGCTTCATCAAGCTGGACTATCGGCCTCAGTTTCGACCGGGTGACAAAGTTCGCGTGCTCGACGGCGCATTTTCTTCCTGTCTCGGTTTATTCGAGGGCATGGCCGAGCGCGATCGGATTGCAATCCTGCTCGATCTCTTGGGTCGCAAGGTTCGCGTCGTGCTCGATGCCGATTTGGTGGCCGCAGCCTGACTTCCGGCGCGCCCTTGAGGATCGCGTCATTTGCGGCGCGTTTATTTGATCCGCGCTGTGTGATGCGGATCGCCTTGTGTGCGTTCGGGTGACCTCGTCTCACCCGGAGTGCGGTAGCGTGGGCGATGCGCGGTGGTCATGAGAGGACCCCGAAATGGAGCCGAGGATTCCCTTGCGGCGCCAGGTCGGACGACCGTTCACAAGTATAGTCAGGCCCGGAGTGCTCTGGGCACCGATACGTCAGTTAGCTGACAATCCTGTCGTCACTTAAATTCGCATCACCCCTCAACCCGAGACCCATGGCTTGACCCCGTCGTTACCAAACGACCTGCGCCACTTGGAAGCGGAAGCGATTTACATTTTCCGCGAGGTTGCGGCGGAATTCAAAAAACCGGTGCTGATGTATTCGATCGGCAAGGATTCTTCCGTCCTGCTTCATCTGGCGCGAAAGGCATTCTTTCCATCGCCACTGCCGTTCCCTCTGTTGCATATCGACACCACGTGGAAGTTCCGCGAGATGATCGGCTTTCGCGACGAGACAGCAGCGCGCCTCGGGCTCGATCTGATCGTACACAGCAATCGCGACGGTCTCGCTCAGGGTATTACGCCGTTCACGCACGGATCATCGTTCTACACCCATGTCATGAAGACGGAAGCGCTCAAGCAGGCGCTGACCGCGCACGGTTTCGATGCCGCATTTGGCGGCGCGCGGCGCGACGAGGAGAAGAGCCGCGCCAAGGAACGCGTATTCTCGTTCCGCTCCGCCAATCATGTTTGGGATCCGAAGAACCAGCGGCCAGAGCTATGGCACATCTACAATTGCCGCGTTGCCGCCGGCGAATCGATCCGGGTTTTTCCGCTGTCGAATTGGACCGAGCTCGATGTATGGCGCTACATCGAGCATCAGAATATCCCCATCGTGCCGCTCTATTTCGCGGCGTCACGCCCGGTGGTCGAAAGGAGCGGCGGCTTGATCGTCGTCGATGACGACCGTTTTCCGCTCGAGCCCGGTGAGCGTCCGGTTATGCGCGTGGTGAGGTTCCGCACGCTTGGCTGCTATCCGCTCACGGCCGCCGTCGAATCCGACGCCACGACGCTCGCCGGCATCGTCCGCGAAATGGCAGCGGTGCAAACGTCGGAACGCGCCGGCCGGCTCATCGATCATGATGCGGGCGATTCGATGGAGAAGAAGAAACGTGAAGGCTATTTCTGAGCACGACGTTGCCGCGGCGGCGGCAAACGCCTTTGCTGTGGACCGCGATCAGCTTTGCCTGCTGACCTGCGGGTCGGTCGATGACGGCAAATCGACGTTGATCGGGCGACTCCTGCTCGATGCGTCGCTGGTATTCGACGATCATGTCGCAGCGCTCACGCGCGACTCCAAGACTCACGGCACGGTCGGGGGCGAACTCGATCCCGCTTTGTTGGTTGACGGGCTCGAGGCCGAACGCGAGCAGGGCATCACCATCGATGTCGCCTACCGCTATTTCGGTACGGCGCGGCGCCGCTTCATCGTTGCCGACACGCCGGGTCACAAGGACTATACGCGCAACATGGTCACCGGCGCCTCGACCTCCGACCTCGCGATCCTGCTGGTCGATGCCGAGAGGGGATTGCTGGAACAGACGCGGCGGCATGCTTTCCTCTGCTCACTTCTGGGCATTCGCCAATTCGTTCTGGCGGTGAACAAGATGGACCTGGTCGGCTTCGACCAGCGCCGCTTCCAGGACATCACGGAGGCATTCACCCAATTCGCCAGCCGATTCCCGGCGTGCAAGGTGGTCGCCATTCCGCTCTCGGCGCTGCACGGCGACAATGTCGTTCGCGCCAGCGCGCGAATGCCCTGGTATCAAGGCCTGCCGCTGCTGCAACATCTGGAAAGTGTCCCGGTCGGCGAACGGCCGGGCGGCGCGCCGCTACGGTTGCCGGTGCAATACGTAAATCGCCCGAGTGCGAACTTTCGAGGCTATGCCGGAACGATAGCGTCCGGCGAGTTGCGCAAAGGCGACGACATTATTATCCCGCGCACTGGGGTGCGCACGCGCGTGATACGCATCGCGACCATGGACGGCGACCTTGATCGCGCTGTCGCCACGGGCGCCGTGACCGTGGTTCTGGCCGACAATATCGACGTGTCACGCGGCGACATCATCAGTTCGGCCGATCAGCCGGCGCCGCGCGCGGACGCCTTTGCCGCACATCTGGTGTGGATGTCGGAAACGCCACTATTGCCAGGCCGAGGTTATTTGCTCAAAGCCGGCGCGCAGAGTATCGGCGCCATGGTCACCGAGCTGAAACACCGTATCGACATCGAGACTTTCGATCATCTCGCGGCCAAGGAATTGCATCTCAACGAGATCGCTTTCGTCAATATCGCGACCGCCGAAGCAGTCGGCTTCGACCCATACGAAGAAAACCGCGACACCGGCGGTTTCATCTTGATCGACCGGCATACCAACGCGACGGTCGCCGCGGGCTTGATCCGCTTCGGGCTGCGCCGCGCCGCCAATACTTACTTTCAGGCCTTCCAGGTAACGAAGACGGCGCGGGCGCGGCTCAACGCCCAGAAGCCGGCGCTACTGTGGTTCACCGGATTGTCGGGCGCCGGCAAGTCGACCATCGCCGATCATCTGGAAAGGAAGCTTCACGCGCTTGGCAAGCACACTTTCGTGCTCGACGGCGACAATGTGCGGCACGGGCTTAACCGCGACCTCGGCTTTACCGAGGGCGACCGCGTCGAAAATATCCGCCGCGTTGCGGAAGTTTCAAAGCTGTTCTTAGAGGCCGGCCTGATCACGATCGTAGCCTTCATCTCGCCGTTCCGGGCCGAACGCGAAATGGCGCGCGAACTGGTAGCGCCGGGTGAATTCATCGAAATTTTCGTCGATACTCCGCTCGCGGCCTGCGAAGAGCGCGATCCGAAGGGGTTGTACAAGAAAGCCAGGCGGGGCGAATTACAAAATTTCACCGGCCTCGATTCGCCCTACGAGCCCCCGCCCAATCCCGAGCTGACGCTCGATGCTCTCAAAGAGAGCCCGAGCGATCTCGCCGACCGCATTATCGATTTCATGCAGCGGCGCGGAATGCTGTCCTAGAGTCACGGGGTCAGAGATGTCTGATAGTCCTAAAGTGGTCATTCTCGCAGGCGGGCGCGGCACGCGCATTGCCGAAGAGACCGACGTAAAGCCGAAGCCGATGGTCGAAATCGGTGACCGCCCGATACTTTGGCATATCATGAAGTTGTACGCCGCTTGTGGCTTGACCGAGTTCTATCTCGCTCTCGGTTATAAAGGCCATGTGATCAAGCGCTATTTTCTCGACGAGGTGCAGCTCACCGGCGATCTGACAGTCGAAACGGCGAACGGAAACGTGCTGTCGCGTCGCAACAGCGCCGACAAGTGGAGAGTTCACCTCTGCGATACCGGTCTCGAGACGAGCACTGGCGGGCGCCTGAAGCGGCTTGCGCCACAGCTGCGCGACGGCACTTTTCTTTTGACCTATGGCGATGGCGTCTCCGATGTCCCGATCGATCGGGTGCTGGAGTTTCATCGAGGCCACGGCCGGCTCGCCACGGTGACGGCGGTACGTCCGCCGGCGCGTTTCGGTGGTCTCATATTCGATGGCGATATCGTCCGCGAGTTTGTCGAGAAGCCGCAGATCGGCGAGGGTTGGATCAACGGCGGCTTCTTGGTTTTCGAACCCGAGGTGCTCGATATGATCGAGTCTGACTCGAGCAGTCTGGAAAGCCAACTGCTCGAACAGCTCGCGCGCGACCGGCAACTCGCCGCATATCGGCACGACGGATTCTGGCAATGCATGGATACGGTCCGCGATTTGCGGCTGCTGCAATCGCTGTGGGATTCCGGACAAGCGCCGTGGAGAACTTGGCATGTCTGAAGCAGAAATGCCGAGACCATTCTGGCGGGACCGCCCGGTTTTCGTAACCGGCGGCTCAGGTTTGTTAGGGGGCTGGCTGATCCAGCGCCTCGTCGAACTTGAGGCGGAAGTAGTTGCGCTGGTCCGCGACTGGGTTCCGGGGTCTCGGCTGGTCGGCTTAGGACTGGAGAAGCAGATCAATGTCGTACGCGGCGACGTGCGCGACCAGGTCCTGCTTGAGCGCGTCTTGGGCGAGTATGAAGTGGATACCGTCCTTCACCTCGCCGCGCAGACCATCGTCGGCATCGCCAATCGAAACCCGGTTTCCACATTCGAGACCAACATCGCTGGCACCTGGGCGCTCCTGGAGGCGGTGCGCCGCAGTCCGCTGGTGAAGTCGGTGGTCGTCGCATCATCCGACAAAGCCTATGGCTCCGCACGCACGTTGCCCTATGTTGAGACTACGCCGCTGATGGGTGAACATCCCTACGATGTGTCGAAGTCGTGTGCCGATCTGATCGCGCAAAGCTATGCGAAAACATGGAATGTTCCGGTCGCCATCACGCGATGCGGCAACTTTTTCGGCGGCGGCGACCTCAACTGGAACCGCGTTGTTCCAGGCACCATTCGCTCGATCATTCGCGGCGAGCGTCCCATCGTACGTTCCGACGGAAAATTCATCCGCGATTACATTTACGTCGAGGATGCGGTCGATTCCTATCTTCACTTGGCCGAAGCACTGCGAAGCGATCCGAAATTTTCCGGCGAGGCTTTCAATTTTGCGACCGGCAGGCCGCTGAGCGTGCTCGACGTGGTAGAGGCCATTCGCGCCGGAATGAAATCAAACCTGGAGCCCGTCATTCTTAACGAGGCATCCAACGAAATTCGCGAGCAACACCTCGATTCGAGCAAAGCACAAACGCTGCTCGGCTGGCGTGCGCGATTTGGATTTGAGCAGGGCCTGCCGCGCACGATTGACTGGTACCGCAAGCATCTGAGCCCTGACGTATGAACTTTCGATGCCGATCCTGCGCCGGCACGCGGCTGGCGCCGGTCATCGATCTCGGTGAAACGCCGCTTGCCAATGCGCTGGTCGAACCCGAATCGCTAGACCGGAGTGAGGCGCGGTACCCGCTGCGCGCGGTTTTTTGCAGGGATTGCAGCCTGGTCCAGATCACCGAGACCGTCGCGCCGGAGATCCTGTTCTCCAACTACGTCTATTTCTCGTCGTTTTCCGACACCGCGGTCGGCTCCGCCAGGGCGATTGCGCGACGCCTTACACAAGAGCGCAAGCTCGGCAACAATTCGCTTGTCATGGAGGCAGCATCGAATGACGGCTATCTGCTGCGCCACTATCGCGATCTTGGCGTTCCGGTGCTCGGCATCGAGCCGGCGGCCAACATCGCGGAGCTTGCCGAGCGCCACGGCGTGAGAACGCGTTGCGCCTTCTTTGGTCGCGAGGAGGGCGAGCGGTTGGCGTCCGAAGGGATGCGCTGTGACGTCTTCCACGCCAATAACGTGCTGGCGCATGTCGCTGATCTCAACGGCTTCGTTGCCGGCGTGAAGGCGGTGCTGAAGTCCGACGGCGTGGCTTCGATCGAGGTGCCTTATCTGGGTGAACTGATCGACAAGCTGGAATTCGATACGATCTATCATGAGCATTTGTGCTACTTTTCAGCCACCGCCCTCGACCGCCTGTTTGCACGGAACGGTCTCTTGCTGTCCGATGTCGAACGTCTCCCAATTCACGGCGGATCGTTGCGCTTATTCGTGACCCATGCGAACGGCCGGCGTTCGGACCGGCTAAAGAACCTGCTGGACGATGAGGTGCGCCTGGGACTGACGCAACCCCGCGCCTATGCCGATTTCGAGACCCGAGTGTTGCAATTACGTGAGCGCCTGGTGGCTCTCCTGAACGACCTTAAGGCAAGCGGCAGAGGGCTTGCGGCCTATGGCGCCTCTGCCAAAGGCGCCACCCTATTGAATTTTTGCGGCATCGGGCGCGGCCTAATCGATTTCGTCGTCGATCGTTCCACCGTTAAGCAGAATAAGCTCACGCCCGGAACGCATCTGCCGATCCTGCAGCCGGAGGCTCTGCTGGCGCGCAAACCCGATTACGTTTTGCTGTTGACTTGGAATTTCGCCGACGAAATTCTGGCGCAACAAGCGGAGTACAGAAAAATGGGTGGCAAGTTCATCATACCCGTGCCCGAAGCCCGCATTGTCTGACTTATGCGATTTATTCAACTGCCGCTCCCGGGCGCTTTCCGTATCGAATTGCAACGTCACGAAGATGAACGCGGCTTCTTCGCACGAACGTTCTGCGCGGACGAATTCCGCGCCCAGGGATTTGTCACGGAATTCGTCCAACACAGTATTTCCTTCAACGCGCGCAAAGGCACGCTACGCGGCCTGCACTATCAGGCCGATCCCTATGCCGAGACGAAGCTTTTGCGCTGCAGCGCCGGCGCTGTGTTCGACGTTATGGTCGATCTGCGGCGCTCCTCGCCGACTTTCGGACGCTGGCATGCCGAGACCCTCACTTCCGGCAACCGCTTGATGCTCTACATACCTGCCGGCTTCGCGCATGGTTTTCAGGCGCTCGCAGATGGCACCGAACTTTATTATGAGATCGCGCCGGCCTATGTGCCGGACGCATCGCGCGGCGTAGCCTTCGACGACCCGTCTCTGGCGATACCGTGGCCACTGCCCGATCCGATCGTGTCCGCCGCCGACCGGACACGGCCGCGGCTTGCCGATGCGGAGTCCTTCGTGTGATGAGCCGAGTTCTATTGACCGGCGCGAGCGGCTTTATCGGCAGGGCGGCGATCGAACCACTGCGCCAGGCGGGCTTTGAAGTTCATGCCGTGTCGCGGCGCCGGCTCGATGTGCCGGGCGACGTCATCTGGCACGAGGTCGATCTGCTCGACCATGGGCAATTAAAGCAGTTGATGCGGGCGATCGAGCCAAGTCATCTGCTGCATTTTGCTTGGTACGCCAAGCCTGGAAAATACTGGATCGCGCGAGAAAATCTCGATTGGCTGCGCGCCAGTCTGGACCTGCTGCAATCTTTTAGCTTAAGCGGCGGCCGTCGGGTGATCATGGCGGGAACTTGCGCGGAATACGACTGGAATTATGGATCGTGCGTCGAGGGCTCGACGCCGTTGCTCCCGAGCACGCTTTACGGCACCTGTAAGCATGCGCTGCAAGAGGTGCTTGGCGCTTATTCTCGGCAGTATGGATTAAGTAGCGCTTGGGGACGCATATTTTTTCCTTATGGCCCGCATGAGCACCTCTCGAGGCTTATTCCCTCTGTGATCTGCGCGCTGTTGGAAGGTAGGCCCGCGCTGTGCACCAGCGGTGAGCAGGTGCGGGATTTCATTCACGTCAGCGATGTGGCGACCGCGTTCGTGGCGCTGCTCACGTCCCAGGTCGAAGGCGCCGTGAACATCGGTTCGGGGCAAGGCTTCGCGGTGAAGGATATTGCCATGCGGATTGGCGACCGGCTCGGCCGGTCCGACCTTGTCCGCCTCGGCGCCCGCCCGGCCGTGGAGAATGAACCGCCGCTGGTGGTCGCCGATGTCCGGCGGCTTGTGCAGAAAGTCGGATGGCGTGCGGCGATCGGCCTTGAGGAAGGTCTCGCAGCGATGATCGATTGGTGGCGAGCGCAGCGTCTTACGCTACCGGCCGTTTAGTTTGGTCAAATCTTGTTACAGACAGGCAATCATCGATGACGCTGCGTGAATACATAAAATCTCGCCTGACGGCCGATCAGCGCCAGCGCGTTCGTCGCGCTATCAATTTCGTCGAAACGGTATGTCCCCCACTACGGTCTGTTCGTCAGGCCGCGGTCAGACGGGCGTGGCCGCCGCTCCCCGAGGGCCGGACGTGGCAAACGGCGATCCCACCGGGCATGCTTTTCTCGATGGTGGAGGGCGCGATCAATTACCGCTACCGCGATATTCCGATGCAGAAGCATCCGGTCGAAATTGCTCTCTACATGCAACTCCTTTGGCGAATTAAACCTGCCGTGATTATTGAGATAGGAACGCTGGCGGGCGGCGCAGCGGTCTGGATGGGCGATCTGCTCAACATTTTTGGGATCGACGGTCGCGTCATTTCGGTCGATCTCGAGCCGCCGGCG
>Ga0181537_10000623_pt1 | contig 32884 bp, 20 predicted proteins | sample PEATcosm2014_Bin_39_FD_119765 | JGI IMG/M metagenome (GOLD analysis project Ga0181537, IMG submission 119765) | Peatland microbial communities from MTU Mesocosm Facility, Houghton, MI, USA - PEATcosm2014_Bin23_10_metaG | ecosystem: Environmental > Terrestrial > Soil > Wetlands > Peat | place... | reverse complement strand
TTCGTTGGAGCGCGGATTGTTGTAGGGCTGAACCGGGCCGCCCCGCGGACGATAGTTGCCGCCGTTATTGCCCGCATAGCTGTTGCCATAGCCGCCGTGATTCCACCCGCCGCCGTTGTGGGCCCAATCGCCGCCATGCCAGCGCGGACCGCCGTAGGGGAAGCCCCAGTCGCGCACCGAGGTGCTGCGGGTCCAATAATCGTTGTGGTCGAAAAGAATCGAGTGAGCGAGCCAATCGAGGCCCCAGCCAAGCCAGCCCCAGGGCGTGGCCATAAACGCATGCATAGCGATGCCGGGGCCGTAGCTGATGAGCGCGTTGCCGAGGAAGGAGCCGACAGTTCCAAGCAACGAGAAGCCGGGATAAGGCGAAACAGGCTGGCCATAGACGTTCCAGGGATTGTAGTTGGGAACGTATACCGTCTGCGGATCGGCGGGAGCGATGTCGATGTTGCCCTGGTTGTCGCTGACTTCTTCCTGCGGACTACTCTCGAGGTTGCCGGCTTGTTCAGCGCGCTGGCGCAACACCTGGATGGTCTGCAACACGTCTTGCGGCTGGTTGTAGTAGGCGTTGCCCAGGGTGGTGGTCCACTGAAGATTGCGATCGAGCATAGCCAGCACTTGAGGAAAGGCGGTAAGCGCCTTGACGCTCGGATCCCAGCTGGTTTGCGCATTGGCTCCGGCAGCGATTTGCTCAGGCGCAGCGCCGCCCATGGATTGCAGCCACTGGTCGGCGGCAGAGACCTGCGCGGGATAAGTCGACGCCGCAAGGACCTGGGCGACAAGCGCATCGGGATAGAGCGCAATGGGCGCGAGCAATTGGGCGAGCTGGCCCGGACTCATCGGCTGCTGGGAAGAAGCCAACTGCTGACCATAGCCCTGTTGCGGGTAGGCCTGAGCCGGATAAGGTTGCGATTGACCCGGATAAGGCTGTTGAGGGTATCCCTGGGCTTGCGGGTATTGGGGATTTTGAGGATATTGCTGGGGAGCGTAGCCGTAGGGCTGCTGCGGATACTGCTGAGGAGCAGGCTGATATTGCTGAGGGCCGGGGCTGTTGACGGGATCGTCAGGCGGCCAGTCCTGCTGGGGGTATTGCAGGGCAGATACGTGCACCACTGGAAGCGCGAAAACGAGAATAAGCGCGGATAAGCCGAGAAGCAGCTTGCCAGGAGTTTTGGCGAGTTGGCGGGTTGAGACAGACACCATACTTCGGTTGGATTCACCGCGAGGGCTTGAAGAGCAATCAACGCGCAAACTGCGCAAAATCATCGGGGACTTCATCTTTCCTCATTTGGCCCGCAACAGCACGCCAATGGCGATGCCGTTTTTCGAGGCCTCCACGGAACTCATTTTGCCCCGCAGTTCGATCCGGCTATCCGCCTGTTCGCATTCCTTAGAGACGGCTCCCCCTGAGGCGGCAGGGATACAGGTCGAAACCCGCATCCCGGCCCTTTGTTTCGGAGTATCTTGGGTTTGTTTGAGGCTGGGCTGAGCGACGGCGGGGCGATTTTGTGCCCGAGACGGCGCCGCAGGAACCGAGAGGTCGAAGCCGGCCATCGAATAGACTGGAGGGGCTATGGCAACCCTTACGCTTCCCACAGACATTGAGCAGCGCTCGCCCAAGGGCGAGTTTCGCAATGAGCCTTTTACCGACTTCAAAAACCCTGAGAATGCGCGCCGGATGCGAGAAGCATTGGAGTTGGTGGCCACGCATCTGGGCCGCGAGTATGACCTGATCATCGGCGGCGAGCGGCAAAAGACCGCAGACAAGATCAAGTCGCTGAACCCTGCGCGGCCCGCCCAGGTGGTAGGCATGCACCAAAAAGCAGGCTCGGAGCATGTCGAGCCGGCGATGCAGGCCGCCCTCAGAGCCTATGAATCATGGAGCCGGACGGCTGTCGGGACGAGAGTCTCGCTTTTGTTGGGCGCTGCTGAGATCATTCGCGAGCGCAAGTTTGAGTTTTGCGCGTGGCTCACCTACGAGGTGGGCAAGAACTGGGCGGAAGCGGACGCGGATGTGGGCGAGACGATCGACTTTCTCGAGTTTTATACGAGAGAGGCTTTGCGGCTGGCCGAGGCGAAAACGCCGATTCAGTATCCCGGAGAACGGAACGAGTTGCTTTATGTGCCGCTGGGCGTGGGCGCGGTGATTCCGCCGTGGAATTTTCCGTTTGCGATCATGGCAGGCATGACGGCCGCGGCAATCGTGACGGGAAATACTGTGGTGTTGAAGCCGTCGAGTGATTCGCCGACGATTGCGGCCAAGTTTGTCGAAGTGCTTGAAGAAGTGGGGATGCCGGGCGGCGTGGTCAACTTCTGCCCGGGCTCCGGCGCGACCTTTGGCAATGCGATTGTGGAGCACCCGAAGACGCGATTCATTGCATTCACGGGTTCCAAGCCGGTCGGGCTTGAGATCCACGAGCGCGCTGCGAAAACGCAGCCCGGGCAGATCTGGATTAAGCGCACGATTCTCGAGATGGGCGGCAAGGATTCGATTCTCGTGTGCGCAGATGCCGACGTAGATGTCGCAGTGGAGGGCGTCACGGCGGCGGCGTTTGGCTTCAGCGGCGAGAAATGCTCGGCATGTTCGCGAGCGATTATCGATGCGCCGATTTACGGCGCTTTCGTCGAGAAGCTGCGGGCGCGAGTGGCGAAACTGACAGTGGGCGATCCGACAGAGAACCACAGCATGGGTCCGGTGATCAATCAGGCCGCAATGGATTCAATCCTCGGGTACATTGAAATTGGCAAGAAGGAAGGGCGACTTGTTGCAGGCGGCCACGCGGTCAAGACCGATGCAGGCGGATACTTCATCGAGCCGACCGTGATTGCGGACATTGCGCCGGGTGCAGTGATTGCGCAGGAAGAGATTTTTGGGCCCGTGCTGGCTGTGATCAAGGTTGAAGGTTTCGAAGAAGGTCTGAAGGTCGCGAACAACACAGAGTTTGGTTTGACGGGCGCGATCTACACGGGGATTCGCGAACAACTGGACAAGGCGCGCGAAGAATTCCACGTGGGGAATCTGTATTTGAATCGCAAGTGCACGGGCGCAATGGTGGGCGCGCACCCATTTGGCGGATTCAATATGAGCGGAACGGATTCAAAGGCAGGCGGTCCGGACTATCTGTTGCTTTTTACCCAGGCCAAGAGCGTTGCAGAGAAGCTGTGATCGCCCAGTTTCTCGCAAGAAAACGCGGAGCCGATTGGCTCCGCGTTTTTTGATGATGTTGGAAGAATTAGGCGACGGCGGGTGGCGCGGCGGCCTGCTCTTCTGCTTCAAGCTTGTTGCCCATTTCAGCGGCAGCCTGCGCGAGCTGCCGGTGGTGGATGGTGAACAAGGCCAATTCGAGTCGATCGCTGACGCCCGTCTTGTCGTAGATGGAGCGCAGATAGTTTTTGATGACCTGTTCGGTGGTCTTGAGGCGGAGCGCGATCTCGCGGTTTTTGCAGCCCTGGACAATGAGGGCGACGATGCGCATTTCCTTGGGAGTGAGGCGGTCGCGTACGCGCGCACCGACCAGATCGTCTTCAGGAGACTCCTGCACCATGAGCTGAGGAGGCGTCCAGGTGTCGCCTGCGGCGACACGGCGCACGCACTCGACGAGCGACGGGCCAGTCACGTTCCGGAAGACAACACCCCGGAATCCTTGTTGAAGAAAAGCGCTGGCGGACTCGTTATTTTCAGCGATCACGATTCCGCGGGAGTTCGATGTTTCGAGCAAGGTGCGCAAGCGTGCCATGTCGGGGCGCAGCGAGGCCGCAACCACAACGATGGAGCCGGGAAAAGTGGTGATCGCATGCATCATTCGGTCGAGATCGGTGCATTGCGCGATGATGCGCAAGTCTTCGTCCATGGCGAGCACCTTGGCGGTGCCAGCCCTGAAAATTGCCTGCGAGTCAGCGAGGATGACCTTGTTCATGTGTCGCGTCCCGTCCGTTGGGGGATTTAAAAACATCGGGCTGGAACCGCTTCAGCGATCGATGCGAACAGCACGATTCAAACCCGGCTAACCGTTACTTCACCTACAGAGCCCACATCGGCAATCCGGTCAATTGATCTAAACTGTCCGGTTTTCCACCGGCAAAAAAGTCGCCCGTTGCTTTTGTCGTCTTCCCAAAATGAAAACTAAAGTACTGCGCTGAAAATGCCTGCCACAAGCTTACAGCCCAAAAGCGAATCCGTCACGAGAAACCAAAGCTTGGTGGAAAACCCTATTTACTGACTAGGCTCGCATGCCTTTGGTACTGTAGACAAACAAAAACGAGGATCGAGTTCTAAACTGGGAATATGGCGCGGCCAATTTTACTTGCGGTAGACGACGACGTAAGCGTTCTGGAGGCGGTAATACAGGACTTACGCCGCGAATATGGTTCCGAATACCGTGTGATGCGGGCGGCCAGCGGCCAGGCTGCACTCGACACTCTGGCGCAAGTGAAGGCGCGACAGGAGCCGGTGGCGCTGATCGTGAGCGACCAGCGGATGCCGGGGATGACCGGGGTCGAGTTTCTGGAGCGCGCCAAGGAAATCTATCCCGATGCGCGGCGGGTGCTGCTGACGGCCTATGCGGATACCGAAGCGGCCATTCGCGCGATCAACACGGCGCGCATTCACTATTACTTGAACAAGCCGTGGGATCCGCCCGAAGAGAAGCTTTACCCGGTGCTTACAGACCTATTGGGCGACTGGAAGGCCGGATTCCGGCCCCCGTTTGAAGGGCTGCGCGTCATTGGAAACCGCTGGTCGCTGCAGGATCACCGGCTGCGGAATTTCCTATCTCGTAATCACGTGCCCTATCGCTGGCTCGATATTGCGAGCAACGAAGAAGCGATCAAGCTGCTGGCTGAGCGGGATTTAAAGCCGGAGCAATTGCCTGCAGTGCTCTTCCCCGACGGCACGGTGCTGGCAGAGGCTGAACCCGAGGCGCTGGCCGCGCGGGTGGGACTGAGAACGCAGGCCACCCAGGACTTCTACGACATGACCGTTGTCGGAGCGGGCCCCGCGGGGCTGGCTGCGGCTGTATATGGAGCCAGCGAGGGATTGAAAACGCTGATTATTGAGCCGGATGCGCCGGGAGGCCAGGCGGGCTCGACCTCGAGAATTGAGAATTATCTCGGATTTCCGTCGGGAATCACGGGGGCGGACCTGGGACGGCGGGCGCATGTGCAGGCGTCGCGATTTGGCGCGGAATTTCTGACGCAACGTGCGACGGGGCTTCGGATCGATGGGCAATATCGCTTTATCAAACTGGCGGATGGCCGCGAAGTATCGAGCCATGTGGTGCTCCTGGCGCCCGGGGTGCAATACCGGAAGCTGGGGATTCCCGGGGCGGACGACCTGACGGGGCGTGGAATCTACTATGGCGCCGCGCTGGTGGAGGCCGCAGCGTGCAAAGACGAGGAGGTCTTTGTAGTGGGCGGGGCTAACTCTGCCGGACAGGCTTCTTTGCACTTTGCCAAATACGCCTGCAAGGTGACGATGCTGGTGCGGGGAGAGGGCCTCTCGGTAACCATGTCGAAATACTTAATCGATGAGATCGCTCGCACATCGAACATTGTGGTGGAGTCAGGGACACAAGTCGTTCGAGCCGAGGGGAATGGGCATTTGGAGGCGTTGACGCTCCAGGGGCCCGGCGGAGAGACGCGGGTACCCGCAACGTCATTATTCGTCTTTATTGGTGCGGAGCCCGGTGTGGAATGGTTGCCCGGCTCGGTATTGCGCGACGAAAAGGGATTTGTGCTGGCGGGGCCGGACCTGCGGCACGAGGGCAAGATGCCGACAACTTGGAAAGAAGACCGAGAGCCATTCCTGCTGGAGACAAGCGTTCCAGGGGTATTTGTGGCTGGCGACGTACGGCATGGATCGGTGAAGAGGGTTGCATCGGCCGTGGGTGAAGGATCGATCGCGGTGCAGTTTGCGCATCAGTACCTGGCAGGGTTCTAGTGGCGGGTTTTGAGAAACTCGAGGGGGAGTCGAATCAGGGGATATGAACGACGGCGAAAAATCGGTCAAGGTTGAGTCGATCCCATTTGCAACAGTGGTTGATGCCCTGCAACAGACGAGCGTCTTTGCGGGGACAGATCTCGAAGCGCTGAAGGGATTTGGCGACCTCAAACGCCTGACGGTTCCAGCAGAGGCAACGGTGACCAAGCCCGGCGATCCAGTGATTTTTTATTGGGTTGTGCTGCGAGGCGACCTGCGGGCCGAGCGCATCGAGGCAGATGGGTCGCATACCCTGGTAGGCACTGCGACCGATGGCGGAGGATTTGGCGAAGCGCCGCTGCTGAGTGGCAAGACGCAAATGAGCTTTTTCGTGACCGCAGAGCGGGAGTCAACGCTGGTGCAGTTTGACGCCGAGCAATTCTGGTCTCTGCTCGCGTGCTGCCCGAATGTGCGGAAGACTGTCGTGGCCGACATGGCCCGTCGGTTGCAAACTTATCAAGTCGAAGCGCTGCATCGGGAAAAGCTGGTTTCGCTTGGAACCCTGGCTGCGGGGCTGATGCATGAACTGCACAATCCGGGCTCGGCAGCGAAGCGCGCAGCCTCGCAACTGCGCGAGAACCTGATGAAGATGCAGGAACTCGGCCTGAAGAACGCCGGCAAGTCGAAGACACCGGAACAGCTTGTCTGCATGCACGAGTTGCTGAGCCACACGCTTAACGGCGGATGCCGGCTGGCCGCAATGAGCAGCGTGGAACAGGCCGACGCAGAAGAGGCGATGGGCGAATGGCTGGCCGCAGCCGGGGTCGAGAACGCGTTCACGATCGGGCCAGTGCTGGTGGGCATGGGATTTGATCGCCGGGAACTGGATTGCGCCAAAGAAGCTTTCGATCGAGAGTCGTTGTCGGACGCGTTGAACTGGCTGGGCTCGCTAGTGTCGAGCGTGACGTTGGTATGCGCGATTGAAGAGAGCATTTCGAGAATCTCGGAACTGGCGATGGCAGTGAAGAAGTTTGCCTACGATGAGAAGTCACCTTCAAAAGAGCTCGACGTGCACGACAGCCTGCAAAGCACGCTGACGATTCTCGGGCACAAACTGCACATCAAACAGATTGGCATAGAGAAGACTTTTGCGGCATCGCCGGCGACGATTCGGACCCGCGGATCGGCGTTGAGCCAGGTGTGGACCAATCTCATCGACAATGCAGCGGATGCCTCGCCCAGTGGCGGGCGCATTGAAATCGCGACCTGGACTGAGGCGAACCCGGACTGGTTGGCGGTCAGCATTACAGATCACGGCGAAGGAATTCCGCCCGATGTGCTGCCGCGCATCTTTGAGCCATTCTTCACGACCAAGCCGCAAGGCTCAGGCACAGGATTGGGGCTGGAAATTGTGCACCGCATCGTGACGCAGAAGTTCGGCGGCAAGATCGAAGTGACATCAGAACCGGGTAAAACACGATTTGTGGTGCGCCTGCCTTTGAGCGGCGCGACACAAGCGGAAAACCTAACGTCGCCGGTGCGATAGCACGTTTCAGTTCTTCCCTTTCTTGGAAATCCAATAGCAATGTTGATGGCGCGGACGAGCTGCGCGCTATCGCGCCTGCGTTTCTTAAAGGTCGGCATGATTCATGAGAAGAATCCAATGATGCAGCATCGCGGCCAAGGCGATGAAGTCCAAATTCGCGCTGCCGATAAAGAGAGTGCGGGGACTGGCCATGATCGACAGGAAAGAGCTGACGGAGGCTGCGCTGGATTGCTATCCGGAGGGCATAGCCCTGCTCGACCGGGAAGGACAAGTGGTGGTCTGGAATCGGACGGCGGAGAAGATCACGGGGTTTCCCAGCATCGAGATCGTGGCGCGGCGGATTCCCTGGGCTCTGGAGCCAATTTTGGCGCCGGAAAACGTCGAGGTGGACAATGCCCGATCGCAGCGCGGCGAATTCATCCACGGGCAGGACCGCTCTGGCGAGGAGCTGCCGTTGCTGGTGAGAACCCGCGTGTTGCGCGACGACCTCGGCGAACGGATTGGAAACGCAATTATTTTTCACCATGCCGAGCAGCGCGACAAGCTGCCGCACGGCGAAGCGGACCGGGACTCGGACGCGGAGGTGGCACGAACCAAGCTCGAAGAGCGCGTGGAAGAAGTTTTTGACGAATTCTTGGTGGAAGGCGGCACGTTGGGCGTGCTTTGGATTACGGTCGATCAGGCGCAAGACCTGCGCAAGACTCACGGGGAGAGGGCCTGCGAAACCATGCTGGATCGGGTAGAGAGAACCATTGCAAACGGATTGCGGCCCAACGAAGAGATGGGCAGGTGGGGAGACGACGAGTTTTTGGTGTTATCGCACGAGCCCTCGGCGGCTCTGCTGGGGACACATGCGCAGGTGCTCGCGGGGCTGGCGAGGACATCGGTTTTTCGCTGGTGGGGCGATCGCATTTCGATCACCGTGAGCATTGGGGCTGCACAGGCCGACACGCGAGAGACGATTGTGCAGTTGCTTGAGCGGACACAAGCCGCGATGCTCGCGAGCCTTCATGCCGGTGGAAATCACACTACGTTGGCGCCGGGGGGGCAAGCATGTTTGCCATCATAGGCATTGTTTTGGTGTTCGCGGCGGTCATCGGCGGGTTCCTGATGGAGAAGGGACACATCGAAGTCCTGCTGCAACCGGCCGAGCTGTTAATCATTGCCGGGGCCGCGACGGGGACGCTGCTGGTGGCGAATCCAGTGCATATCCTGAAAGGCATTCTGGGCGGCCTCAAGGGCGTGCTGAGCGGATCGAAGTTTGACAAGCCGCGGTATCTCAACACGCTGAAGATGATGTATCAGTTCCTGAACAAGGTGCGGAAAGAGGGCTTACTCAGCGTGGAGAACGACGTGGAGAAACCGGGCGAGAGCGCAGTATTCAAGAATTATCCGGAGTTTCTCGGCGATCATCATGCCCGCGACTTTGTGTGCGACACGCTGCGGATGGCGATCACCGGCGGCGTGGATCCGTTTGACATGGACCAGATGATGGAGCTGGATATGGAAGTGCATCACCACGGTGCGAGCCAACCGGTCGGCGCTCTGTCGACGGTCGCAGACGCATTGCCCGGGCTGGGGATTGTGGCCGCGGTGCTGGGAGTGGTGATCACGATGGGCGCGTTGGGAGGCCCACCCGAGGAGATCGGGCGCAAGGTTGCGGCGGCGCTGGTGGGAACGTTTCTCGGCATTCTGTTGTGCTATGGAGTGGCGGGACCGCTCAGCTCGAACATGGCCAAGTCAGCGGACGATCACAACAGCTATCTGCATGTACTGCGAGTGCTGCTGCTGGCTTTTTTGAAGGGCTCGGCGCCGATGATTTCGATCGAGATGGGACGTCGAGCGATTCCGGCTCACGTCCGGCCTACCTTTGACGAGATGGAGAAAAACTGCAAGAGCCATGCAGCCCCGGCAGCTGCTCCATCTGCGACCAAGGCATAACAGGGCTTCAAGAGAGCGGACAACGGCATGGCAATCAGTAAGACAAAGCCGATCATCGTTATCAAGAAAAAGGTGAACCATGGAGGCCACCATGGCGGAGCGTGGAAAGTGGCGTATGCGGATTTTGTGACCGCAATGATGTCGCTATTTATCGTGCTATGGCTGATGAATTCCAGCGAGAAGATTAAGAAAGCCGTAGCCGGTTACTTCAACGATCCCAGAGGCACAGCGAGCTTGATGGGAACTACGATGACGGGGACGGGCGAGACCGTTTCGGTGGCGAAGGCGCAAGACTTGCAGAAGCTCAAAGACAAGCTGGAAGAGGAGATCAAGGCGCGCAAGGACCTTGAAAAGCTATCGAAGCAGATTGAGATCACAATCACGCCGGAGGGTTTGCGTATTGAGTTGATCGAAGACAAGAACGGTACTTTTTATGAGAGCGGCAGCGCGCGGTTGAGCGGGAACGGACAGGAGTTGCTGTCGCTGCTGGCTACGGAGCTCAAGACGCTTCCCAACAATCTGCTGATCGAGGGGCATACTGATGCGACGCCCTATTCCGACGACACCACCTACAGCAATTGGGAGCTTTCGGCAGATCGCGCCAACTCCGCGCGAAGGTTGCTGCAGGCGGACGGAGTGCGAGGCGATCAGGTCACGCAGGTGCGCGGCTACGCCGATCAGCTCCTGCGCGTAAAGAGCAATCCGTACGACCCATCGAATCGGAGGATATCGATATTAGTAAAGAATCAGGAGGGCCCGTTGCCTGATTTGAAAGGCGCGACGATCGTGGATTCACCGCGAGCGCCGCCTGCTGTGCAGAAGCCCAATACCGGTGCGGGCGGCAGCGCGGAGAATCCCGGTGCCACCGGTCCTGCGGCGACGAAAGCAGTCATTCCTGCGTTGGCACCCCGTGCCGCGAAGCCGGGATTGATCGACAAGATCAAAGGCATGCTTCCAACGAAGAGCAAGTAGGCGCATACTGCGGACGAAACTTGCAGTGGCAGGGGCCGACGTGGTGTAGTTTTCTGGGCGGGCGAGACACGCTCTCTGGAGGCAGTCCAAAGATGATCGTGGCCGGAGTAGATTTTGGCACGCTGAGTGTGCGCGTAACGCTGGTAGACAGTAAGGACGGACCGATCGGGACAGCATCGGCCGAGTATCCACTGCACCGCCGGCGGGAAGACCCGGATTTTGCGACGCAATCACACGCGAAGCAAATGGAGGCGCTAGCCGCAGCCACACAGGATGTTCAGCGAAAGACAGGAGTGAGCGGGGACGCAGTTGAGGCGATCGCGCTGGATACGACGGGGTCGAGCGTCATTCCCCTGGGCGAGGGGCTTGAGCCTCTCGATGACTACTACTTGTGGTGCGATCATCGCGCTCACGCCGAAGCCGAGGAGATCACGGCAAAGGCGCATGCAATGGGACTTGAAGCGATCGAATGGTGTGGCGGAGTGTATTCGCATGAGTGGGGATTTGCGAAGCTGCTGCACTGGCTGCGTCATAACCCGGAGAAGCGCGCGCGCTTTGCGACGGCGCTGGAACACTGCGACATGGTGGCGGCGACGCTGAGCGGCGTGCACAATGTGAGCGAACTGAAGCGAAGCGTTTGCGCAATGGGCCACAAGTGGATGTGGAACCAGAAGTGGGGCGGACTTCCGCCCGAGGAGTTTCTGGTGGCCGTCGATCCGCTGTTTGCCGGAGTGCGGGCGAAGATGGGCGGCGAATACCTGACCAGCAACCAGCTTGCGGGAAATTTGAACGCGGAGTGGGCCGCGAAGCTTGGGCCCCGCGCGGGGATTCCAATTCCGGTGGGTGCGTTTGACGCACATTGGGATGCGATTGGCTCGCATATTCGCGAAGGCGACGTGGTAAACGTGGTGGGCACATCGACGTGCATCATTGCGATGGCGCGCAAGACAGCGCTTGTGCCGGGAGTCTGCGGAGTAGTGCCGGGCAGCGTGCATCCCGACTACACCGGAATTGAAGCGGGGCTGTCGGCTACCGGCGACATCTTTGAGGCTGTGGCGCGGCGCGCGAATACGACTGTGGCGGCGCTGTCAGAGGGACTCGATACTTACAAGGCGGGACAGACCGGGCTGTTGCGGTTGAGTTGGGATAACGGTGACCGCACGGTGCTGGTGAATCCCGAACTTGGCGGGGTCACGTTGGGATGGAACCTGTTGCACACCGCGCAAGATGAGCTTTTCGCTGCGATTGAAGGAACAGCTTTTCACACTCGGATCATTTTGGAGCAAATGGCGGAACACGGGGTGCGGGTAGATCGTGTGATCAATGCGGGCGGGATTCCGCAAAAGAATGAAGTGCTGAATCGTGTGTACGCCAATGTGCTGAACAAGCCTGTGCTCGTGCCGGCGGGTGTTCCAACGAGCCTCGGATCGGGGATTTTTGCGCTGCTGGCGGCGGGCGCTTACAAGACGATCGAAGAAGCGCAAGCCGCGGTTTGCCTGCCGCTGCGCACAGTTTCACCCGACGCGCAGGTTGTGTCGGTCTATGAAAAGCTCTATCCGCTCTATCGTGATGCCTACTTTGCGATGGGAACGCGGGATGCGGAGCCCCTGAGGCTTGGCCGGGTGCTGCCGGAACTGCGCAGAATTGCGTCCCAGGCGCGACAGCGCAATTGAGCGTTTCTGGCGTGCCAGAACCCGTCGGATTTCGGAACTCGTAGCGAATATTGGAACAAGCCCTGGACCCCGATGGGCACCTTGCGCTTCGCTGCGGCGCGGTTTACCGTGGTCACACTATCCATTTGCTGTGGAGTTGCCATCAGGAGTCCCGTGCCCTATACAAAGTTGTGCCGTTTTGTGTGCTTTTACCTGTCACTTTTGTTGCCAACTATTGCCGCTGCGGGAGCATGGGCTCAGGAACGTGTTGAGCCCTGGAAAGCGCCGCATTTCTCAATAAGCCCAAAGGCTCTGTATGACGCAGCCTCGGCGGTGACCGCACCGGATTATGCAAACGTCGCGATCCTAGAAGACGATGAGAGCTACAATTTTGATGAGTCCGGCCGCAGTGTGCATACGGCATATGTGGTTTACAAGATTCTGAATCAGAAAGGCGCCGAGGGATGGGATTCGGTTGCAGTGGATTGGGCGCCATGGCATGAGGCGCGCCCGGTCATCAAAGTCCGGGTGATTGCGGCCGATCTTTCGGTGCAAACGCTGGACCCAAAGCAGATTACCGAAGCACCGGCGCACGATGGCGAGTACAAAACCTATAGCGACGACAAGATGCTCCGCGCGCCCTTTCCAGCAATTGCACCGGGCGTAGTAGTTGAAGAGGAGTTTGTGACAACGGAGACGGCGCCGTTCTTCGCGCCGGGACAAGTGGGGCGCATTTTTTTCGGCCGTGAAGGCGTCCCCGTAGCCCACAGCGTCGCGGAAGTGGATGCACCGTCGTCGCTTCCGCTGCGAACCGACACCGTGATGCTCGATGACATGAAGCCCCAGCGCACGGAATCGAATGGCCGCGTGACGGTGTTCTACGAGAGCGGGCCATTGGCTCCGTTTGAGGCGGAGGAGCCGAATCTTCCATCTGATGTTTCACGCTTTCCGATCGTCGAGTTCTCCACGGGCGCGTCATGGCAGACGCTGGCGACAGAGTACGGCAAGATCGTAGACAGCCATGCGACGCAGGCCACGGTTCAATCCATCGTAGATGGGCTTGTGACCGGAAAGACATCGGTGCCGGAGAAAGAGGCTGCAATCGTCGACTATCTTGACCGTGAGATCCGCTATACCGGGATCGAGTTTGATGAGGCAGCGATCGTTCCGCACGATCCAGCAGAAGTGCTGGCGCACAAGTACGGCGACTGCAAAGACAAGGCGACGCTGCTGGTGACGATGTTGCGCGCCGCGGGGATCCCGGCGAACGTTGCGCTCCTGAATGCGGGCTCGCGCCTGGATGTGCCTGTCAAACTGCCGGGGATGGGGCTGTTTGATCATGTGATTGTGTATGTGCCTGGAAAGAGTCCGCTCTGGATCGACGCGACAGATCAATGGGCGCGGCTGGGGCAGCTTCCCAGCGCTGACCAGGGAAGACTGGCGCTAATTGCGCGCCCCGAGACGACAGAGCTGATCGAGACTCCCAAGTCGACATCGAGCGACAATGTGCTGCGAGAGTTGCGAGAAATGACATTGGCAGAAAACGGACCAGCCAGCGTAGTGGAAGTTACACAGCCAGTCGGCGTATTTGAAGGCGAGTATCGCGGCTACTATGCCGACAAACCGGATAAAGATACGCGCGAAGGGCTGACCAACTATGTCAAGTCGCAGTACATTTCAGAGAAACTGACGAAAGTAGAGAGGACCGATCCTGCCGACTTGTCAAAGCAGTTCGAGTTGACCCTGGGATGCGAAAAGGCAAAGCGCGGATACACCGATCTTGACAGCGCGGAGGCTGCGATTCGAGTCGAGTCGCTCTTTCAAAATCTGCCCAACGAACTGCAGAGAAAGGAAGATTCAGACGAGAAGAAGAAAGACGACAAGGAGAAGGAGAAGGAGCCACGCACTGTGGATTGGCAGCTTCCCGAACCATTCGTCGCGGAGTGGCGCTACAGAGTCATTCCGCCACAGGGCTTCGTCGCTAAGCCTTTGCCGAAAGACGACAAGATTCAACTGGGCCCGGCAGTGCTGACCGAGGAGTTTTCTACAGATAAGGATGGTGTAGTGCTCGCTCACTTGACGTTTGACACCGTGAAGAGCCGCTATACAGTGGCGGAAGCGACGGAGTTGCGCAACAAGGTTGTGGAGTTTGCGAGCGGTCCCGCGATCATATTGAACTTCGAACCCGAAGCAGAAGTGCTGCTGCGCGATGGCAAGGTCAAAGAGGCCTTGGCAAGCTATCGCAGTCTGGTAACGGCGCATCCAAGTGAAGCCGTGCACCATCTGCAGGTCGCAAAGGCGTTGCTCGAAGCGGGAATGGGAGAGGCGGCAAGGGCCGAGGGCCGAGCGGCTGTGAAACTTGAACCCGATTCCGCATTAGCGGAGAAGACTCTTGCGCAGATTCTGAAGCAGGATCTGGTGGGACGGAGCATGCGGGCTGGGAGCGATATGGCCGGAGCCGCGGAGGCTTATCGCGCCGCGATCAAGCTGGACCCCGATGACCACGGACCACAGGGCGATCTGGCCATTTTGCTTGAATACGATCCGGTGGGACGGCGTTACAGCGGTCAATCCAAGATGAAGGAAGCCATTGCGGAGTACAAGAAACTTGGCCAGGACAAACTTGCCGATCTTGGATTGGCCAATAATCTGGCGTTTGCTCTTTTTTATGGCGGCGAATTCGCGGAAGCGCTCAAAACGGCGCTGGATTTGAATCCTCAGCCGCAGCCATTGATCGCGGCGAGCACCGCAATGATCCAGGGCGGCAAAGCCGGATTGACAGAAGCCAACAAGCTCTCGACCGATGACGCGGGTTACAAAAGTACGGCGCGGACAGCGGGCGAAATGCTGATGAATATGCGCCAGTATCAACTGGCCGCAAACTTCTTGGAAGCGGGCGCTGCGGGCGACAATGCTGCCCAGACGATGGGACTGGCTAACATGTTGCGCGGAGCCAAGCGGCACGAAGACATTCAATTTTCCGACACTCCCCAGGATCTGGTGGAGCACTTCACAGCGGTTTCGCTGGATCCGAATCTGACCGTAGCCGAGTTGTTGCCGTTGCTGAGCCGGAATGCGAAGGCAATCCTGAACAATGAGGATCCGAAAGATCTGAAGAAGACCTTGGAGGAAGGCAAGAAACTCAATATGCAATTGGCCCGCGAAGACGGATCGATGGACGTCACTGTGGACATATTGATGGAGGCGTTCAATCCAAAGAGTGAAGGCAGCGATGCAACGGGCTATCGGGTCAAGGCTCAGATGCCCGGTGAGCACGAAACGACCTTTTACGTTGTTAGAGAAGAGGGCCGGTACAAGGTGCTCGACACTGGAATGGAACCGAACTCGATCGCACTCGAGATACTGGACCGAATCAAGGGCGGCGATTTGCCGGGAGCGAAGGCTCTGCTGGACTGGCTGCGCGAGGATCAACATCTTGAAGGAGGCGACGATCCCCTGGGTGGCCCGGTGTTTCCGCGATTCTGGATTCGCGGAGAGGCGCCCGATGTCCACAAGATGACGCTGGCCGCCGCCGCAGTGCTGGTGGGCACCAAGCCCACCGCCGCGCGGGGCGTCGCGCTGCTTGAGGAAGCGCGGAAGACCGCAGCGAGCGATCGCGACAAGACAAATATTGAACTTGCGCTCGGCGCGGGATATGAGTTCCAGGATAATTTCAACGGAATGCTGGGAGTTTCATCGGATTTGGTCACACAGTTTCCAGAGTCGCGCCGGGCGTTCCTTGAAAATGTGTGGGCGCTAATTGGATTGCAGCGCTATGACGAGGCGATGGCTCTGGCCGACCAGCGCCTGAAGCTGCTGGAGAATGATGTGGACGCTCTCGACGCGAAGATGCGCATCGATACGGCCCGCGGAAAATATGATGATGCCCGCGCATGGGGACAAAAGATGGTTGATCAAGGCAAGGAAAACGCGGGACTGCTGAACTCCATCGCGTGGTCGGCTCTCTTCACAGGCAAGGTGAGCCAGGCCGACGTGGCGACAGCCATCAGAGCCACGCAGATGTCAAAGGACAATCCCTCGATCTTGCATACGCTGGCTTGTCTCTATGCAGAGACGGGGCAGATCAAGGACGCGCATGATCTATTACTCCGCGGAATGGACGACCTGAACCTCGAAGAGCCGAACGATGACTACTGGTATGCCTTCGGGCGAATCGCGGAACAATATGGCGAGCGCGACATTGCAATCGCCGATTATCGCAAGCTCGAGAAGCCAAAAGAGGAGATGGCCATCCCGACCTCAACCTATCTGCTGGCGCAGATGCGGCTGAACGCGCTGGGAGCGGGCCCAGCCGCGAGCGGAAAATGAATTGGAATCAGATAAAACTGGACGTAAAGGGCCGGCGCGATTGCCCCGGCCCTCTTGCTCATTGTGTCGACTAGAAATCGATTCTCAGACCAAACTGCATGCGGCGATAAGTGGTGAGTACGCCGCCATAGGCGCCGAAGGTGCCGCTGGTGAGTGCCGCGTTGAGGTTGGCCGGGCTGTCATCGAAGCGGACTTCATTGCCGACATTATAAACCTCGGCGGCAAACTTGAGCTTGACGTCTTCATGAATACTCCAGGTTTTTGCGAGAGCAGCGTCAAGGTCGATATAGCCGTCGCCGCGGAAATTGTTGCGCTGGCCGGCTTCGCCGGGATAAGGCAATCGAATCGGCGTCCCATAGTAGACGCCGTTGTTGATGGTGTTGGCGGAGTCGCCTGCAAACACCTGTGGAACGCCGTCGACGATGTGTTTCTTGATCTGGACGGGAGAGGTGACGACGCCTGCTCCTTCCAACTGCCAGTTGGTCGACCAACCAGGCTCAGTGACAGAGAAGGGTAAGCCGGTTGCCCAGCGGCTTACGCCGGATAGCTGCCAGCCGCCTATCAGGGCATCGGCTACCGGGCTGATCCCGGCCGCCACAGCGTGGCCCCGTCCGAAGGGAAGCTGATAAACCGCATCAACGGTGACAAGATTGCGGGTGTCGAAGTCTGATACGCCCTTGTTGAGCTTTGGATTCCAGGAATTCTGAATGCCCGCGCCGCCGAAGTTATCGGTCGAGAACTCATTGGAACGCTCAGCGCCTGAACCCAAATCGATGGATTTGGAGAGGGTATAGCTGATGTCGGTGGTTAGGCCGTGGCTGGCGGGGTGGCGCAGCGTAGCCTGCAGAGCGTGGTAGGAGCTGGTCCCGAGGGAAGACCACGCGTAGAGCGAGGAGAATTGGGGCTGAAAGAACGCGAATTGTGGACCGGCTGGGTTCTCATAAAGGTCGAGATCATAAAGCGCCGAGGTCTCGCCTGCCCCGTAGCGATAGTAAGTCCAGAGATCGGAGTAGATGGCCTGCGTAGCACTTTCGGGAGCGTAATCGTAGTCGGCCATAAAGGGAAACATGTCTTCAAAGTAGGGGATCGGCGCCACCGTTGCTGACGGATCGCCGCCATTCTCATCGGAGATTTTGGAGAGCATTGCACCTGCACTGAAATAATCGCCGCCACCCTGAGGGTCAACTAGATCGACGGGCTCAGCGAGGTCGAGCTGCTCGAGAAGGTGACGGCCGAGACGGCCCACGTAGTCCTCCTCGAAGATGAAGCCGCCGGGCAGCTCACGCTGCACTGAGACATCGAAGGAGTAGGCGTACGGTGTTTTGATGCTGTTGTCAATGCCCCAGGTAATGGCAAGTCCGCAATTCAAATTCGAGGGAGGTGTGAACGGGTAAGTGACCGTGGAACTAGGAGTGGGACAACCTTGCAGGGGAGGGATCGCATGCGGGCCACCGAAACGGGGCGAGTCCTGCACGGTGTAGTAGGACGCCGGGCTCTCGGTCGAGTTGCTCAGGCCAAAGGAGCCTTCCTGATCGAAGGAGTTGACGATGCCCTCGCCGAAGTGATCGAAGTACATACCGGCACCGAATCGGATGGTGGTGTGAGTATCGGGCGAGTAGACCATTGCAAGACGCGGAGCAATGTTGGTCTTCTGCTTGGCCCAGAATCCGGGTTGATGGTTAGCCTTTCCGCTGGGAGCGAAGGACAGCAGATCTTCAAAGACCTGGCCCTTTGCAGCGGCCTCACCGCGCTCTTCAAACCACTTATGGGTGTCAACGGTTGGGGAAACCTGCTGGCCGTTGGTTTCATAGGGCGCTTGGAGGATCGAGTGGCGCATGCCAAAGGTGAAAGTAAGATTGGGCTTGATGCGCCAGGCGTCCTGAAGGTAATACTCAAATTCGTTGGCCTTGAAGTGGCGATTGATAAAGGTTCCGTCGGGATAGAGGGTGCCGCTGGTGGCACCAGTGACCGAATAGTTATATTGGCTGGTGGTCTCCGGGACGAGACCAACCAGCGCGTCATAGGCGATCTCATAGGAGTTCTCGAAGCCGCTGCCGACGAGTGGAGCGGAGTTGTCGCAGTCCGACGTTTGCGTAAGCACACAGGGATCGTTGGGAGCGTTGTAAAGCCAATAGGCATTGGTGCTGCCACTGGAGTAGGAGTTGGCGTCGGTGCCGCGATTATTTTGGATGCCACGCCAGTTGCCGCCGAAGTTCAGGGTATGGGAACCCTTGGTCCAGCTCAGGTTGTCGATGATGTTTTGCACTGGAACATTGACGACAGTGGATTGCGCATGGGACGTAGGCTGGTCAAGGAAGCGGAATTCGACCCAATCGCCTGTGCCAGATCCCACGCCGCGTGTGGAATAGCCCTGGCGTATATAGCCGTATCGAAGGTCATTCACCATGTTGGCAGTAGGCGTCCAGGTGTAGCCAACGGCAAAGCCCTTGGTATTGTCCTCAGAGTAGGAGGCTAGCGGCTGTCCCGGGAGGTTCTCGAGCCCGCACTGATTGGTGTTGTAGAGACCGGGGCAGGACGATGAGCCGGTATCGAGATTGCCCGTATCCTTTTGCAGGTTGCCGCGGAAAAAGAAGTGTTGCTCGCTGTTCAGGTCGTAGTCGATCTTGGCGATGCTGGTGTTGAGCGTCTTGGGAGCGGGCGAAGAGAAAATGTACCCCGCATTGTTGAGACCGTCGCCGACCGTCGGCGCCGTGCCAAAAATTCCTGCGGCAGCCAGCGGGGCATAGTATGCCTGCACAGCGGCATCGGGACCGCAGCCGATCGTAGGATCGCAACCGACTCCCGAGTTGGGGTCTGGCGCCATATCGATCTGCGTCACCTGCGACGACGTCAGCCAGTTCGCGTTTCCATTTGCATCCTGATAACCGAGTTGTCCCTGATAAAACTGCTGGGTCGGGAGAACTCGAGTTGCAATCTCATCGATCGCTTGGCGCTGCCCCTCGTAGTTGAAGAAGAAGAACAGTCGATCTTTTATGATCGGTCCGCCTACGGCGCCGCCAAAGGTATTCAGAACATATTTTTGCGGCACATTGGGCTCGTTGAGGAAGAGCTCCTGATATTTGTTGAACCACTGATTGGCGACAGTGTTGGTGGGGCGGTAGTACTCGTAGAGCGCGCCGTGAAAGGCATTCGTTCCGCTCTTGGTGATCAGCGAAACCTGCGCTCCAGAGCTGCGGCCGGCATCGGCCGTTCCGTTTGAGGTGGTGACGCGAAATTCTTCAGTGGAGTCGAGCGTGGAACGGAGCACGCCGGTGAAAGCGGTTCCATTGACTTGGTCGTTGTCGTCCATGCCGTCCAGGGTAATGTTGCCCTGGTCTGACCGACCTCCGCTGACCGAGCCGCTTCGGGAGTCCTGCGTATCGTTTTCTTCAGGATTGCCAAGATAGAGCACACCGGGCTGAAGCGTCAGAAGCGCGATGGGGTCGCGGCCTTCCATCGGGAGCGCCTCGATGGTCGCGTTACCGACGGAATCACCGAGGGTGGCGTCGGCGGTATTCAATGTCTGCGCGACCGCAGTGACGTCGATGGTGACGGAGCTGCTTTGAACACTGAGGGTGAAGTCAACGGTCGCAGGCTGGTTTACGAGCAGCTCGGCTGATTTGGTCTGGTCGGCGAAACCGCTCGCCGAGACCCTGAGAATGTATTTGGCGGGTGGAATCTGGGCGAAGACATAAAAGCCGGTGCTGCCTGAAGTGGCGCTGAAAGTCGTGCCATTCGCCTGATCAGTAAGGGTGACCTTTGCTCCGGGAACGAGGGCGCCGGTGGAGTCCTTGATTACTCCGCGGAGTGAGGTGGTTGCGGTCTGAGAAACAACGAGGGTCGCGGGGGCCAGGGTGCAAAGAAGCACCCATCCCAAAAGGGATCGTCTCACGGCTACTCCTCCAAAGGTCGTTCAAACGGTCTTTGCTGCAACGGGTTTGTTACGTCTTTTCGGCCGTTTGGCCGATCGTGCTTAGATTGCGCCTGACTGGCTTGACCGCGATTGGCTAACTGACGATTAACTTGCGCGCTTCAACTCGATTCCTCGATGTGCGTCTTGCAAGTGCCCGGACGGGAGATGTCCGTCAACAGATTCAATTATCTTGCTCGATAATTGTCAAATATTCAACCGAAAACGGCTCTTGGCCACCGGAAAGGCGACCTTCGTCCCTCGCGCGGTTTTGTAAAGAAGCTACTGCTGCTGCTGCATTTGTTGCAGGTCGATCAGCGGCTGAGGGCGCTCCTCAGGCTGCTGGGCGCGCTCAACGAGCACACTCCAGTCGTCCGGAATTGGCAGCTTGCGATCGAGCGCGGGCGGCTGTTCGCTTGCCTCGACGTGGACCGCGACATAGAGCTCGCTGTCAGTCTTGCCGCGAAAAATGCCGTGGGTAGGGGGCACGTCTGCGTAATCGCGGCCAACGGCTGTGCGGATATGGCGATGATGTGCAACGAGGTTATTGGTTGGGTCGAAACCAACCCATCCCAAATGAGGCAAGAGAACATCGACCCAGGCATGGGTCGCGTCGGGGGTTGAGCGGTCGTGATCTTCGCGGCTGCGAAAGAGGTAGCCCGAAACATAACGCGCGGGGATTCGCACATGGCGCAGCAGGGCGATCATGGCGTGCGCGAAGTCCTGGCAAACGCCTTTGCGGCTGACAATCGCTTCGTCGATGGGCGAGTCGACGCGGGTGTGGCGGGGAACGTATTCAAAGTACTCGAAGAGCCGTTGGGTAAGCTCATGAACGATCATCAGAGGGTCGTCGCGTCGCGTGACGTCAAGCTGTTTGGCCAGAAGCGCGAGAGCGGGGGTTTCAAGGGCAAATGTGCTGGGGAGAAGCATTTCCCAGTAGTCGCCGGATTCGATCATTTCGTCGAGCGCGCCCCATGCATCGGGCGAGAGAAAACTAGGAACGTCGGGGAGCGGCTGCTGCTCGACGACCGACTCGGCGATGATCACAAGCTGCGTGTGTTCGCCGGGAATATCGAAGTGCTGGACGTTGTTGCCGAGATGATCGCGATAACTGAAAACCCGGCAACGAGGGCTGACAGAAAGCGAAAAATTAAGGCAGTGCTGATTAGAGTCGGAGCGCGGGTGCATTCGCGTTTCCATGATGCTTTCGCTGATCGGCCCCGAGTAGCGGAACCGCGTGAGATGGCGAATTGAATAGAAGTTCATGTTCGACTCGTTAGATGGATAGCGCTGATTGAATGGAGTAGTGGATGTAGTAGCGGTACATCAACTCATGAATGCGCAGACACTGTTCGCGGATGGAATGAAGGAAAGCGGCCGTGTCGCCGGCAAGGATCTCGCTGATGGTTGTGTATCCAAGCATGGCATGAAGGCGGCCGATGCCGGCGGTCAACTCATCGGGCGGTCGGCGACCACCGGTACGTTGAATAGCCTCGACGGCCTGGCGGACACCGTCAACGCAGTAACGAATGGCATGGGGGAAATCGCGATTGAGAAGTAGGAACTCGAGAATGCGGTCCGCGGTGAGATCGGCGGTATAGACCTGGCAGTACGCTTCAAAAGCTGTGCAACAGCGCAATAGGCCGACCTGTTCAAGATATTGATAGCCTGAGTGCTCCCGCTCGTGGGGACTAAAAAGCTCGGCCTGATAGACCTCAAGCAGCGTGGCGATCGCATAGGCGCGTTCAAGATAGCGACCGAGGCGGATAAACTGCCAACCCTGGCCGTGAATCATGGTGGTGTCGGTGACGCCTTTGAACAGATGGATGCCATCGACGACAGAAGCAAGCGCGTCATTGATGCTGGCGCGAAACTGCGACTGGACTTGCGCCGAATGCATTTGATGATAAAGACGATTGAGGCGCTGCCATTGCTCAGTGGAGATTTCTTCGCGGACTTGGCGCGCGTTTTCACGAGCGGCGTTGACGCAATAAGTAATCGAAGCATGGCCTAGCGCATCGAAGACGAGCCTGCCGGCCATCTCTTCGAGGTTGCCGTTCCACTCGCATCCTTCTGGATTGCCAAGTGCCGCGATGAGTTGCTGCCAGCGCGAGCCGGCGCTGGCACCGCCTGTGTCGAGCATCAGGTTCATGGTCACGTCTAATTGGCGCACGGTGTTCTCGGCCCGCTCAAGGTAGCGGCTCATCCAATAGAGGCTGTCGGCAACGCGGCTAAGCATCGTCGTACCCTCCCGAACTCCGTTTCGAATAGCTATTCCAGAACCCATGTGTCCTTGCTGCCGCCGCCTTGCGATGAGTTGACGACGAGCGATCCCTTTTCCAGTGCAACTCGCGTGAGGCCGCCGGGCACGATGTTGACCTTATCGCCGAAGAGAACGTAGGGCCGCAGATCGACGTGACGCGGCTCGAGGTGATTTCCGATGAGGCAGGGTGCCCGCGAAAAGTCGAGCGTGGGCTGAGCGATGTAGTTCCTGGGATTGGCCTCGATCTGCCGCGCAAACTCTTCGCGCTGCTGGGCGGTGGAGTGAGGACCGATCAACATGCCGTACCCGCCGCTCTCTCCAACAGCCTTGACGACCAGGTTTTCGAGATTTGCGAGAACGTGTTTGCGTTCATTTTCGTCGGACATGAGAAAAGTCTTGACATTCGGAAGGATGGGATCTTCGTTGAGATAGTAGCGAATGATGTCGGGAACATAGGCATAGAGCGCCTTGTCGTCTGCGAGTCCGGTGCCGAAGGCGTTGGTCACGGTCACGTTGCCGGCGCGATAGGCGTTGAATAGGCCGGTGCAGCCCAGCGCCGAGTCAGATCGGAAGATGAGCGGATCGCTGAAGTCGTCGTCAACGCGGCGATAGATAACATCGACGCGCTTGAGACCGTCTGTGGTGCGCATGTAAACGACGTTGTCGTGGGTGACGAGATCGCGGCCTTCGACGAGATCGATCCCCATTTGTCGGGCAAGATAGGTGTGTTCGAAGTAAGCGGAGTTGTAGACTCCCGGCGTGAGCAGGACGATGTTCGGCTCGGGACGCCCTTCGGGAGCCAACGAACGAAGTGTCGCAAGCAGGAGCTGCGGATAGTGCTCGATGGGACGCACGCCATAGCTGTGAAAGAGCTGCGGAAAGGTCCGCTTCATGACGCGTCGGTTGGTGAGCATGTAACTCACGCCTGAAGGCACTCGTAGGTTGTCTTCGAGGACTACGAACTCGCCGGTGTTGAGGCGAAGAAGGTCGGATCCAACCACTGCGATATAAACATTGCGGGGCACCTGTAGGCCGCGCATCTGGCGGCGATAGTGCTTGCAACTGTAGACTAGCTCGCTAGGCACAACGCGATCGGTGAGAATCTTGGCATCGAAATAGACGTCGCGCAGAAAGAGATTGAGTGCCGTGATGCGCTGGGTGAGGCCGCGCTCAATGCGATCCCATTCCTCCGCAGTGATGATGCGAGGCAGCAGATCGTAAGGGAAAATGCGTTCGGTACCCTCTTCGCGACCATAAACCGTGAAAGTGATGCCCTGAGTAAGAAATGAAAGCTCAGCCGACTGCTTGCAGCGCTCCAGCTCGGCCTGAGGAAGACGCGCCAGTGTCTCGGCCAATGCCCGATAGTGAGATCGGACGTCGCCGCCGGGCTCGCGCATCTCATCGAAGGCGCTGTCGAGCGGGTAGTCTCCGAAAAGCGTTTCCAGTTCGGCAGGATGGCCGGCACTCATGAAGGCGGGTTCCCGTAATCAAGAATCAGGGTCATAATCGGCTCAGCAACGCCTGTCCGGGCAGATACTTCGCATCCTCCCGCTCCGGCCGCGCAGCTTCTCTCGCTGTTCCCTGTTCTCTTGCTTTTAACATGCGGGGCATAAAGGCACAATCAGGAAACGGAACTCGACGGATCCCCTTCGCCGACGGCAAGAGCCTCAATCGAATGCGGTAATCTGGTTCCAGTAGGAGAAACAAACCAAGATGTTCATGCTGTGCCGGCTCTCTTCCCTGCTTTTTGCAGCTCTTGCCTGTTCTGCGATCACGCCATCAGCCTTGGCGCAAGAGGTGCCGATCCGGATCACCGCAGATCTCTCCGATGCACCGCGCAAGCTGTATCACGCAGAGATAGATCTCCCGGTAAGCCCCGGCCCTTTGACACTCATAACGCCGCAGTGGATTCCTGGTACGCATATGCCCATGGGACCCGCAGAGGACATTACCGGCGTGGTGTTTACGGCGGCCGGAATGCCATTGGACTGGCGGCGCGACGATGTGAATCTTTATGAGTTCCATGTGACGATTCCGGCTGGCGTGATGACGCTGCATGCCCATCTCGATTGCATTGTGACGACCCGCGTAACGCAGAAAATGGCGGTATTGGAGTGGGAAAAGCTTCTGTTATATCCGGCCATGACTCCGGTGCGCGACATTCCTATCGAGGCTTCCGTGATTGTGCCGTCGGGCTGGGGTATTGGCACGGCGCTCACTCCCATCGGTTCGGCGCCGTATCCGGTGCCGGCAGCAGGAAGCGCGACAAGGTTTGAAACCACAAATGTGGAACAGCTTGAAGATTCTCCGCTCATAACGGGGCAGTATTTTCGTGAATTCCCGCTCGCTCCCACGATAGCTCCTAAGCACTGTCTCGACGTGGTCTCAGACTACCCCGAAGACCTGGATCTGCGCCCGGCGGTGCTTGCTGAGGTTGCCAATCTGGTTCGCGAGGCAGATGCGCTTTACGCATCGCACCACTATCACGTCTATCACTTTCTGCTGACACTCTCAGACATCGCCGGTGGCGAGGGATTGGAGCATGGGCAATCGTCGGACAACGGCGTGAAAGAAAAGGGATTCTCCGACGACGCGCACCAGCTGCCCAACGCGGATTTGCTTTCACACGAGTTCACGCACTCGTGGAACGGGAAATACCGGCGACCCGTTGGTCTGTATCAGCCTGACTTCGCGACCGCCCAGCAGGGTGCGCTGCTATGGGTCTATGAAGGAATGACGCAGTATCTCGGCAATGTGCTTGCCGCGCGCTCGGGGCTGAAGACGCAGGCGCTGTATCGTGATCTGCTTGCCATGACCGCGGCCGATCTCGACAACACGCCTGGTCGCATATGGCGAACCACCGAGGATACGGCGGTGACCGCGAGCATGCTCCGCAGCGACGGCGCCGCGTGGTCCAACTGGCGGCGAGGGCAAGACTATTACTATGAGGGCGAAATGGTGTGGCTTGATGCCGACACGCTGATTCGCAAGCTCACCGGCGACAAGAAATCGCTTGACGATTTCGAAAAGATTTTTCTCGGCAAGGGCGGCAACACAGGGCCGCTCATTGTGCCTTATACATTCAATGAGTTGGTTGCAGATCTCAACCAGGTAGTATCTTACGACTGGTCGACATTTCTGCACGATCGAATCGACGAGATCAATCTGCACGTCGACCTGGGTGGAATTGAGCGCGGCGGCTACAAGCTGGTGTATCGCGAGATGGCAACCGCAGGCGAGCGCACGATGGATGAGAGCAGCGAATGGCGCCCCGCTGAGTTCAACTGCTGGTATTCGATCGGATTACGGGTCGGAAGCGATGGGCACATTATCGACGTGCGCTGGAATGGGCCATCGGATAAGGCGCGTCTGGCACCCGGCTACAAAATCATTGCCGTGAACGGCGAGATTTATTCGAATGATGTATTAAAGAGGGCTATTCACAATACAAAGGGTCAGAAAGAGCCGATCCATCTGATTGTCCAGGCGGACAATTTTGTGCGCACCGCTGAGATTGACTATCACAATGGAGAACGCTACCCGGCACTGGAGCGGGTGCAAGGAACGCCTGACTATCTCGACGAAATTACCAGGCCGCTGACCACTCCTGAAAGGGTGCCCGACGAGCCGAAGAAGGATTCGGACTGAGCGATCACCGATTTCATCAAAGAGACCATCAATAGGTGTGGCCCGATGATCCTAGTGTCCTGACGCAGTGGGCTGATGGGTTACTGTCAAGGGTGGCTTCTTGCCGGCCGCATGAGTTTGCAGGGCCTTGATCTGGTTTTCGTTGCAGGGTGTTCCATCGTTTTGGTTGCAGCCTAACGTGCCATCGAGCGCTTTCAAGGCTAGTGATCCGATCCCTTTCAAGTCTTTGACGGCCTGCTGCGCGTCTTGCACATTCTGCTGAACATCCTGAACTGTCTGCTGGCTGTCGGATTTCGTTTGCTGGGCATCGCCGTAGGCCTGCTTCGTGTCGCCTGCCGTCTGCTTGACATCACTTACCGTCTGCTTCGTATTGGCCGTTGGCGTTTTGGCATCGGCATTCAACTGCTTCGCGTCGGAGCTCACCTGCTGGGTGTCGGACACATTTTGCTGTGCATCCCCGACCGTCGATTTTGCGTCGCCAAAAGTCGCCTTGAGATCGGCTATGTCCTTGTTCAGGTCCGATACTTCATTGGGCGTGCACGGCGTTTGGCCATCGGCATGGGAGCATTTGATCGGAGTCTCCTGCCCTGCAGGCGCTGTGGCCGGCGATTTGGATTGGCTTTGCGCGGTGAGTTGCGCCGCGGCAGAGATGAGCAGCGCCGCCAGAATCGTGAATCGAGTTGCTTTCATTCTTGCCTCCCTGACGCGCGAAACTCGCCGCTGTTCGAGGAGAATATCGCGATCGTTTCGATAGGCTTGGGCTGCGCGTTTCGCCAGTCTCGCAGCCACGTGAGGAGGAGTGGCGTCAGAGTACACCAGTCTGCAAAGGAGTCGTCAAGTGAATAAATGATGGCGTCTCCGCACGGTCGTCAGGTACAACCGCTATCACCTGATCTTTTTGAATTACCCTAGTTCCTCAGGAGATTCGATTCCCGATGCCAGCTCAGCACCGTTTAGTGACCGCGATTCTGACCCTTCTCGTAGTTGCCGCACCTTTCGCCGCAGCACAAGGTACCACGCCGGCTCCGCCAGACAAGGATTACGTGCGTGCGCACTACACGAAATATGAGTTTCGCATTCCGATGCGCGATGGCGTCCGGCTCTTCACGGCGGTTTATGTGCCCAAATATGCGAAGGGCGGCCCCTATCCGATGCTGATGGACCGCACGCCCTACAGCGTCGGGCCCTATGGCGAAGATCAGTTTCCCGAGCATTTGGGTCCGTCATTTGAGTTTGAAGAGTCGGGTTACATCTTCGTTTATCAGGATGTGCGCGGACGTTGGATGAGCGAGGGATCGTTCATTGAGATGCGCCCGCATATCGACGAAAAGAAGTCAGGGCAGGATGTCGACGATTCCTCCGACACCTACGACACAATTGAATACCTCTTGAAACACGTGCCCAATAACAACGGCAAAGTTGGTATCTGGGGAATATCTTATCCAGGCTTCTATACATCCGCATCGATCATCGACTCCCACCCGGCGCTGGTGGCGGCCAGTCCGCAGGCGCCGATGACCGATTTGTTTCTCGGCGACGACGGCTATCACGGCGGCGCGTTTATGCTGTCGGCGAACTTTGGATTTTATGTATCCTTTCATCCGCAAACCGGACCGCAGAGCAAGGAGGCGGAGGTCCCCTTCGATTTCGGGACGCCGGATAGCTACAGGTTTTATTTGAATGCAGGTAACATTGCGAATCTCGACAAGCTATATCTAAAGGGATCGAATTGGCTCTTCAACGATCAGTTCAAACACGACACCTACGATGCCTATTGGCAGGCGCGCAATCTCGCGCCGCACATGAAGAATGTGCGCTGCGCCGTGCTCGTGGTAGGCGGTTGGTATGACGCAGAGGATTTGAGCGGACCCTTTCGCACGTTCAACGCGATCAACAAGTTCAATCCGGATACCCCGACCACTCTGGTCGAAGGCCCCTGGGTGCATGGCGGCTGGATGCGCGGAGATGGAAGCCACCTCGGGGACATTCAATTCAATGCAAAGACTAGCGAAGACTTTCAAGCCAATGTGCAGTTCCCTTTTTTCGAGCACTACCTCAAGGGCTGGGGCGAGGCGCAGCCCAAGGCAGTCGTGTTTGAGACGGGAACAAACGTATGGCGCAGTTTTGACGTGTGGCCTCCCAAAGCCGCGACGGCAAAAACGCTCTTCTTTCATGAGGGTGGCAAACTGAGCTTTGACCCGCCTGTCGAAACGAAGAGCGTAGACGAGTATGTAAGCGATCCTAATCATCCTGTTCCGTTCGTGGGCTACACGACGGATACCGTGCCCCAGCGCTACATGGTAGACGATCAGCGTTTCGCGAGCTACCGGGGCGACGTGCTGGTTTACGAGACAGATGCGCTGACCGAAGATGTGACAATCGCCGGTCCTATCTCGCCGAAGCTCAAGGTGGCGAGTTCCGGGACGGATTCCGATTTCGTTGTGAAACTCATCGATGTTTTTCCTGAAGACTACCCAGACCCTGAAGACACATCTCATGGCAACAAGCGCATTCTCGATGCGCCGCCGCTGCACATGGGTGGCTATCAAGAGTTGCTGCGCGGCGAACCGTTCCGTGCAAAGTTTCGCAATAGTTGGGAGAAGCCCGAGCCGCTGGTGCCGGGGCAGGTGACCGCGATCGACTTCACGATGCCGGATTTGTTCCACACCTTCCGGCGCGGGCATCGCATCATGGTACAGGTGCAGAGTTCCTGGTTCCCGCTGACCGATCGCAACCCCCAGACATTTACCGATATTCCTTTCGCCAAGCCGGAACAGTTTCAGAAGGCAACGGAACAGGTGTTCCATCAGACAGACGCGCCCTCAGGGGTGCAAGTGTTGGTGATGCCTCAGCCTTAGTTGCCCGTTCATGGTGTACCGCGCGCTCAATGAGCTACTAACTGGGTGCATCGGCAATTGCACGCGCTTTGGAAAGCGTGGGAAGCACAAGGACCATCAAAAGCAACGCCGCAGGGATGGTGAGGATGCCGATGCGCAGGCTTCCAGTGTGGTTCGAGAGCCAGCCCGCAAGCCACGGCAATACCGATCCGCCGAATCCGGCCGTGAAGAGCACCCAACGGGATTGGGAAGAGTGGCTCGCACGGGCAAAGAAACCTGCGATAACGAGCGGATAAATCGGCCCGAGCGAAGCGCCGAGCAGAAACATGGCGACGCTGCGCAATGCGACGGTGGGCGCAGCCGCCAGAAGCACTGCCGCCGCCAGCGCTACCAGTACCGCGACACGAAAGACCCGCGCTGGCTCCGCGCGTAATAGCAGAAGCGATGACGCGCCGCGCGAAGCGATGAATCCTATCCAATAGAACGAAGTTGAGGCCGCGGCGAACACGATTCCGCTACCAGAAGTGCGGAGTGAGTATGTGGAGAGCCATGCGGCCGAAGTGTTCTCGATTCCCACCTGCAGAAACGCGGCCAAAGCAAAAACAAGTATCAGGCGCGGGACCATGACGCGCTTCGTTGAAGGGGTGGGTGCGGGCGCCTCGTAGGAATCACGAACGAAAATCGCAAAGGCCAGCGCGAAGAAAGCGGCAACGACGGCCAGCAACACATAGGCTGTGCGATAGCTATGGTGCATCAGAACGCGCGCGGCCAACAGCGGCGCGATGAGCGCGCCAACGCTCCAGCTAAAGTTGAGTCCGGTCAGCATCGGAGCACAATTGTCAGGGAAGGAGCGGCCCGCAAACAGGCTGACACCCGACATGGGCACTCCCACACTGATGCCCAGCAGCAGATAGACCGGCGCGAGCAGTGGCCTGCCGACACTGGCCAACGCAAGGCAGCAAGCGGCGATCGCCACGAATCCGAATGTCATGGCCCGCGAGTAGTTGGAGCGACAAAAGAACACCCCAAGAGAGGTTCCCGCGAAGTACAGAAGGAACAGCACGCCTGACTGGCCGTCGTTGAGTTGAAATGTCCCAGCCAGAGAGGGCAGCAGAGGGCCGCCTATCCCCTGCAGCACTCCGGTAAGAGCGAATCCCGGATGAAGAACGGCAAGCATCCGCCAGCGTGACTTGATCGTCCTGGACTGCATCGGAACTTCAGCTCCGCTTTGCGCGTGCACGACGGGGATTGGGTGGACAAGTGGACTCGCGAATCACAAGCTCCGGATGAATGGGCACGATGTCGGGGAAGCTCGCCTGGCCGCGAATACGCTGCAGAAGGATGCGCGCCGAAACCCGGCCCATCTGCGCCAACGGCTGGCGAATCGTAGTGAGGCTCGGGTTATGAAATGCCGCACTCTCGATGTCATCGAATCCTACAATTGAGATGTCGGTCGGGACCTGAATTCCGTGATTCATGCAGGCTCTAATCGCGCCGATGGCAGAGATGTCGTTGTAGCAGACAATTGCAGTGAAATCGCCTCCGCGCTGCAGCAGCTCATTCGCGGGATCGAAGCCGAGCTCGGGCGTGGAAACCCTCAGCTGTAGTTGCACGGTGAGCTCGGACGGAACCGGGATCTTTAATTCCCGCGCAACGGTCATCAGGCAACTCCATCGATCGTCAGCATCTGAGCTGTGACTGCCACCGCGCATGAAAGCGATTTTGCGATGGCCAAGTTGGTAGAGATGGCGCAAGGCCAGTTCAGCGGCACGCCGCTGATCAAGCACCACATTGGTGACTCCCTCGATTTTGCGGTGCCCCGCTACAACAACTACTGGCAGATTGAGGCTCTTTTCGAGGACAGTATCGATCACGATGAATCCCTCGACCGAGCGATCCATCAGCAGACGCGGATATTCTTCGATCAGATCCGGCTTCCGGCGATGACTCGCGGTGAGATAGAAGTAGCCTTCTTCGATGAGGAGTTCTTCAACGCCGGCTAGCACCTCAGTCGCATAGTGATCGCTCAACTCCGGCACCAGCACACCTACTGTAAAGGTCTGGCGCTTGCGCAGAGAACGCGCATAAAAGCTTGGCCGGTAGTCGAATTTCGCAGCCGCCTCTATAACTCGGTCCCGGGTTTCCTGTGGTATCGATCGCACGCCGGGAGCGTTGTTGAGCACCAGCGAGATTGTCGCAGGAGACAAATTGAGATATTCCCCGAGAGTACGCAGACTGATCGGCTGCCCTGGCTGCGGCCCCGATCCCGGATTTGATCGCTTCACCATGCACCTACTTTGTAACACTCTCGGCTGGTTATTCGATGTGTTTTCAATGGCTTTGGCCTCAAGTCCGAGGCCAATTAATCCTGTAAATACGATGCCGGCGGGCGTCAGATTGCCTGAACTCCGTAGGAAGCCAGTGATCAACAGTGCGACGCGGCGGCCGCACCAGGTTGGCCGAGCGGTTGCAGATTCATTGACTGTGACCGCTTCTTAATGAAAAGGTTGGAGTTATCATGATTAGACGAGACAAGGAGATCTGACCCAGTGAATCGTGCGCCCCGCATGAGCGACGTTGCGAAACTTGCAGGAGTCGGCACGATGACGGTGTCACGCGTGCTAAGCGGCAGCGTGAAGGTAAGTGAAGAGACGACCAAACGCGTCTACGATGCAATTGCAACCTTGAACTATCGTCCCAACGAAGTGGCGCGCGCGCTCCGCGATGCACGATCGCATCAGATCGGCGTTATCGTTCCCAACTTGCTCGATCCCTTCTTTGCCATTTGCGCTCAAACTGTGAGCGTGGTCGCGAAGGAACATTTGTATTCCGTCATTATTGCGACATCCGATGAAGACGTCGATTCCGAGTACAACGAGGCGAGCCGCATGTTGCGCCGCCAGGTCGAGGGATTCGTCATAATCCCTGCATCGAGCGGAGTTTCGCGAATTGCGGGAACCGAATTCAGCCGTACGCCCATCGTCACACTCGATCGCCCCATCGAAAACAGCACCTACGACAATGTTGTCGTTGAGAACAAGTTCGGCGCGCAACTCGGCGTCAATCATCTCGTCCAGCACGGCCATAGCCGCATCGCCTTCTTCGGGCTCTCGCGCAAACTCTACACCATCAATGCTCGTTATGAGGGCTACCGCGAGGCGATGAAGAAAGCGGGCCTCAAGCTTGAGGCCCACTTTGGAAACAGCACTCAGACTGAAATGCTCACTACTCTAAGAAGTGTTCTTGAGCGCAAAAATCCGGCGACCGCAATATTTTCGAGCAACAACCTCGTGATGCGTAATGCCATCCACGCCTTGTCGATTCTAAAGGTGCGCGTGCCCGAATCGGTGGCGCTGGTCGGATTCGACGATTTCGAAACGGCCAATATTCTCAATCCGCCCCTGACCGTTGTGCGACAGCCCATCACAGACATGGCACGCATGGGCGCGAATATCCTGTTTTCGCGGATTCTCAATGGCGATCTCTCCGACAAAGGGAAGCACATCGTGCTCCCAGTCGAACTTGTCATCCGCGAATCGTGTGGCTTGAAACACAAATCGCCGATTGCGCGTAAACAGGAAACGCACGAGCCGTTGGTTCTGCAAATCTAGTTCCCACCATTTTCGGCAACTGAAAAGCAGGACAGGGCTTGGCGTACAGCGCGATTCAAGTAAACTAAGGCTATAAGTGCCTCTCCTCCGCGGAGGGATGGGTGAGCGGTTGATACCGGCGGTCTTGAAAACCGTTGTGCCTGAAAGGGTACCGGGGGTTCGAATCCCTCTCCCTCCGCCATAGAGTCCAAGGTGCCCCCGGCCCCACGTCCACCGCGGCGGAGGGCCAGGGGATACCACTAAGATTCGCGGCCTGCA
>Ga0181537_10000621_pt1 | contig 32902 bp, 30 predicted proteins | sample PEATcosm2014_Bin_39_FD_119765 | JGI IMG/M metagenome (GOLD analysis project Ga0181537, IMG submission 119765) | Peatland microbial communities from MTU Mesocosm Facility, Houghton, MI, USA - PEATcosm2014_Bin23_10_metaG | ecosystem: Environmental > Terrestrial > Soil > Wetlands > Peat | place... | reverse complement strand
AGGCCGACGTGTTTGCCGCGCAACGGGGCGAATTTTTGCGTCTCGAGTTCATCGAGGCCGGTGCGGACAACCGGGCCGTGCGAAGTTTTGCGCGTGGCGTGCTTGGTGGCGGCCGCGCTCGCGCCGCCGGCAAAACACAACAGCGCGGTCAAGCCGCCTAGAAACACTCGAGTGCTTATCCCTGGCGTGCGTTTCCACTGTTGGTTTCGACCAGACTGTGCGACCATTCGGCTTCCCCCGCGCCGCTCAATGATATTCTGGAACGCCGCAAGTGAAGCGGCGTTGTGAGACGAAAGTGCCCGTGCTATATACAGGTCAGGGACAATCTTTGGACGATCGACGCGCGATAAAAGCGTTTTCCTCGCGCTTGCTGCTGATGATTCCCTGCGCGATTCTCCTGGTGGTTATGGCGAATAGTTTGCATAGTCAGAGCAATGCCGCACCGGGAAATGCCGCGGCGCAAGCAAGTGCGTCGCACGGAAACGCGATGCACGAGGCGCGGGCCGCGAAATCACCGGCGGCGGAGGCTGCGGCGCACAAGTGGGCGGACGCTACGCTGCGCGGCATGTCCACGGACGAAAAAATCGGGCAACTGCTATTTACCACGTACCACGGCAGCTTCACGCCGCGTGATGCCGCCGCTTATGCGCAAATGATGCACGACGTGGAAGATTTGCACGTCGGCGGATTTATCAATATTACGCACGGTTCGCCGCTGGGAATTCAGAAGAGCCAGGTGTATCCCACCGCGGTGCTGACGAATCAATTGCAGGCCAAGTCAAAGCTGCCGCTGCTGATTGGCGCGGACTTTGAGCGCGGGACGGGAATGCGGCTGGACGAGGGCACGTCGTTTCCGACGGCCATGGCGCTGGCGGCAGCGGGCGATCCGCAGGATGCTTACACCATGGGGAAGGTGACCGCGCAGGAAGCGCGGGCCGTGGGCGTTCAATGGATTTATGCGCCGGATGCGGATGTAAACAACAATCCCGGGAATCCCATTATCAATACGCGTTCGTTTGGAGAGAATCCGGAGCGCGTGGCGGAGTTTGTCAGCGCTTTTGTGCGCGGCGTGGAGGACAACGGCGGGCTGGCCACCGCGAAACATTTTCCGGGGCACGGCGATACGGCGGCGGATTCGCACATTGATCTGCCGGTGATTCGCGCGGACCGCGAGCGGCTGGAGCATTTGGAGTTAGTGCCCTTTCGCGCGGCGATCGCGGCGGGCGCCGGCAGCGTGATGACCGGGCACCTCTCGGTGCCAGCGCTGGAGCCGGACGGCAACACGCCGGCGACGCTTTCCGCGAACATTTTAACCGGTGTGCTGCGCGACGAACTGCACTTCGACGGCTTGGTGGTGACCGACGCGATGGATATGGGCGGCATCACCACGCGATTCGCGCCGGGAGAAGCGGCGGTGCGAGCCGTGCTGGCGGGAGCGGATGCGCTGCTCATGCCACCGGTGCCGGATGCGGCGTTTGAGGCGTTACAGCAAGCAGTGAAGTCTGGGCGCATTTCGCACGAACGGCTGGATGCTTCGGTGCGGCGCATTCTGCTGGCCAAAGCCTCGCTGGGATTGCAGCACGAGCGGCTGGTGGACCTCAACGCTATCAATCAGCACTTTGGCAGCGTGGCGCAGCAAAACGTGGCGCAGGAAATATCCGATCGCGGGGTGACGCTGCTGCGCGACACGAATCACCTCTTGCCCTTGGACGGCACCAAACCGCAGCGCGCGCTGCTGTTGGCGTTTTATGCGGACCCAGAGCCGTATCCAGGCGAAGACCTGGAGCGCGAACTGCGCACTCGCTTCGATTCCGTGACCACATTGCGCGCCGATACGCGGTTTGTGAAGGCCGAGAACCTCAAGCTGCCGGCTGCCGATTCTTATGATGTTGTGATTCTTGCGCTGTTTGTGCGGGTGAGCGACCGCAAGGGGAACGTCGACATCCCTGCGGACCAACAAGCGCTGGCGGAACAGATTTTTAAGATTGGTAAGCCGGTGGTGACGGTAGGATTCGGCAGCCCTTATCTGATCGAACGATTTCCGCAAGCAATGACGTGGCTTGCTGCTTTTGGCATCAGCGATGTGGCGCAGATTTCCATCGCGCGGGCGCTGTTCGGGCAAATTCCGATTCGCGGGCACGTGCCGGTGAGTATTCCTGGCGCCGACTTGCCGGCCGGGTCCGGCATGGAAGTGGCGGCGAATCCTATGACCGTGCAGCCGATGGACGTGGGCGCGGAAGCGCAGTTGCAGCCGGCATACGATGTGATTGAGAAGGCCATCGCGGACAAGGCATTCCCTGGAGCAACCCTGGCGATTGGCTATCGCGGCAAAGTGGCGATTCACGCGTTTGGACATCTGTCGTACGACGCCAAGGCGCCTGCAGTTGTCGCCAACACGATGTACGACATTGCATCGCTGACCAAAGTGGTCGCGACTACGACGATTGTCGAGAAGTTGGCCGAGGGCGATTTTCCGGTGCCGATCGATCTGGACGCGAAAGTGGAACGGTATTTGCCGGAATGGGCGCCCGCTAATGTGTTGGAAAAAGGATTGACGGGATTGGCTCGCGCGAATCCCGCAGAGATGGAATGGCGGCATCGCGTGACGGTGCGGCATCTGCTCACGCACACGTCCGGCCTGCCGGCGTTCAAAGAATATTGGCGCACCTCGCAGAGCCGAGAGGAATCGCTGGCGCGGATTATGGCCGAACCGTTGGAGTATGAGCCGGGGACGAAGGAAGTTTATTCCGACCTGGGCATCATTCTGCTGGCGGAAATTATTGAGCGACTGACCGGGAAGTCGCTGGACACGCTGGCGAACACGTATATTTTTTCTCCGCTGGAGATGAAGAACACGATGTATCGGCCGCCGCAGAAACTGTGGCCGTCCATCGCACCTACGGAATTTGACAATAACTTGCGGCACAGGCTGGTGCAGGGCGAAGTGCACGACGAAAACGCGTTTGTGCTAGGCGGCATATCCGGCCACGCGGGACTTTTCAGCACGGCGCCGGACCTGGCGGCGTTTTGCCAGATGCTGCTGAACGGCGGCGTGTACGCGCAGCATCGAATTTTGCGGCGCGCCACCATCGCGCAATTCACCAAGCCACAGGAGCTATCGAGCGGCACGCGCACGCTAGGCTGGGCGGTACCCACCGAGGGCGGCAGCAGCGGGCATTATTTTTCGGCGCACAGCTTTGGTCACACCGGATTCACGGGAACGAGCATCTGGATCGATCCCGATCGCCAGCTTTTCGTAGTTTTGCTGACCAACCGTGTAAATCCCACCCGCGAGAACATCCAGATTCAGCAGGTGCGGCCGGCGCTGCATGATGCCGTCATGCAAGCGCTGGGCCTGGCGGCGACCGCTGCTACTTCCAACAAATAAAACGGATACCATGCTTTGAAATTGGATGGTTTACACTTCGGCGCCGACATAGTCCTGCGCGGCTTGCTGCAGGTCGGCGGGTTTGCCGAGGTCGCGCCAGTAGTAGTCATCGGCGCGGAAGGCGGCGATGTTTTCTCCCGCGGCGGCCAGGCGGAGATAGCAATCGATGATGGAGAAGACGCCGTCCTCGCGCATCAGCCCCAGCAAACGGGGAGAAATGATGTGAATGCCGCAGAAGGCCAGCGGCTCGAGTGGCGCGCCGGGACATACAATTTCGGGATCTTTCTCTTTCCCTGCGCGACGACCGCATAGGCGGATCTGTTCGTTGAATAGAAGCTGGCGGCCGCTTTCGCGTTTCTGTACGGCGAGCGTGGCAAGCGCCTGGCTCTCACGGTGTGCCCGCAGCATTCGTGCGAAATCGATGGTGCTAATGACGTCTACGTTGTGTAGCAGGAACGGCTCGTCGGGATCGTTCAATTTTTGGCCACCCGATGGTTCCAGGAAGAACCAGGCGGCTTGTTTTAAGCCGCCTCCGGTGTCGAGTAGCAGGTCTTCGCGCGAGACCTCGACGCGCATGCCGAAATTGTTGTGCCTTTCCAGATAGGCGATCACCAAATCGGCGAAATGGTGGACGTTGACGATGACTTCGTGGACGCCGAAGCGGCGCAAGCGCAAGAGAGCAAGTTCGAGCAACGTGCGTCCGTTCAGCTGGACGAGCGCTTTTGGCCGATCATTGGTGAGCGGCCGCAAGCGCGTGCCGAGACCGGCGGCCAGCACCATGGCTTTCATTTGCCCATTTTCTCGAGTTCGATGTGGCGCACTGCGACCTCGACACCGTTGGTGGCACGAAAATGTTTGGCCAACTGCTCAGCCAGAAACACGGAGCGATGTTGCCCGCCGGTGCACCCGAAGGACACCATGAGATTTTTGAAACCACGCTTGCGGTAGCTGGCGGCGCTGGCGTCCACCAGCGACATGACGCTGGCGAGATACTGATGCACGCTCTCTTGCTGGTTGAGGTATTCGATTACTGGCGCGTCTTTTCCGGTGAGCGTCTTGAAACGGTCTTCGCGCCCGGGATTGGGCAGGCTGCGGCCATCGAAAACAAAGCCACCGCCGTGCCCCGTTTCGTCCTTCGGCATGCCGCGGTGAAAGGAAAAACTAAAAATGCGCACGACCAGCGTTTCCGCTTCGTGGGCTAGGCTTTGCAATTTATCCGAAGCTAGCATGTCGCGGAAGGCGGCCATCAGCGCCGGGAGCGCGATGGGCAGCTCGGCGTTATGCAAGAGCCAGCGCAGATTTTTCAGGGCGTAGGGCACGCTTTGCAAGAAATGCGTCTTGCGCTCGTAAAATCCGCGGAAACCGTAGGCGCCCATGGCCTGCATGAGCCGCACGTAGACGTAGGCGTAGTACTGGCGCAGGAAGGTCTCGCGATCGACTTTTACGTAACGGTCGAGCGCGGTGAGATAGTGCTCGAGCAAATCCTGGCGCAGTTCGGGTGGCAGATCGGCTTTGGAATCAAAGAGCAATGACGCGATATCGTACTGCAGCGCGCCTTTGCGGCCGCCTTGATAGTCGATAAAAAACGGCTGGCCATCGCGCAGCATGATGTTGCGGGACTGAAAATCGCGATACATGAAGTAGTCGCGGTCGGCGCTCATCAGGAAATCGGCCAAACGGCTGAAATCGTTTTCGAGCGCCTGCTCGTTGAAGGGGATGCCCGCGAGGCGCAGAAAATAATATTTGAAGTAGTTCAAATCCCAGGCGACCGACTGGCGGTCAAAGCTAGCGATGGGGTAGCACGCGGTGTAATCGAGATCGCGCCCGGCTTCGACCTGGAATCGCGGCAGGAGCGCGACGACGTTGCGATAGGCTTCGGCAACCGGGGCGGCGACCTTTTCAGCGCTACGATTTTGGGCGAGGAACTGGAAGAGCGTGGTGTCGCCGAGGTCTTCCTCGAGATACGCGCCGTGGCTCAAGTCTTCACCATAGATTTCCGGCACTGGCAACCCGAGCTTGCGAAAGTGTTTAGAAAACTCCAGAAAAGCGCGGTTTTCTTCGCGCACGGCATACAAAATGCCGATGGCCGTGAAGCGTTCGTTTGACAGGCGGATAATCTTCCGGCCGGAGCCGCCCAGTTCCCCCTGCAGGGGCAGTACATGTTGCGCCGGCGTATGAAAGTGGGCCTCGAATAGTTTTTTGAGTACGTCCATGGAACAGTGCTTTCCCCGTCAAATGCCGCGATGCCCAGCGAAAAGCTTTGCAAATCCGATTACTTCGCATGATAGCGGATTCGTGGAAGAAGCCGGTGACGGAATGCGCGGGTTGCGCCCAGGTGTTAACGGTTTGCCGGCAAAGCGCGCGTTTCCCGTGGCGCGCGTCTGAATTGTGGCGATGCCCGGCTATACTTCAAGGATGTCCTCCCAGCCGACGAAAGCGCGGCGAAGCGAACGGCTGCGCCGCGAAGAGCGCAGCACGGAGCAGCGCAATCCGGCGTCGAGAAATCTCGATGCCATGAGCGCGCTGGAGATCGTGCGGCTGATCCATCGCGAAGATCGCAAGGTGGCGGGCTCCGTGGCGCGCGAATTGCCGCGCATCGCGGAGGCCGTGGAGGTTATCGTGCGCGCCATTCGCAGCGGCGGACGGCTGATCTACGTCGGCGCGGGCACCAGCGGGCGGCTGGCCCTTCTGGACGCCGTGGAGTTGCCGCCCACGTACGGCATTCGTGCGGATGTGGTTATTCCGTTGATCGCCGGGGGAAAGAGGGCGGTGATAGCATCCGTCGAGGGGGCCGAGGACTCAGCCGACAACGCGGTGCGCGATCTGCGCGCCGTGAAGTTGCAGGGTCGCGATGTGGTGGCCGGTATCGCGGCCAGCGGCACGACGCCGTACGTCTTATCTGCGTTGCGCTTTGCACGCCGCCGACGCGCCGCGACCATCGCGCTCACCGCCAATCGCCATTCGCCGCTGGCCAAGCTTGCGGACATTTCGATCGCCGCAGAGGTTGGCGCGGAGGTGGTCACAGGATCCACGCGCATGAAGGCGGGCACGGCGCAAAAGATGGTCCTCAACATGCTCTCCACCGCTGCGATGGTTCGCCTCGGCCACACGTATGAAAACTGGATGATGGATATGTTGATGACCAACAAAAAGCTTACCGAGCGCGGCTTGCGCATTTTGGTTGAAGCCAGCGGGGCAAAGTTGGCTGCAGCGGAGGAGGCGCTGCGGCAATCTGGACACAACTTGCGGGTAGCACTGTTGATGCTGAAACACGGTGTTTCTGCGGCGGCAGCACGAAAAAAACTAAGCATGGCGCCGGGCAATTTGCGAGCCGCTATTACTGGACGTTAGTTCGCCTAATCGAGGGACACACTCACGGCATGGACAAATTTCGCATACAAGGCGGCAAAATCCTGAAAGGGACCGTCGCCATCAGCGGTGCAAAAAATTCCGCCCTGCCGGCGATGGCCGCGTCGCTGCTCACCCCCGAGCCGCTCGCGGTGCACAACATCCCGCGCGTCCGCGACCTCATCACCATGAGCAAGCTGCTCACGTTCATGCACGTCAACGTGTCGTTTAACGAATTCCCGCCCAGCGATTATGTCTTACAGGCTAAAACGATCAACGATGAAGTCGCTCCCTACGAACTCGTAAAAACCATGCGCGCTTCGATCCTCACGCTTGGACCGCTTATCGCGCGGGTGGGGGTGGCGCGCGTCTCGCTGCCCGGCGGCTGTGCCATCGGTGCGCGCCCCGTGGACCTGCACCTCTCCGCGCTGGAAAAAATGGGCGCCGAGATTACCACCGAGCACGGTTATATCCAGGCCAAAGTCCCAAATCACGGCCGCCTTAAAGGCGCGCACATCGTCTTCGATAAAATCACCGTCACCGGGACGGAAAATATTCTGATGGCCGCGACCCTCGCCGACGGCGAAACCATCCTCGAAAACGCCGCGCGCGAACCCGAAGTGACCGACCTGGTCGCGATGCTGCGTAAAATGGGCGCGCAAATCACCGGCGACAATACCAGCGTGCTGAAAATCCAGGGTGTCGCGGAACTCGACGGCGCCGATCACACCGTTATCCCGGACCGCATCGAAGCCGGCACGTTCCTGGTGGCCGGCGCGATCACCGGCGGAGACCTCACCATCACCAATTGCGCGCCGGAGCATCAAGGCGCGCTGATCGCCAAGCTGCAAGAAGCCGGAGTGGCCGTCGATATCATTGACGCCGCCACGCTGCACGTTGGCGGCGCGAAAAAACTGCTCGCCTCCGACGTGACCACCGAGGAATACCCCGGCTTCGCCACCGACATGCAAGCGCAATACATGGCTTTGGCCACGCAGGCCCACGGCGCCTCCGCCATCACAGAAACCATCTTCGAGAATCGCTTCCTGCACGCCAGCGAAATGCTGCGCATGGGCGCGCACATTGCCATCGACAATCGGCGCGCGGTAGTCCGCGGTCCCGCACAACTTACCGGAACCACGGTACAAGCCAGCGATCTGCGGGCCAGCGCCGGGCTCGTGCTTGCGGCGCTCGTGGCAGAAGGCGAGACCGTCATCGAGCGCGTTTATCACATTGACCGCGGCTACCAGCAAATCGTGGAAAAGCTGCAGGCCTTGGGCGCGGACATCAAGCGCGTGCCGGGATCCGGCGCGAACTCCTAAGCGGAAGCCGGCACACGCTGGCGATTCGCCGGACATACCTGCACCCAGCGCCATGACGAACCCTCCGTAGTGTTTTTGCACTATTTCGTCGTGGCCTAGCCTTCACTAAAGTCTCGGCCAACGCACCCTGGGGGTCATCTCTCGGAGGCCGGCCATGTCCGCAGCTACCGCTATGCCCGTCGCGCAAGCAAGCACATATGTCACCGCCGGATGGCGCAGGCGACTTATCGCCATCGCATTGATGCTTGGCATTGCCGCATTCTTCTGGATCGATTCGCGTTACCCAGCTTTGCTGAAGAAATATCATTCCGGCGCGCACGTGAAAGTCGCTGGCGCCATTACCTTTGACGCTCTCTTCGCCGTCGATCACAGCATGCCCCTCACGCAGCGCGTCTGGCGCACCTCGCTCAATTGGCTCAACGCCAACAGGGTGGGGATGACCTTTGGCTTCTTCTTCGGCGCCGCCGCTCTCACGTTTCTCAGCACGCTGCGCGTTCGCCGCACGCGTTCCCCGTTTCTCAACGCCTTGATCGGTCTCGGAGCAGGCACGCCACTAGGGGTTTGCGCGAACTGCGTGGCGCCCATCGGCCGCGGCTTTTACGCGTCCGGCATGAGCACCGAATCCGTGCTCGCCACCATGCTGAGTTCTCCCAGCCTCAACGTCGTCGTGCTGGCCATGACCTTCGCCCTTTTTCCATTACCCATCGCCGCACTGAAACTCGCAACCACGCTTCTGCTGATCCTGGTCTTCGCTCCGGTGGTCGGCGCGCGATACGCGGGCGCCGAACCTTCCATCGCGTGCCCAGTCGAACTGACGGTTGCGGAAACCTGGCCGCAAGCCCTGTGGTCCGCCGGCAAATCCTACACGCAAAACTTCTGGTATATCGCGCGTGTCGGCCTGCCGCTGATGATCCTCGCAGCTTTACTCGGCGCACTGGCCATCGAACTCGTCCCGCAACAAGCGCTAATGAAGCCGGCAAGTTTCCTGGGCATCGTCGCGGTCTCGTTGATCGGGGCATTCCTGCCGGTACCGATGGCGTTCGACGTGGTCATCGCCTACATCGCCCTGACGCACGGCGTTCCGATCCCCTACGTCGCCGTGATTCTCTGCACCTTGGGGATCTATAGCGTGTACTCCTTCTCGATGATTGGCAAAACCATCTCCTGGAAGCTGGCGTCGTATACCTATGCTGCGGTCGCCACCCTGGGACTCGCGGCAGGAACACTTTTCTGGGTGCTGCGCTAGCACGGTTTTAGGCGGAATGACCTGTACCTGCACCCATTGAGCCGCCCCACCGACTCTGCTACACTCCGCTGCACGCTTCCATAGGCGCCAACGGCGACCGCGCCGGCGGAGGAACGCCCTCATGAACAACGAACCGTTCTTGCAGCAGCTGGATGCAGCCATCGCGGGAAAAAATCTCCTGAAGCACCCGTTCTATCAGGATTGGCAAGCCGGCAAGCTCAGCCGCCAGTCCCTGCAGCTTTACGCCGCCCAGTATTACCGGCACGTGGAAGCCTTTCCCAAGCACCTGCGCGTTCTGGCCGCGCGCACGGAAGGCCCCATCCGCGCCATCGTGGAAGAAAACCTCGCCGAAGAAGAAAACCCTGCCGCCTCGCACCCCAAACTGTGGCGCGACTTCGCCGCTTCCCTCGGCGTCCCTGAAGAAGACATCGTGTGCTGTCCGGCGCTGCCCGGCACGCAAAACGTCGTGCAAACCTTCCGCGAAATCTGCGGCGACCGCACCATCCCTGAAGCCGTCGCCGCCCTATACGCCTACGAAGCGCAAGTCCCCGAAATCGCCACCACGAAGATCGACGGACTGAAGAATCACTACGCTATCACCCAGCCCGCCGCGCTTGCTTACTTCGAGGTTCACGAAGAGGCCGACAAAGCCCATCGCGCGGCCTGGCGCAACTGGCTCCTCGAGAACGCTACCGAAGACCACGACGAAATTCTAGCTACCACCAACGAAGCCCTCGACGCGCTCTGGGGCGCGCTCGACGCCGTCCATAACACCAAGAGCCGCGTCGCCGCCCACTAGAACGCCCCGTTTTCACAGGATCTAAAGCCTTCCCCGTCACTGGGACAAGTTACTACTTGGCCATAACCCCTCAAGTCGCTGAGAACGTCGTTCCCCACGCGCCTCGTATACTGTCCCCAGCTTCCGCTCTCTAATTCACGAATTCGAGGGGACCATAAAATATGTTCCTCCCGCTGCGTCACGAGAACAATGAAGGGCGCCGCTGGCCGGTCATCTCCATCGCGCTGGTGGTTCTGAATCTTGGCATTTTCCTGGCCACACACGGCCAGATCGACGCGGAAAACCCGCAACGCACTCAGGTGCGCGCGCACATCATCATGCTGGCTGCCGCGCATCCCGAGCTCACCGAACCCGCCAACGTCGAGGAGTTCATCACCCAATTCAAATCCAAAAGCCCGGAAATCTGGGAGCAAGCCAAAAATCCCAATCGCGACGTGGAAGACGCCTGGGATGCCAAAATGCGCCTCATGGAAGATCCCGTCAAGCTGCAGGCCGAAATGGAGGCGCTCGGCGAGCAGTGGGCGGACCTCGAGAAAAACAGCTTCCTCGACAAATACACGTTCGTCCCCGCGCATCCCACGGCGATCAGTTACCTCACCGCCAATTTTCTGCACGCCGGCTGGCTGCACCTGATCGGCAACATGTGGTTCCTGTGGCTGGCCGGCGCCATCCTGGAAGACACCTGGGGCCGCATCATCTATCCCATCTTTTATGTGATCGCCGGAGCGGTGGCCTTGCAGTTCCACGCCTGGCTAAATCCCGGCAGCCTCGTGCCAACTCTGGGCGCCTCGGGAGCTGTCGCTGCGCTCATGGGCGCTTTCCTGGTGCGCTTTCCGAATACGAAAATCGAAGTAGCGGTCATTCTGGGCTTGCGCAGCCTGACCAATTTCGCCTTGGGCAAAGGCATCCGCTTCAATGCCGCGTCTTACTGGTTGCTGCCGCTGTGGTTGCTGTCGGAGATTTTCTTCGGCTTCGGCGGAGGTTCCGGCGTGGCCCACTGGGCGCACGTCGGTGGCTTCGTCTTCGGTGCACTGGCGGCCCTGGGGCTAAAATATTCTGGCATCGAACAAAAAGCCGACTCCGCGATAGAAGCGAAAGTCACCTGGACCGCCGACGCCCCCATTGTGCAAGCCACCGATTCCATGGAACACGGCAAGCTCGACGAAGCCGCCGCGACATTGCAGACCTACCTGGCCACCAAACCTGACTCTGTCGAAGGCTACACGCTACTCTCGCAAATTTACTGGCGCAAAAACAGCATCCCCGCGCATCTCGAAGCGATGGTGAAACTCTGCCAGTTGCACCTGAAAGCGCAAGACTCCGAAGCCGCATGGCAGGATTTTCAGGAGTATCTCAATGCGGGTGGAGAGCGCATGCCCGTCGCCACCTGGCTGGACATTTGCCGCCTAGCGGAGACCCGCGAGGACTTCGACCGCGCCGTGACCGAATACGCTAACCTGGCCGCCGCCTATCCCACGGAGAGGCAATCCATCCTGGCGCTGCTCTCGGCCGGACGCCTTTGCCTGAAGCAGCTAAACCGCCCAGCGGACGCTCTGCGCTACTACCAGGCCGCCCACGACTCAAAAGTTCCGCACCTCGACTGGGATTCCAACATCCAAAACGGCATCGAAGCCGCAAGAAAAAGCGCCGGCGCCTCCTACGCCCCAGCGCTAAAGCCATAATCCGTGCGGTGCGCGCCCTTGCCAGAGGCCGCCTTCTGAGGCGCGCGCCTTTGATTTTTTATTTCTATTTTTCTCTTTGCTTTCCGTTGCGTCTCAGTCAGAGGTCCAAATACTAAGGCCCGGTAAAAATTCACCGGGCCTTTTGTTTTTTGGCGCTTGCACGAGAATCTACTCGCCGCTGCCGGAACGGTCGTCGCCGCCGCCGTGGCCTACAGAGGCCTCGTGCTCGCTATGTTGTTCGGAGGTGTGTTGTCCCCCATCGCCGCTCGGTGCTGCGCCGGAAGCTCCTGCTGCTTTGGCTTGCTTTTCGCGCGCTTCCTTGATCAACGCCTTGCGCGATAGCCGCACTTTATTGCCTTCGATGGACAGCACCTTGACCAGCACCTGGTCGCCCAGCTTCAATTCATCGCGCACGTCGCGGATGCGATGCTCGGAAATTTCGCTGATGTGTAGCAAGCCGTCGGTGCCCGGGAAGAGTTCCACGAACGCGCCAAACTCCGCGAGCCGCACCACCTTGCCGAGATACGTCTTGCCGATCTCCGCGCTGGCCGTGACGTCGCGCACCATCTGCAACGCGGCGTCCCCGCCCGCTCCGCTGGTCGAGAAGATATGCACCGTGCCATCTTCCAGTACGTCGATCTTCACGCCAGTCGCTTCGATAATCGACTTGATCTTCTTTCCGCCCGGCCCGATCAGGTCGCGGATCTTGTCCTGCGGAATACTCAGCTTGTACAAACGCGGCGCGAACGACGAAATCTGCGCGCGCCCGCTGCTGAGCGTCTTTTCCATAGTGTCCAGAATCTGCAAGCGCGCCTTCTTGGCCTGCGCCAGCGCCTCGCGCATCATCGGAATGCTGACGCCGAGGACCTTGATGTCCATCTGCAACGCGGTGATGCCTTCGCGCGTGCCGGCCACCTTGAAGTCCATGTCGCCGTAATGATCTTCCGCGCCCGCGATGTCCGTAAGGATGGAATACTTCTTCTCATCCTCCACGACCAGGCCCATCGCAATGCCCGCGCACGGCGCCTTGAGCGGCACGCCTGCATCCATCAGCGCCAGCGAACCTCCGCAAACGGTAGCCATCGACGAGGACCCGTTCGATTCGAGAATGTCCGAAACCAAACGCATGGCGTACGGGAACGATTCGTTCGCCGGCAGCAAATTCGCCAGCGCACGTTCCGCCAGCGCGCCGTGACCGATTTCACGCCGCCCCGGTCCACGCAGGAACTTTACTTCGCCGACGCTGAACGGCGGGAAATTGTAGTGCAGCATGAAGCGCTTGAACTGGTCGTGCTCGAAGAGCAAGTCCAGCCGTTGCATATCTTCCTTGGTGCCGAGCGTTAGAGTAGCCAGCGCTTGCGTCTCGCCGCGGGTAAACAGCGCCGAGCCGTGCACGCGCGGCAGAATCCCCACCTCGCACCAGATAAACCGAATCTCGTCGAACGCCCGGCCATCCGGACGGCGCTTCTTGTTCAGCACGTCGTCGCGGAAAATCGTCTCGCGCAGTTTCTCGAACGCGCGCTTCGCCAGCTTGTGCTTCTCTTCATCGTCTTCCGGAATCGAAGCCTTCAACTCCGCCTTGATGGCATCCACCAGTTCGTAGCTTTCCTTCTTCGGATGCTTCTGCGTATCCAGCGCGTCGTGCAGCTTCGCGCCCCACTTCTTGTCGATCTCCTTGTACAGCGCCTCATCGAACGGCAGCGGCGCTACGGTGACCTTCTTCGGCGCGACCTTTGCGTGCAGTTCCTTGATCGCCCCGACAATCTTCTTGATATTAGCGTGCCCGAATTCCAGCGCCTCCACCACCGACTCTTCCGAAACCTCCAGTGCGCCGGACTCGACCATTACAATGGCCGTTTCCGTCCCGGCGATCACGATGTTCAACGAGCTCTTCTTCTGCTCCGTGACCGTCGGGTTGGCGATCAGCTTGCCTTCGATCATGCCCACGCGCACGCAGGCGATCGGTGTGGTAAACGGAAGGTCCGAGCAATACGCCGCCGCCGAAGCGCCGGTCACCGCAATCACGTCCGGGTCATTGTCGCTGTCCGCGGAGAGCACCATGGAAACCACTTGCGTCTCATTGCGCCAGGACTCCGGAAACAACGGCCGCATCGGCCGGTCGATCAGGCGGGAGGTAAGCACTTCTTTCTCCGAAGGCCGTCCTTCACGCTTGAAAAATCCGCCGGGAATTTTCCCCGCGGAGTACGTATTTTCCTTGTAGTCCACCGTCAGCGGCAGAAAATCGCGGTCGTTCTGTGTGGTCGCCATGCACGCGGTGGTCAGCACCACGGTATCGCCGTAGCGCGCCACAATGGCGCCATTGGCCTGCTTCGCAATCTTGCCCGTTTCGAGCGTCAGCGTACGCCCCCCAACTTCCACCGTCACACTGTGTGGTACTGGAATCGTGTTCTTGTCAGCCATAACTTATTTTCCTTTTGCCCCGCGTTCGAGCGGAGCAGGGTGCAACTGTGCTCGCTTTGCGACGGGCTCGCCGAAGAGCAGCCCAGCGCAATAAAACAATCCAAACTTCGCATTGGAAGAAGAGGCAAGAAAAATAGGCAGGCGTACTAAACCCGCTAAAACTACACCACGAGAGACGGCATCCCAAACCCCGGACGCTTTCCTGCAATTGTGATTGTGCCTTGGCGCAAAAAAAAGCCGGCTCCCCTGAACTCCAAGGGCCGGTTATTTGCGCAGACTAAGACGATCGACAATCTCGCGGTACCTTACCGGGTCGCGGCGGTTAAGATAGTCCAGCAGACGCCGCCGCTTGTTCACCATCATGATCAAGCCGCGCCGCGATGCGTGGTCCTTCACGTGAGACTTGAGGTGCGACGTCAGATAGCTGATCCGCTCGCTCAAAAGCGCGATTTGCACTTCTGGCGAGCCCGTATCCTTCACGTGGGCCCGGAATTGTTCGATCAACACTGATTTCGTTGCGCTCAAGTGCCCGTCTCCGTCGTTTCCCTGATTTTTTCTTTTCTCTTCGACTAACCAAGGCTAACACAATCCTAACAAAAGTGTAAAGAACGTAACCGCCAAAGCTCGCGAAGCATCGGCACCTGCGACCCATAGACTTTTGGTCACCATACGCTAAACTTCTCTGGAGGGGGGGACCTTTGAAATCCCTGGTGTTTCTCGCTCCGTCGCTCTTAGTGGCCACTACATTCGCTTTGGCGGACTGCAAATGTTCCCCGGCGCCAGCCGCCGAGACTACTCATTACGGCGGAAACGAAACAATCCTATTCGTAGAGAGCACGCCGCGCAGTATTGTTGAAGGCACGGTTGCAAGCGCGGTTGGTAAGGTTGGCGGGGCGCTTGTGGAGCTATTCGACCACGGCGAATACCTAACGCAAGACAGGTCCCACCAGACGGAAGACCACCCCAAACAAACCAGAATTGCCATCTGCACGACTGGGACGGATGGAAAATTCTGTTTCCCGCATCTGCCGGCAGGCCACTACGAAATCCGTGTGAGTATCGGCTCCGGCTGGGATGTGAGTTCCATGTCGGTCATCGTCGACCCGCAAAAAGGGAAACGAAAACCACTTAAGATCGAAATGGTAATCGGCACCTAGACTATCGCCAAACATCAGCTAAACTACCCGCCACACAAAAGGGGTGAACCAAATGAAAGCGCTAGCTATCCTCGCCGCACTCTGCCTTTTGTTCCTGGGCATTTTCAAAGGCATGCACGCCGCGCAGGCGCAAAGGCCGAGCCCCGCTGCTACCGCTTCCTGCGATCTAGGCGGCGGCAAATCCGTAACCGTCAATTACTCCAGCCCGCGCGTGAAGGGCCGCAAAATCTTCGGTGGACTGGTTCCCTACGGCGAAGTCTGGCGCGCCGGAGCCAATGAAGCCACCACGTTCGTCACCGACGCGGACGTCAGCGTAGGCGGCAAATTAATTCCCGCCGGCGCCTACACCCTCTTCGCCATCCCCGACAAAGACAAATGGACGCTCATCGTCAGCAAGAAAACCAAAGAATGGGGCACGCCCTATCCCGGCCCCGACAGCGATTTCGCCCGCATCGCTATGACCGCCTCCACCCTCCCCGCCGCGGTAGAAAATTTCACCATCAGTTTCGACAAGTCCGCCACCGGCTGCACCATGAACCTCGATTGGGAATCCACCCGCGCGTCCATCGCCATCGCCAAGAAATAATTCACACGCGATCGGGGACCGCTAAATTTCCACCGTCGTTGGCGAATCGCGCCTCAACTGTTTGGTGCCGCGGTCGACTAGCATGACTGCGGCGATGATTCCTGCTGTGGCTAGAAGTTCGGTCCAGGTGACCTTCTCTCCCGCCAGCCACCAGCCCAGCAGCACCGCAATGATAGGATTCACGTAGGTGTGCGTCGAGACCAGTGTGGGCGAGAAATGCTCCAGCAGCCAGTTGTACGCGGTGAAGGTGATCACCGACCCAAACACCACCAAGTACGCTAACGCCCACCAGGAGCGCGTGGTCACCGACGCCAGCGAGAATCCGCGATACTCGCCGAAGAGCGTCCCCGCAATCGCCAGCATCACCGAGCCGCAGAGTAGCGAAAGCGCGGAGAGCAGCAGCGGGCTTCCCGATAGTTTTGATCGCCGGGAATAAACGATTCCCACCGACCAGGCCGTCGCGCCAAAAAGAATCGCGAAGCCTCCTAGCGCCATGCCGGGCGCAGCCACCAGCAGGCTGTGACCCATGAGCAGGGCGACGGCGGCTAGTCCCAGAAAGACGCCCGCGAGCAGCGAAAAATTCACGCGCCATTTCCGTACCGCCAGCGACGCGATGACGAAAACCAGGATGGGTTCACTGGCGATTAACAGCGAAGCTTCTCCGGTCGGCACACGCGTTTCGGCCCAGTGCAGCGAGCCATGTCCCAGCAGAAAGAATAAGAAGCCAATGACGGCGCTGGCGCGGAACTGTTCCCAAGTGGGGCGCAGCCGCTTCGCGAGGCACCAGGCCAACAGGATGGAGCAGGCGATCACATGGCGCGTGCTCGCGGCGTACAGCGGCGGAATGGTTTCCACCGCGTAACGGATGGCCAGGTACGTCGAACCCCAGATGATGTACGTGGACGCGAACGCGGCGATCACCGCCAGGCGGTTGGGGGCCGCGGCGATCTTGCCCTGCGGCGTAAGGTGCGTTGGCATGGGCGCCAGTTTAACGGCTTGTTCGGTGGTGCACATCGCATGCTCCCTTGGGCCGGCGGTTCGACTGCCTGTAATGCCTCAGGCGTGTTATACTCGTTACACGCTAACGCAATGCCTGTAATGTGTCAATGGTCTTTATGGCGTTACATACGTGCCCCGAGGAGAAGCGACCGTTGAATGAATCGCAATATCTGAAACAAGGCTTTGGCTTGCGCTTTCTCTGGCTGGATTTTGTCAACAGCTTCGAGAAAAACGGGCTCGGAGGCTCCGCGGATCATTTGCGCAATCCGCAATGGGTGCGCACCTTTCTCCGCCACTGGAAGGTGCCGCTCCCCCCGACGGCCGTGCCGTTGCCGGCGATGGAACGGCTGCGCAAGCTGCTACGCAGCGGCGCCGAGAATTTGTCGTCGCCATCGCCATTGACCAAAGCCGAGTTGCAACTGCTAAATGATTTTTTAAGCGTATTTGCGCGTCCGCAGATGTTCCAGCGCCAAAATGGTTTGGTTTTGCAGGATGTGCCACGCGCAGAGGATTGGCACTGGGTGCAGGCCCGGATTGCGCTCTCGTTTGCGGAGACGCTAACCATGGAGCCGCGCGACCGCGTTAAGATCTGCCCCGACCCGTTATGCCGCTGGATTTTTTACGACACCACCAAGGGTAAAACACGCGTGTGGTGCAATGAGCGAACCTGCGGAAATCGCAATCGCGTCCGGCGAGCGCGTGCCGCCAATAAGAACGCCTGAGAATGTCGCCGCCGCTTCCCCGAGGACTTTAAAGGAGCCCGCTGCAGCATCAGACTTTCACGCGGCCAAGCCGGCCAACAAGAACTCCATCACCGCGCGCGCGTCTTCACTGCCCCGTTTTAGCCGATCGTCTGCATATTGCAGAGACTTTAGTCCGGCGAGAAGCTTGTGTCTCGGAATTTTGCGCGCGGCTTGCAATGCAATTTCCGCTTGTTCGGGCCGCATGGAGAGAGCGCGCGCAGCCTGCCAGCCGTTCGTCGCACCGCGCACTTCGCTGGCCTCGACGATTTTTCGGTACATCCAGGTTATAGCGCCGAGAATGGCCAGAGGCGGCTCGCCGTCCCGCAACAAACGATCCAGGAATTCCAACGCCGTCCGCGACTGGTGATTCGCGAGCAGGTTGGCGAGTTCCCACACCGTGGTGGTCTTCTCCGAGATCACCATGGTAGCCACATCGACGCGGCGAATCTCTTTCCGCGAACCCAGATACGTCGCGAGCTTGGTGATTTCGGTTTTCAGCCGCTGTAAATCGGCGGAGACGAATTCGGCCAGATCTTCCGCGGCGCCTCTCTCGAAGATCACGCTTTCTTTTGTCGCCATTTCACGCGCGAGCGCTACGGCGGTTCTGAGCCGCTCTTCCGGGTTATCGCCCAGTCCCACGTCCACGGCCAGCGTTTTTTCCAGCAGCATTTTGCCCAGCTTCATGCGCTGGTCCAACTTGCTGGCTTCGAGAACCAGGACCGTGAAGGGCGCAGGATCCTGAAAATAATGTTCGAGTTGTTCCACCGCGGCGTCGCGCTTTTTGTCGCCCAACTCTTCGAGCCCTTGCACATCTTCCAAAAAAACGACTTGTTTTGCGGCCAGCATCGGCAAGGTCTGCGCCTGCTCCAGGGCCTGCTGCGTTTCGCCACGTTCGGCGGAATACCGCGAGAGCGCCCACGCACGGCTGGCTGCCGTCACATAGGCCGCGATGAGTTCTGCGCGGCACGCATCGCGCAAATACGGCTCCTCGCCTAGCAGAAGAATGGTGGGAATGGCCGAGCCTTTCTTGAGGCGTGCCAGCAAATCTTCCGTCGAAGCTCGCGGCATCAGTAATTCTCCGTGACAGCGGCCACCAGGCGCTGTGCGAAATCCTGCGCAATGCGGTCGAGCGCCGGGTCTTGTTCCTCAAAGAAGCTCTTTACGTCGGTGGAGATCTCGTATTCGTTGCGGAAAACAAAATTGCCCGTGTGATACAGCATTTTGCCGCTGGTGCGGTCCGTCAGCGTGATTTCGCACTTTACCGTGACCAACATGGTGGTGGCGCGACTGGTGGTGGGATTGGACGCCGTGGTGGGGGAAAAGAGCAGCGGGACGGCTTCGAGTTGCAGCACTTTGCCGGTCAGCACGGCGTCGCCATTTTCCGGTTCGGAGACGATGTGGTACGGCGTCTTGATGAGAAATTCGTGAATCGTGGCTGCGGTCAGCCGCTGCTCAATGCGGTAGCCGGTGGTTTTGTTTTCCAGCGCCGGCACGGCAATGATGCGGATATTCTTGGGCAGCGCGCTGGCGCTGCCTGCGACGTGATAGCCGCATCCGGCGACTAACACTAGCAGTACGAGCGAAAGACATAGCGCACGATGAGCGTCCCCGTGTTTCACGAAAGCATCTCCGCTAATTTTACGGCATGGGTCGCAGGCAATCGAAAATTGTCGGCCGCGCCCCAGAACCACCAGGCCCCAGGAGCAGAAGTATCAAGCTCCGGGACGGCGAGTTGCAGCGTGCTTTCGCCGGCCACGCTGACGTTGCTTGGACGCGCTTGTGTCGCGTCGGCGAAGACGAACCCAGCTTCGGCGCAGGCGCTGACGATTTGTTCCGCCGCAGCGACGCCCGCCGTGGCCCCGAGTTGGGAGCACGCGCTAAAAGTTGTTCCGTAGAACACCGGGGCATGCAGCAATTGCAGCGCCGGCGGGCTGATGGCCGTACCGAGGCACAATTTAATTTCCGCCAGTATGCGTTCGCGCACTACGTGCAAGTCCGAGGCGCTGGCCGGTCCGAAGCGATCCACCATGTTGAAGGCCACTTGCGTATCGAAGACCGGGCGGCCCACGCCCTGGAACGACAGCAACTGGCCAGTCTGCGTCTCCAGCTCTTCGATGCCGGCACGCCCGGCCTCCGATGCCGCCTGGAAACACACGATGGCCATCGATTCGATTTCGAGCTTCACCAGTGCCAGGCGCAGCAGTACCGCGGCGGTGGCCGCGGCGGAGGGCACCACGTAACGGCGATGGCTGCGGGCGAATTCTCTGCCCCGCAGGCGATCGAGCTTGGGGAACCAGGCCACCGCAGCGGGATCTTCGGCCAGGCCTCCTGAGAGATCGATGATGGTGGCGCCGTGCTGCGCCGCTTTGGCGACGTTGGCGCGGGTGAACTCGGCGCTGGAGGTGAAGAACACCGTTTGCGCGCGCTCGAAGGCGTCGTCTTCCACTGGCAGGATGATCGCCGCTTCACCGCCGGCGGCGATCAGGCGGCCTGCGGCGAGCGGTTCGTCGAGCAAGCGGATGTCGGAATCGGCGAGCCGGCTTTCCTCAAGCACCGCGCGCACTTCGGCGCCAAGCAGCGATGAAGCGCCTGCGATGACGATGCGGCGCGCGTCACGCATTCCGGTGGGATTGGCTTTCGTGGACATCGTTCAGGCGACCGCTCGATGCGTAAGGCGCCGGCGCAGGAAACGCACCACATGCAGTGCCACACCGATGGCCGCGTAAGAGCACGCGAAGATCATCAGAAAATACTCAGAGTAGATCCACGCTACGCCGAAGAGAATTAACACGACGATGATCCCGAGCGAGGGTTGCTTGCGCGACCACGGCAGATCTTTGAAGCTGTAATAGCGGATGGTGCTGGTCATGAGCGCCCCTAGGGCGATGGGCAGCACCAGCCAGAGGATCGACCAGCGGTAGTCGTGCAGCGGGTATTTGAAACCGTGGATAAGGGCGGCAATTACGCCGGCGGCGGCCGGAGTGGGCATGCCAACGAAGAATTTGGAGCCGCCAGGGGCCATGCCTTGCACGTTGAAGCGCGCCAAGCGCCATGCGCAGCATACAAGAAAGACCAGGCAGGCGATCCAGCCGAACTCGGCCAAATGGCTGAACTCCCCCCGCCCGACGCCGGGGAGATCGCGCACGCCCCAGGTGTAGGCCAGGACTGCCGGGGCAATACCGAAGCTGACCACGTCGGCGAGCGAATCGAACTGCACGCCAAATTCGGTGTTGGTGCCGGTCATGCGGGCCACGCGCCCGTCCATGGAATCGAAGACGATAGCCAAGCCGATGGCTTTGGCGGCGTGGTCAAAATCGTCGTGGCCGCCTACGATGGCCGCGACCACCGCGTAGTAGCCGCAGAGCAGATTGGCGGCGGTGAATAGGCTGGGAAGTAGAAAAATGCCGCGGCGCATGCGGGGATTCTTGAAACGGCGCTCCTGGAACGGAATTTCGTGTTGCTCGTTTTCGGGGGTCATCGCTTGGGCTGGCCTGCGGCGGTGAGATGGGCGTCCAAATGATTTGCGGCAGGCGCTGCAGGTGCTGCAGGTGCCTCCTGGCCAACGGATTGTTGCGCGCCGCGAGCGTCCGCCACGTTTTCCGATAGGACGGGAAGGAAGCCAAGAATGCTTGAGCCGCCGGCGACGTGGTCACCGCGTTTGACGAGCACCCGGGAACCTAAGGGCAGCCACACGTCCGCGCGAGAGCCGAAGCGCACCAGGCCGATACGTTCGCCGCGCGCCACGGTGTCCCCCAGTTTTTTCCACGCCACCACGCGGCGGGCCACGTAGCCGGCGATTTGCTTGAAGACGATTTCCTGTGTGGTAGCTTTCTTCGCGCCGCTGCCGGATTCACCCGCCGGGTCGGCTGTCGCCAGCGTGAAAATATTCTGCTCGTTCTGCGCCGAAGCTTCGGCGCGCATCGCGGCCATGAACCGCCCGGGCTGGTAGTCGAATTTGGTGATCGTCCCCGCCGCCGGCGAGCGGTTCACGTGCACGTTCCAAATCGCCAGAAAAATGCTGATGCGCGTTCCAAGGCGCCCCGCGTGCGCTTCTTCCGTAACCACGACCACGCGGCCGTCCGCGGGCGATACGATTGCACCGGCATCCGCGGGGATAACGCGCTCCGGATCGCGAAAAAACGCAAGACAAAATAACCCCAGCAGCAGAAGCAGGAACGCCGCCGCCGCCCAATGCGCCAAATACAACGCCACGGCTAGCAGCAGCGGGGGAACTCCGAAGTAGTAGCCTTCTTTCACCATGCCGTACACGAAGATACCACAGGGCACGCGCGGATTTGGCGGGCGGTAACACCTGAGCTTGTCTGGCGGCTAACTACAAAAAGAGCGTTTGCTGTTCTTGGCGGCTTCTGCGGAGCTTTTTTGCCTGCGACCTGCAACTTCTACCGCTCGACCAAAACTATTCCGAATGCGGCGCTTGCTCCTGGCGCAACCGGGCCGCCAGCGCCTTCATTTCATCCTTCACGAGAAGCTTGAGTTTCTTGAGCCGGATTTCTTCGAGGAGGTCTTCACTGCTGAGGAACTGCGAGGTGGATATTTTGTGGAGCTCTGCTTCATACTGTTCGTGCTGTTCGGCGAGCCGTTGGTAGGCGGCATTCGCTTCGAGCACGAGGTCCCGAGGGTTGCGCGCGATGGTGGCCATGCGGTCCTCCTCCTTGCGTCGATGAGATTTGATGAATGGTGTGTTACGGAGCCATGTCCGCCACAATAGCACCGGGATTTGCGGCGTCAAGCAGGAAGATGGTTTGGCAAGTTAGGGGCTGTGAATATTTCGCTCCATCAAGAGCGCGTCCTCTTCAGGGTCCCGGTAATAGCGCGGTCGAGACCCCGTCACCCGAAATAAGTGCTTCTTGTAGAAGGAGATGGCCGCAGCGTTGCCGGATCGCACCTCCAGCCACAGACGCTGTATGCCCTGCCGCTGCAACGCGTCGGTAACGGCTCGGAGCAGGGCGGTAGCCACGCCCCTGCGACGCTCCCCCGGCAAGACGGCTAGGTTGAGCAGCTCGGCGTCAGGCGAGACACTACGGGTGATCGTGAAGCCGGTCATCACACCCGCCCCGCGCGCCACTGCCACCCACCCGGCGTACCCCTTGCCGAGCATTTCTGCGTAGCTAGATTCCGGCCATTTGGCTGCTTCTGGGGAACTCGCTGCGACGCGCGCCACAGCGGGGGCGTCCGTAGCCGCAAACGGGCGAATGTCGTAACTCACAGCCGCTTGCGGCGCCGGTGGCCGCGTGGCGAGCGGCTTCGCGTACCCCTTCCACTTCACTTCGGCGTCCGGCCGTCGAATGTAGTTGGCGTCGAGCGCCAATGCGTCGGTGAGCCTCTTCGCCGTGGCCATCTGAGCGGCGACATGCGCGATGGCCGGCGCCAGCGCCCCGGGGGCCTGCTCAACAATCTCCCCCAGACCCGCCCTCGTCTGCCACGCCGGATCGCTCGTCAGCGAGCCAGGGTCAAGCGCGACCCAGGCAATTGGCGCCCCACCCGCCTCCTCGCCAGCCCACCCAATCAATTCTCCCGCGCTAACCACCCGTTCATCGCCCAAGCGCTCCCAGCCGTCCTCCGTACCATCCCTCCCACGCCGATACACAGCGCCATAAAGCTGCCCCCGCTGCGCGTCGCACGAAGCCGCCACGAACCGCAGCTCCGAGGTAACTTTCTCCCCGGCCGCCCCAGTCTTGGCAGACCTTGCCTGCCTAGCAAGTGCCTCCAGCCTCGACACCGCCGCAATAGGAATCCCCAGCACCTCGTTCCAAGCCTTCGCCGTAGTCAGCGCAATGCGAATCCCCGTGAACGATCCAGGACCAGCCGCAGCCGCAACAACGTTCACCTTATCAAGCCGTTTGCCCGCCACTTGTAAAACGCGCTCCACAGCCGGCAGCAGCCAAGTGGAATAGTCTTCCCCGGTTAGGTGCGCTTCGAGCGCCAGGACGTTCGCGGCCGGCTGCGCTACAGCCCGCTCAGAGACCTCCGCAGCAACAAATTCCACCAGTGCCGCGCTGCCACGCGCGTCGCAAGTATCCATCGCCAAAATGAGCACGCGCAAAGTTTACAACAAGCGCCTCGGCCAGCGAAAAAACGCAGCGATTCCCGCTGAAAAGCGCGATTTCACATCGGACGCAAGGCTGCCTCGAGAGCGGCCAAGTGGCAGCGAATTAAACGAAAAAATCGTCCCATTCAACCCCTCCAAAACCTCCGCCCTAGCAATTACACTGCCAAATTGGTACCCAATTTTGCCTAACCCTCTCATTCCACGGGATATATCTTGACTCTTCCAACACAATTCCCTACACTCTTTCCAGTACCTCCAGGGGGCTACCGAAGCTATGGATTACAAAATCGGCGACAAAGTGGTTTACCCGAATCACGGTGTTGGCGTTGTAGAACAGATCAGCTACGGAATCTTGAATGGACGCACCGAACGCTACTTCATGATCCGCATTGTTTCGAGTGGTTTGCGCGTCATGGTGCCGCAGTCGAACGCCATCTCAGTTGGCCTACGCTCCGTCATCCGCTCCACAGAGTCTGGCAAGGTCCTCGGCTTCCTCGAAAAGGGCAAACTCAATTCTCATCACGATTGGAAACACCGCTTCAAGGAAAACTCCGAGCGCATGCGCACCGGCGCGTTGCTCGAAGTGGCCGTAGTCCTCAAGAGCCTCGTTTCCCTCAGCACCAGCAAACCCCTCTCCTTCCGCGAGAAGAAAATGCTCGAACGCGCCAAGTACCTCCTGGTCAGCGAAATGGCCACCGCGCGCAACACCTCCGCGGAAAACGCCGAAGCCACCGTCGTCAAGTCCCTGGCCAAGGCCAAGCTGCAATTCCCGGTAATGACCGAATCGTTCGAATAAGCCTGTCATTTCTGACAAGTTTCTCAAGGGCGTTCGCCAAAGCGAACGCCCTTTTTTTGTTTGTTTGAGGCCTTGTAGTTTGAACCCCGGTAGCGACGCCCTTCAGGGCGTCATCTTGGTTTCGCAGTCCGGCATCGCGCGTAACTTCTAAGTTCGCATGGACGACACCGCCGCCAGATTCACCCCCGCCGCCCGTAACTCGATCGCAACCGCTTCAGCGATTCTCGCGGCCCCTACGCCGTCCCCGTGAATGCAAATTGTTTGCGCCACAACCGACACCTCGCGCCCGTCGCAACTCACCACCGTTCCCTCTTTCGCGATGCGCAGCGCTTGCCGCGCCGCCTCCTCAGGATCGCTGATCAACGCATCCGGAAATTTGCGCGAACGCAAGCTCCCATCCCCCTCGTACCGCCGGTCGGCAAAAGCTTCCGACGCCACCAAAAATCCCGCCTCCCTAAATACCTCCAGCATGCGGGAACCCGCCAATCCCACCAGCACCACTTCCCTGCTCCACCGCGCCACGCCAGCCGCAATAGCTCGCGCCAGATCCGCATCCCGAGCCGCCTGGTTATACAGCGCCCCGTGGGGCTTCACGTGCCCAAAGCGCGCACCGCAACGCTCCGCAATCGTCGCCAGCGCCACCACTTGCTGATAAACCGAATCCGCCACTTCGCCCGCCGACAATTTCAATTCCACGCGCCCAAAATTCCCCGGGTCGGCGTACCCCGGATGCGCCCCAATCGCCACCTTCCAGCGCAAAGCCTGCTCGATCGTGAAACTCATCGTGTCTTCGTCGCCCGCATGGCCGCCGCAAGCAATATTCACCGACGTAACCGAGCGCATAATCGCTTCCTGCGTACCACCGGCCACCGCCTCCGGCAGCTCCCCCATGTCGCAGTTCAAATCAATCTGTAGCGCTTCACACATCTTCGTTGCGTAGCACCGCCATTACGCCTTCAGTAGTATGGGCACGCTTGCCTCTAGTGGCACAGGCACTCCTGCCTGTGCGCGATGCTGCCCACATCGCAATCGTTCCGTTAGCCGCTCAATGCTGCCCACACCGCCCGTGGCATAGACTTCAGTCTGTGCGCGGCTGCAGCCGCACCGCAACGGAACGCCGTCCGCCCGGGTTGCTCCAGCAAATCCCTCGCCCTTCAATCAAACAACCGCTCATCCGACCCCAGCAACGCCTCCTGCTCCCGCAGCAACGCGCGCGCCATCTCCCAGTCCACCAATTCAAACGAAATCTCATCCCGCGGCCGCAACTGCCCCAGCGAATGAAAATCCGCCGAAATCACATTCGCAATCTTCGGATACCCGCCGGTAGTCTGCTGCTCCACAAAAAGAATAATCGGCATCCCAGACTCCGGCACCTGAATCGCCCCCGACGCCACCCCTTCAGAAATCATCTCCCCGCGCGGCAATTTTTCCACCACGGGACCAGCCAAGCGCAGGCCCATGCGATTCGACTCTTCCGTAACACGATAAGCATCCCCGTAAAACCTGCGCGGCGCGGCGGGACCAAACCAATCACTCTGCGGCCCCACAGTTACGCGCAGCTTCTTTCTCGCTCGTACCAACTTTCGCCCGGCGGTCGACAAAATGCGCCCGGCGAGCCTTTGTTGGGGCGGAGCTTTACCCAGAGCGCTTCGCGCGAAGGGCTGCTCCGCCCCAGCTTGCCCACCAATCTGCAAAACATCGCCCCTCCGCAACACCCTCCCCGCAAACCCGCCCATCCCACTCAAAACATGCGTCGACGCGCTCCCCATTACCTCCGCCACCGCGATCCCCCCGCGCACGCACAAATACCCCCGCGCCCCATCCCGCGTACCCTCCATCCGCAGCGTCTGCCCCGCCCGCACCTCGCACGACCGCCACATCTCCACCGGCACATCATCCAGCCAAGCCCCAAAATCCGCTCCGGTCAGCGCCAAGGTCCCGGGCTCCGAAAATTCAAACGTCCCACCTACGAGAGTCATCTCCAGCCCCGCCGCGCCCTCCCCATTCCCCACCAGCCGATTCCCAATCCTCAAAGACAGCGCATCCGCCGCCCCCGACGGCGACACTCCCATCTCCCCATACCCCTCGCGCCCCAAATCCTGCACCGTCGTAAACATGCCCGGCTCCATCACCCGTATCACCGGCATGTCTTTTCCAGCTCCAAGAACTCTTCCGCGGAAATAGCCCGAAACTGCACGCGATCTCCAATCGCCAACACACTACTTCCGCCATCCTCAGCGCGAAACATGCGCATCGGCGTGCGCCCGATCAATCGCCACCCGCCCGGCGTAGCAAAGGGATACACCGCCGTCTGCCGACCGGCAATCGCCACGCTCCCCGCCGGCACCGCGCGTCGCGGCGTAGCCAGCCGCGCCTCCGCCAGTTCCTCCGGCAATTCCCCCAGATACGCAAAGCCCGGAACAAACCCCAAAAAATAAACCTGGTAGCTCGTAGCCGTATGTAGCGCAATCACCCGCTCCGCCGACCATCCACGCCGCGCACAAATCTCCGCCATGTCGGGAGCATAGGCCTTTTCGTAGCACGCCGGAATTTCCACCACGCGCGCAGCCGGCAGCGGCACGCTCCCAAGTCTCGAGATGCGTTCGCGCAGCGCCGCCTCCAGCTCCGCGTGCGTCCACCTCAGCGCATCAAACTTCACCAACACCGAGCAATACGCTGGATGCACATTCCGCACATTGCGCAGCGGTTCGCGTTCCAGCAATCGCAAAAACCGCACCACCAACTCATGCGCCTCTTGCGAAATGCTTTCCCCAAAATAAATAAGTAAGGTCTGGTCGCTGGCAGGAACAAACCGCTCGCCACTCTGAGAGATTTTAGTCATGCCGTTAAGTAGCACAGGCATTCCTGTTTACCCTGACGCAGGAAGGGCCTGTGCGCGGTGTGGGACTAGCCGACACGTTGGCCGCCGAGTAAAAAATCTCGCCCTACAAACGCCCAATCAAGCCAACGCTAACGCCGGATCCGCATTCAGCCCAGCATCTGCAAAAATCCCCGCACGAAACCGCGGATACGCCGCCGCCGCAATCATCGCCGCATTATCCGTAGACAGCGCCCGGCTCGGAAAATAAGTCGCCACGCCCACGGACTTTCCACGCGCCTCAAACGCCGCCCGCAACGCGCTATTCGCCGCCACGCCCCCGCTGACCAGCACGCTCTTCGCCCCAACGCTCTCCGCCGCGCTCATCGTCCGCTCCAACAAGTCCCGCACCACGGCATCCTGGAACTCGCGAATCAGCGCCAACGTCTGCGCGGAACACAGCGGCAACAATTGTTCAAACGACCGCTCCCCGCGCTCCAGCGCCTCATTCCGCCGATGAATTTCTTCTTCGTATTCCGCATGCTCGCGCAAATGATAAAGCACCGCCGTCTTCAGCCCGCTGAAACTGAAATCGAACGCATTGCCCTTCATTTTCGTGGCGCCAAATTTAATCGGCGGCTTCTCGCTGGCCTGCGCCGCCAATCGATCCAGGATCGGTCCCCCGGGATAACCCAGCGCCAAAAGCTTGGCCACTTTGTCGTATGCCTCGCCTGCCGCATCGTCCCGTGTCCCGCCCAGCCGCCGATACGTGAACAGTCCAGTGCCGCCGCTCGCCTCTCGCACCTCATAAATCACCGTATGCCCGCCGGACACAATCAAGCACACCGCCGGCAACTCCGGCACGCGTCCAGCCTGCGCCGCCTCCAGAAACACCGCATGCACATGGCCCTCCAGGTGGTTCACCGGCACGAGCGGAATCCCCAATGTTGCGGCCAGCGTCTTGCCATAGGTAATGCCCACCAGCAGCGCCCCCACGAGGCCCGGCCCGTGCGTCACGCCAATCGCGTCCAAATCCTTAAACTCGAGATTCGCCTGCAGCAGCGCCTCGCGCACCACCGGCACAATCTGCCGCAAATGTTCACGCGAAGCCAGTTCCGGCACGACGCCGCCATATTTTCGGTGAATGGATATCTGCGAAGCCACCACGCTCGAAAGCATTTTGCTGCCGTCGACAATCACCGCCGCCGCCGTCTCATCGCAAGACGATTCAATGCCCAGAATTGCCTTCATAAGCAAATCCTACCAATCCTAAGCAAATGCCACAACGCGTCGTTCCTTTGTTGCCGTTCCTTCATTGCCGTTTCTTGAGACTCGCCACTCATCACTCGTTTACCCTGAGCGCTACGCGCGAAGGGCCACTTCTTTTATAACTGAAAAGCACTTTTCACCATCACCCAGATGTGTCACACAGATGCGTCGCACGCCGTCACTACTCCGCATCCATCCCGATTGACAATCCCTGCGCCCCACCGCTACTGTCGCAAGGAGTTCCAATCTCGGCGCCAGCGCCATCCGTGGACTAAAATCTAATCCTGCGAGCAAACTTTCGACTCATGACCACCTCACCACAAGCGGCAGAAATGCTGGTCCATCCTCCAACACCCATCCGCAAGGTGCGCAAAGCCGTCCTGCCCGCCGCCGGCCTAGGCACACGCTTCTTGCCCGCCACCAAAGCGGTACCCAAAGAAATGCTCAACGTGGTGGACAAACCGCAAATCCAATACGTCGTCGAGGAATGCGTCGCCGCCGGTATCGAGCACATCATCATCGTCACCGGACGCGGCAAAAGTTCCATCGAAGATCATTTCGATCACGCCCCCGCGCTCGAACGTTTTCTCGAAGAAAAAGGAAAGAAAGACGAAGCCGCGCTGGTCCGCAGAATCAGCGATATGGTGCAGGTGAGTTACACCCGCCAGAAAGAACCGCTCGGACTGGGACACGCCGTTCTGGTCGCGAAAGATTTGGTGGGCGATGAACCCTTCGCCGTGCTGCTCGGCGATGTACTAATCCCGGGCGCCAATCCTGCCACCAAACAGCTCATCGAAGTCTACGAAGCCACCGGCATCGGCGCCATCGCCGTCGAAGAAGTACCCAAGGACAAAACCCACCTCTACGGCATCGTCGATGGCGAACCCGCTCCCCAACCGCCCTTCGGCCAACGCCTGTTGCGCATCCGCGATCTCGTCGAAAAGCCCAAGCCGGAAAACGCACCGTCGAATCTCGCCATCACCGGCCGCTATGTACTCCCGCCCGCAATTTTCGATTGCCTCGAACGCACCAAACCCGGCGCAGGCAACGAAATCCAGCTAACCGACGGCATGCGCATCCTGGCTCTCGAACAAGGCCTCTGGGCCTACATCTACGAAGGCCTCTCCTACGACGCCGGCGACAAACTAGGCTTCCTCAAAGCCACCGTAGAGCTAGCCCTGCAAAACCAAGACCTAGGCGAGCCATTTCGCAATTACCTGAAAGGTCTAAAACTGTAGCGCGCCGCTTTTGGTGACACAGGCACTCTTGCCTGTGCGCTTTTCGTATGCACGATTCCAGGCTGCCGGGTTTCGCCGCGGTGCAGGTTGTTACTTCTTCTTGGCGGGTTTGCTGTCCTTCGATTCCTTCGTCGAACTCTTCGCGCTAGATTCTTTACCCGACTCTTTCAACGACGTCTCTTTCGCCGATTCTTTCTTCTCGCTCTTATCGCTCGGCTCAGCCTTCTCCCCGCTGTCCTTATCGCCCTTACCCGCGTCGCTCTTCTCCGGCGTCTCGCCCAGCGCGGTCTTCCCCGCATAATCCGTCACATACCATCCCGATCCCTTAAACTTGATCGCCGGTGCGGTTATTACCGACTCCACCTTCCCGCCGCAATGCGGACACTTCTTCAAGTGCGGGCCATTCACCGGCTCAATCTTGTCCGTGTGACGGCCGCATTTCCGGCACTCGTATTCGTACAGTGGCACTGACCACCCTCCGTCGCGCAGTTCCAAATTTCAGAGTATAGCATGCGCCCCGCGAGCCTCCCCCGCGCGTGCTAAACTCGTGGCTGCGAACGAGCGCGGCTTCTGCCATTGCCTTTGTAGCGACGCCCTTCAGGGCGTCATCGTTTTGAAACATTTCACCTTGTAGTAGCGCGTAAATATCGCCGCAAAATGATGGACGATCTCCAAAACGACTCCGCACTTTCCGGCCCCCCAGAAGATGCGGAAGACGCCTCTCCCATCTCTCCCGTCGATCCCGCGCAAGGCCGCCTCTACCTCGTGGCCACTCCCATCGGCAATCTCGAAGACATCACCCTGCGCGCCCTGCGCATCCTCAAAGAAGTGGATCAAATCGCCTGCGAAGATACGCGCCACACGCAAAAACTTCTCAACCACTACGACATCCACAAATCGCTCATCAGCTATCATGAGCACAACGAAATCACCCGCGCCCCCGAACTGGTCATCGCCATGGAATCGGGCGCGAAAATCGCACTGGTCAGCGACGCCGGCATGCCCCTGGTTTCCGATCCTGGCTACCGCTTGGTGACGCTGTGCGTGCGCCACCACATTCCGGTCGTGCCCATTCCCGGGCCATCGGCGTTGCTGACCGCACTTTCCGCCAGCGGCTTGCCCAACGAAGAATTTTTGTTCGTGGGCTTCTTGCCGAATCGCAGCGGCGAACGCCGCCGCGCCCTGGAGCGCCTGCGCATCGAGGATCGCACCATTATTTTCTATGAAGCGCCGCACCGCGTCGCGGAAACGGTAGCTGAAGCCCGCGAAATCCTTGGCGACCGTAACGCGTGCCTCGCGCGTGAGGTGACCAAGCTGCATGAAGAATTTCGTCGCGGCCGCTTGTCGGAAATTGCGGCGTCCCTCGCGGAACGGCCAGCGCGCGGAGAAATCACTTTACTCATCGCGCCAGAAGACAATGCGGGAGCAGGTTCGCAAGCCGGCACCTCGCAATCCATCGCCGCCCGCGTCGAAGAATTGATGCACCAAGCCAAACTCGACCGCAAAGAAGCTCTAAAAGTCGCGGCCAAAGAACGCGGTCTGACTCGCCGCGCCGCCTACGGCCAACTCATCGCCGCGCTGGACGAAACTTCCGAAGACGAAAAGCGGCACTAGCAGCGCTTCGCATAGCGTTTGCCTCGCGGGCCACGCTGCTCGTCTGCCATGGCTCACGCGGCGGATTCGGAACGCCTCGCCGCGATCAAGCGGCGGATTCGGAACGAAAAACGCGCTGGAAGCGCGGGCCGGTGAATTGCACGCCGATGACGTGTTCGCCGGGGCCGGAGGCTGCGGCTACATGGACTACCCGGCCGTGCGTCGCGAAGTCCGCTTCGTGGCGGCGGCTGGCGTAGCGGCTGAGCGGGATGTGGATCTCGAGATCGGAGCCGATGGCGACGTCGAAGCGCGTGACGAAGGCGGCGCCGCTGCGGCACAGATTTTGGCTCGCGGTGTCTTCCTCGAAGATGACGCCGCGGCTGTCGCGCCCGCGAACTTTCAGCGGGAGGCGCACGGCAATCCTACGTTCCGACCTCTGTCGCGCAGGCGACGATGTTGCGAGCGGAGCTGTCAATACCGGGACCATGAGAGGGGTCCTCATTTCCGGCAACCGCACAGCTATCTCCCGCACCGTCGAGCGAAATACGCTCTTCGGCGGCAGTGGCCAATTGCGGGCCACTACTTTGGGCGACCACTGGGCTGGTCACCGCGGCGGCTCGTTGCTCGAAAAAGCGTTCGACGCTTTCGAGCACTTCGCTGGGCGTGCGCGCCGCATGTACGATTCGACGAAGTTCGCTGCCGTTCCCCACGCCATGAGTGAACCAGCAAGCGAACTGTTTCATTTTGCCCACGCCATCGGGCAGTTGCGCAGCAGTTATTTGCTTGTAGTAGCCGGAGAGTAACCGGTGACGGTCTTCATCGGTTGGTAAGTCGTAGCGGCCAGTGGCCGCGTACTGCTGCATCTGACTGAAAATCCAAGGGTTAGTGGGCGCCGCGCGGCCAATCATCACGGCATCGCAACCCGTTTCTTTTACGATACGCGCGGCGTCCATCGGCGTTTGAATGTCGCCATTGCCAATCACCGGAATCTTCACCGCGCGCTTAACGGCGGCGATGATTTTCCAGTCGGCGCTGCCGGTGTAACCCTGCTCGCGCGTACGCGGGTGCACCGCCACGGCTTCCACGCCTACGCTTTCCGCGAGTTGCGCGACTTCGACGGCCACGATGGAGTTTTCGTCCCAGCCAGCGCGCAGCTTGATGGTGAGCGGGATGCGCACGGCAGCGCGTACGGCGCGGAAAATCTCTTCGAGCAGCGGGAAATCGCGCAGGAGGCCGGAGCCGCCGCACTTCACCACTTTTTTCGCGGGGCAGCCGAGGTTGATGTCTACCGCGTCATAGCCCAGATCTTCGACCATTTTCGCAGCTTCGGCCATGACGGACGGCTTGGCGCCAAAGAGTTGCGCGGTGATGGGGTGCTCGTCTTCCTGAAAGTACAGATAACGAAGGGTTTTGGCGGCGCTGCGGGT
>Ga0181537_10000620_pt1 | contig 32919 bp, 29 predicted proteins | sample PEATcosm2014_Bin_39_FD_119765 | JGI IMG/M metagenome (GOLD analysis project Ga0181537, IMG submission 119765) | Peatland microbial communities from MTU Mesocosm Facility, Houghton, MI, USA - PEATcosm2014_Bin23_10_metaG | ecosystem: Environmental > Terrestrial > Soil > Wetlands > Peat | place... | reverse complement strand
TTTGCCCTGGTGGGTCTGGGCTTCGGCTGGATGGGCCGGGCAACGGATCCTGACAGCTATGCCTGGGGCTCGTTCATCAATCAGATCGGCTGCGGTCTGGTGCTGCCCACCATGCTGGTGTGGGCGACGCGCGGCCTTGCCTATCATATTCGCGGGCGCGTCAACGGCATGTGGCAGGCCGCCTTCGCCATCGGGCAATTCTTGAGCGGCATGGTGGTCACTCTGCTCAGCAAGCAACTGGGCGGTTTGCTGCCGACATTCGGGCTCATGGGCAAGGCGATTCTGGCCTGCGCCGCGCTCGCGGCGGCCGCGGCCGTGTTGTGGCGAGCCAAGGCGCAGCCCGCACACGCGCTCGGCGGCTGAGTTCGAGAATTTCAACCAAGGATCGACATGGCAGCCAGTTACGACATCGTTGCAATGGGTGCGGGCCACAATGGCCTGGTTGCCGCCGCATACCTCGCCAAGGCCGGCAAGAAGGTGTTGGTCCTCGAGCGCAAGGCGTGGCCGGGCGGCGGCGTGGTCACGCGCGAGATCAACACGCCGGGCTATTGGCACGACGAGCACTCGAGCGTGCACATCATGATCCAGGGCAACCCGATGATCCGTCAGGACGAACTCGGATTGCAGGGCAAGTTCGGGCTCAAGTACAAGTACGGTATTCCGTACGCCATGATTTTCCCCGATCAGAGCACCTTGGTCGCCTACAAGGACCTGGACAAGACCTGCGAGGGCATCGCCAGGATATCGGCGAAAGACGCGGAAACGTATCGCCGCTTTGCGAATCGCGCCATCGCGATGTTGCCGGCATTCGGCGCCGGCATGTACGCGCCGCCGACCCCCATGGGCGCCTTTGTCGCCATGATGGACGGCAGCGAGGAGGGACGCGAGGTGTTCGAGGCGATGCAGCGCAGCTCCTTGGAAATCGCCAATCAGTCCTTCGAGAGCGAGAAGGTCAAGATCTGGCTGCTGCGCCTGGTATCGGAAAATCTGCAAATGCCGGACGAACTCGGTACCGGTTTCGGCCTGTATCTGATGCCGGGTCTGATGCACGGCCACGGCGTGTCGCAGCCCGTCGGCGGCAGCGGCAAGCTGTCCGAGTCGTTGGTTCGCTGCATCGAGCACTACGGCGGCGAAGTCCGCTGCAACAGCGAGGTCACGAAAATTCTGACCTCGGGCGGCAGAGCCACGGGAGTGCGCCTGTCCAGCGGCGAGGAGATCCGCGCCAAGGACGGCGTGATCGGCGCGATTCATCCGCATCGCCTGCGCGCCTTCATCGACGGCGTGCCCGGGCGGGTGCTCGACCGCGCCGAACGGACCACACTGGCCGCGTTCAGCATCATGGTCAGCCATTACGATTTGAAGGAGCACGCCGAGTACTACGCCGGCGAGGAAGTCGGCCAGGCGATCATGCTCGAGTTCATGAGCTCGAACACGCTGGGCGAGATGCTCGATGACTTCGACACGCTCAGGCGCGGCCGTATTTCCGAACGCGTGTTGATCGCGGGCGGCGACGAGAGCATCACGGACCCCAGCCGCGTGCCGCCGGGCCGCGGCATGTTTCATGGGATCACGTTTGCCCCCTACAATCTGGCGCAAGGCGGCGCGTCGCGCTGGGATGAGATCGCCGAGCAGATGGGGGACCGGAGCCTCGCCGCATACCGAAAATTCGTCAAGAACCTGACCGCCGACAACATCGTCAAGCGCACGATCGCAACGCCGCTCGATCATGCGCGCAATTCACCGAACAGCATGGTGGGCGGCGATGTGCATGGCGTCGCGCCGTACTTTTATCAGACCGGGGGTCACCGGCCGACTCCCGACCTCGCGCAGTACACCGTGCCGGGCGTGGAGCGTTTCTACCTCGTCGGTCCCTTCCAACACCCCGGCGGCGGCGTGTACGGCGCCGGACGGGCCACGGCGATGCGCATGTTCGAGCAACTCGGCTTGGATTTTCACAAGACGGTGGGCGGCGGATCCGCCGCTGCCGCCGTCACCAGTCTCGGCAGCGCGGGCGGCCCGGCGGCGCTCCGCCCCGGCGCCGGGGCGGCGGTGACTAGCGGCGGCGCGGCCGACGATGGCAGCGTGACCTTGTATGGGCCGGCGAACGAGGACTTGATGGTGATCCGCAGCATCGAGCGCGAGGGCAACAGCGTGGTCGTGAAGGGGCAGGCCTACGGCACGATGCCGCTCGCCGCGACCCTAAGGCCCGAGCAGGCGCGCCGGCTTTTCAAATTATTGAAGCTGCCGCTGATCCCCTTTCTGATCAGCTTTCTGTTTCGCCGTTCGACGCGGCGCGACCACTGAACGGAGATGCCGATGCCGTTGACCAAACCACTGGAATTCTGGCACCACCACGGCGGGGTGAGCGTGCCTGATCTCGAGGCCGCCATCGCCTGGTGGCGCAGCGTGCTCGGTTTCGAGGTGGCGGAGCGCTTCCCGATTCCGGCGATTCCGGCGGAGGTCGCGATGCTGCGCAACGGGCCGATGCACATCGAGCTATTTGCGGTGCCGGGCGCCAAGCCGCTGCCCGCCGAACGGCGCGAGCCGGATACCGACGTGCATACCCACGGCAACAAACACGTCTCTTTCGCCGTGGACAATGTGCGCGAATTCGCCGCCGAATTGCAGCGTCGCGGCGCGGACATCGTCTGGGTGAAAGAAATGAAGCACGGCTCCAATATTTTCATCCGCGACAACGCCGGAAACCTGATCGAGTTCGTGCAAGCGCCGAAACCCGCCGCCACGGTCGGCCACCTGACGCGGTCGGCCACCTGACACGGTCGGCCACCCGAATTGACGCCGAGCAGGCGCAGAGGGCTTGCTTTGAATCCTGCGCGCCGTCAGGTCGGGTAGGTCCCGGGCAGAAGAATGCTGCGGTCGACCGCCTCGATGCTGGTACGCCCGCAGAAGGCCATGGTCAGGTCGAGTTCCCTGTGGATGATCTCGAGCGCCTTGGTCACTCCCGGTCCGCCCATCGCCCCGAGACCGTATAGAAAAGCGCGTCCGATGTAAGTGCCGCGGGCGCCGAGCGCCACCGCCTTCAACACGTCCTGGCCGGAGCGGATTCCGCCGTCCATGTGGATCTCGATTTGCGATCCGACCTCGGCCGCGATGGCCGGCAACGCGGCGATGCTGGATGGGGCGCCGTCAAGTTGCCGTCCGCCGTGGTTGCTGACAATCAGTGCGTCGGCGCCCGACGACGCCGCAAGTTTCGCGTCCTCGACGTCCATGATCCCCTTGAGGATCAGTTTGCCGCCCCAGCGCTTCTTGATCCATTCAACGTCACCCCAGTTGAGCTTGGGATCGAACTGCGCTGCCGTCCAATCCGACAGCGATCCGAGGTCGTCCACGCCCTTCGCATGCCCGACGATGTTTCCGAACTGGCGCCGCCGCGTGCCCAGCATCGCCATGCACCAGCGTGGTTTGGTCAACAAGTTCAGGATGTTTGGGATCGTGAGCTTGGGCGGAGCACTCAGTCCGTTCCTCAAGTCCTTGTGGCGCTGGCCCAGAATCTGCAAGTCGAGCGTCAGCACCAGCGCGCCGCAACCCGCAGCCTTGGCGCGGTCGATCAGACGCTCGACGAAGTCGCGGTCGCGCATCACGTAGAGCTGAAACCAGAACGGCGCCTGCGTGTGACCGCGGACGTCCTCGATCGAGCAAATGCTCATGGTCGACAGCGTGAACGGAACGCCGAACTTCTCGGCCGCTCTCGCCGCGAGGATTTCTCCGTCGGCATGCTGCATCCCGGTCATGCCGGTGGGAGCCAGGGCCACCGGCATCGCCGCGGCCACACCCACCATTGTCGACGCCGTACCGCGGTCCTCGAGATTGACAGCCACCCGCTGGCGCAACTTGATCCGGCTGAAGTCCTCCTCGTTGGCACGGTAGGTACTTTCAGTCCAGGAGCCGGAATCGGCATAGTCGTAGAACATGCGCGGTACTCGCGCCCTCGCCAATACGCGCAGATCCTCGATGGTGGTGATCAAGGGCACTCGCTAGACCATCGGTAATCCGCGGGGCGCTCTGCCGAGTGGAAATGCCCGCTCTATTTTGCCGATCTCGGCGGCACTCAACTTGAGCGCACCCGCGCCGGCATTCTCGGCGACATGGGCGGTGTCGGATGCCTTCGGAATCACGAACACCTCCCGATGGCGCAGGAGGAACGCCAGAGCGACCTGGCGCGCTGTGGCCTGGTGGGCGGCCGCGATCTCCGCCAACACGCGGCCCGGCGCGGACTTCGGTTCGTATATCTTCGCTGATTGGCCGAAGGGCGTGTACGCGACCAGCGCCGTGCCGTGCTGGCGGCACCACGGCAACACCGCGTGCTCGACGGCACGCTCTTCTAGATGGTAGAGCACCTGGTTGCACACCGGATGTCCGGGACCCGCGATTGCGGCGACTTCTTCCAAGTCGCCGACGTCGAAATTACTGACCCCCCAAGACAGGATCTTGCCATCGCGCCTCAAGGCCTCGAAGGCTGCGATGGTCTCGCGCAACGGATAGGCGCCGCGCCAGTGCAGGAGGTAGCAGTCGAGCCGGTCGGTCTCGAGGCGGGACAGGGATTTTTCGCAGGCGTTCACGGTGCCGCGCTTGGAGGCATTGCCGGGCAACACCTTGGAGACCAGGAAAACCTCGTCGCGCCGCCCCTCGATGGCCCTGGCGATGATGGATTCCGCCGCCCCGGAGCCGTACATTTCGGCGGTATCGATATGGGTCAGCCCCAGATCAAGACCGCGGCGCAGCGTCGCGATCGCGGCATCCGCCTGCGTTTGCTCGATTTTCCAGGACCCTTGACCGATGACGGCAACCTGACGCGCGGTGCCGCCGAAGATTTCTGTGCGCATCGGACCCGGCATGACAGCGGCCGGCCGCACTAACCCAAGGCGAGGCGGCGCGACATGCGCAGTGCCGCCTCCCGGCCCTGGTAATAGCCCGGCACGATGCCCAGTTGGTCGAAGCCCAAACGCTCGTAGAAAATACGCGCGGGTTCATTGTGAGTGCGCAGTTCGAGGTTGATGCGAAACACCCCGGCCATGATCGCGGTCTCGGTGAGCCAGCTCATGATTTGCCGGCCGAGTCCCTGGCGGCGATGTTCCGGCGCCACGGCCAGCAGGTTCAAATGAGCCACCTCATCCCCGAAATGCATGATGGCGAAGGCCGCAATGTGCCGCTCGCGACGCGCAACCACCACGGAGGATTCCGGTCCGGAAATGAAATGTTGCACCCGCGCCGGCGTCCACGACCAGGTCAGTCCGTGCTCGATCAGGTCGCGCGACATTTCCGCAATTTCGCGCGCATCGAGCGCGCACGCCAGTGCCAATGTAGAGAGTTCCGGCACGGCTAGGGAACACCAGTCTTGACCGGCGGCGCGTCGCGTTGCGGCAGTCCGCGCGGGGCGGCGGGCAGACGCTGCATAAGTTCGGAAACTCCGCGCTCCAATTGCGGGTCGCGGCCAGCCAAGACTTCGACCGGGTCCTGTTCGATGACGATATCCGGATCCACACCGTGTCCCTCGATGATCCAATGACCATTCTCATCCGCGGTACCGAACTCTGGCACAAACACCATGCCACCGTCGAGCAGCGGACCATGATCGGTGATGCCGACCACCCCTCCCCAGGTGCGTTTGCCGATCAGCGGACCGATCTTCCATTGGCGAAATTCGTGCGCGAAAATATCCCCGTCCGAGGCGGTACCCTCGTTGATCAGGGCCACCTTCGGTCCCGGCTGCACCACGCGCGGATAGGTGTCGGTGGTCTGGTGATTGCGCGCAAAACTCGTGCCGTGCAGCGTGCGCGCGAGCCTCTCGATCAACAATTCGGAGATGTTCCCGCCGCCGTTGTCGCGCACATCGACCACCAAGCCCTCCTTGCGCACCTGTGGATACCACCATTTGATGAATTCTCGGATGCCGGCCTCCCCCATGTCCGGTATGTGAATGTAGCCAAGGCGCCCCTGGCTCAAGCGATCGACGCGCGCCCGGTTCTCGGTGACCCACTCAAGGTACAGGAGGTTCGTCTCGCTGGTCAGCGGCTGGTAGCGGATGGTGCGCGCCGCCCTGCCGTCGGCGGCGGATGAAACCCGCCACTCCACCGCTTGATTCGGCGCCGCCCGCAACAACTCATAGGGATCGGTGCCGGCCCTGAGTTCGCGGCCGTTGATGGCGAGCACGTAGTCGCCGACGCGCACGTCCACGCCCACCTCGGTCAACGGCGAACGGTAATGCTCCTCTTCGTTCTCGCCGGCGAATATTTTCGCGATGCGATAGCGCCCGGCGCGCGCGTCGAGTTCGAAGCGGGCCCCGGGCAGTGCGACGAAGGGCCGCTTCGGCAAGCCCAGATCGCCGCCCTCGATGTAGGCATGCTGGACCGTCAACTCGGAGATCATCTCGGCAATGATGTAGTTGAGGTCCGCTCTCGAACCCACCATGCTGGCCAGAGGCTGGTACTTTTCCTTGAGCCTCAGCCAGTCGTAGCCGTGCATGTTCGCGACATAGAAGTAATCGCGATAGCGGCGCCACACATCGGCAAAAATCTCGCGCCACTCCTCGGCCGGGATACGCGTGGTGACGAGGCCGGCCAAGGAAACCGTCTTGGCGTCGTCGCTCTTGCCGACTTCGAAATATTTGATTTCCTTGGACGAGAGTCGTGCCAGCACGTGCTTGCCGTCCGCGGTCGCCGACCATTCGGTGACATCCTCGACCACGGGCTTCGTCTCGCGATCCTTGATCGAATAAGCCATGACGCTGGCTTTGACGCTCGAGTCTCGTCCGTAATAGATCGGCCCGCTGCGCTGGTAGAGGAGGCTGTCCTCGCCCACTTGCAGGTTGCTCAGATTGTCCGGCTCCAAGGGCACGCGGATCGCGCGCTGCTCGATGCCGTCGAAATCGATTCGCAGCGGCGGCGCCGGGGGTTTCTTCTTGTCCTTGCCGTCCGGTTCCTTGTCGGCGTCCTTCTTCTCATCGCCGGGTTCATCGTCGCGTATGCCGAACGGGTTCTTGGCGTCGTTGCGCAAGGTCAGTGCGAAAATGCCGGTTTGCCGGTCGGTGGCGAAATCGAATTCAATGGTGCTGAGCAGCGGCTGATATTCGCGTTCGCTCAAGAAGTACATGAGATCGCCGTGCGGGGCCCATGCCGGCGAATGCGCATTGAAGGAGGGCGGCGTGACCCGGCGCGCCTTGCCGTCCGCCGCAGACCAAATCTCGACGCTCGAAAACCCGTTGGCATCGTTCAAAGAGAAGCCGAGAAATTGTCCGTCCGGCGACCAGGCATAGTCCTGCGACAAATCCGCCGGATCACGCGCGATGAGCACGCGCCGCCGGGTGGCCACTTCGATCACGAACAAGCTGCCGGTCTGATCGCAAAACGCAATGCGCTTGTTGTCGCCCGACCAGCGCGGCGCAAAGTAGCGCGCCGTCGCTCCTTTGGTCAACTGTACCGCGGGCGTGCTGCCGTCCTGGTCCTGAACGTAGATTTCCTCCTCGCCGCTGATATCCGACACATACGCGAGGCGCTTGCCGTCGCCCGACCAGGCGGCCTCGCGGTCGTGCGCCGACGAGGATTGGGTCAGATTGCGGGTGATGCCGTGTTCCACCGGCACGGAGAACACATCGCCGCGGGCCACCACGGCCACCCGTTCGCCGCCGGGACTCAAGCTCATGCTCTCGAAATTGTCGGCCGCATTGACGGTTTGCGGCCGCGTCGTGGTGGCATCGGCCGGCACGACGATCGACAGCGCACGGTCTTGATCGGTGCGGGTATCGTAGAGGTGCAGTTCGCCGTCGGACTCGTACACGATCTGCCCCCCGGCGTCGGCGCTCGGCCAGCGCACATCCCAGTCGGTGTAATGAGTGAGCTGACGAGTCTGTCGCGAGGCGATGTCGTAGCGATACAGATTGAAAACGCCGGTGCGGTCCGAATTGAAATAAATCGCGGCGCCGATCCACATGGGATCGCGATCGGTGCGCGGGTCGTCGGTGACCCGCAGCAGCGACGGATGCGTGAGATCGAAGATGAACAGATCGTTGGCCCAGCCGCCCTGATAGCGCTTCTCGCTGCGAAAATCGCGCCACAGCGGTGAATACACGATCTGCCTGCCGTCGGGCGAGAAGTATCCGGCGCCCGATACCGGCATCGGCAGTGCGGTGGCGGCGCCGCCGTTCATCGGTACCGTATAGAGCTTCGAGTCGGTCAGCGTGTAGCCGTCGCGCGCCGATCTGAACAGAATCGCCGTGCCGTCCGGCGTCCAACCGTACACTTGATTGTCGAAACCCCATCGGTCGGCGAGCGGGCCCGTCGCCGGGTAAAACGTCAGCTGCTTCGGAGCGCCGCCCTCCGCGGGCATGACGTAAACCTGCTCGTCGCCGCTGTACTGGCCGGTGAACGCGATGAAGCGCCCGTCGGGAGAGAATTTACCGAACAGCTCAAGACCGGGAGCGGAGGTGAGGCGGGTGGCGGTCCCGCCTTGCGTGCCGACCGTCCACAAGTCTCCGGCGTAGCTGAACACGATCCGGTCGTGCCACACGTTGGGAAAGCGCAGCAGTTTCGTGCCGGCGCCCTGCGCCGCGACGCAGAATGCCAGGGCTGCCGCGGCGAAGGTGGCGTGAAAGATGCGCATGGGCTCCTTCGGACGGTCAGCGGCTGCGGTACCGGTCGGTCGCGAGCACGAGTTCGTGCGCATTGCCCGCCTCGAATGCCGAGTGCCCCGCGTCCTGCACGATGCGCAAATCCGCTTCCGGCCATGCACGATGCAAATCCCACGCGCTGGTCGCGGGGCAGACGACGTCGTAGCGTCCCTGAACGATGGTCGCGGGAATGTGGCGGATGCGCGGTACGTCATCGAGCAGCTGGCTCTCGCTGCGCAAGAAGCCGCGATTCACGAAGTAATGGCACTCGATGCGTGCCACCGCCAGCGCGAACTGGTCTTCACCCCACTTTTTGATGTTTTCGCCGTTGCTGTAGAGAAAGCTCGCCGACGCCTCCCAGATCGACCAGGCACGGGCCGCGGCCAATGCGGCGCGCTGATCGCTGCCGACCAGGCGTTTGTGGTAGGCGCTCAAAAAATCGTCGCGCTCATCGAGCGGGATCGCGTCGCGGTATTGCTCCCAGGCATCGGGATAGATTTCCGAGGCGCCGTGCTGATAGAACCAGCGAATCTCCGCGTGGCGCAACAGGAATATTCCGCGCAGCACGATTTCGCTGACGCGCTCGGGATGCGCTTCGGAATAAGCGAGCGCCAAGGTGCTGCCCCATGATCCGCCGAACACCAGCCAGCGCTCGATGCCGAGGTGCTTGCGCAGGCGCTCGATGTCGGCGACCAGATGCCAGGTTGTATTCTCCACCAAGCTTGCGCTCGGGCGGCTGCGGCCGCAGCCGCGCTGATCGAACACCACGATGCGGTAGTGCTGCGGATCGAAGAATTGCCGCGCGCGCCTGTCGGATCCCGCGCCCGGACCGCCGTGCAGGAAGACCGCCGGCTTGCCGGCCGGGTTGCCGCATTCTTCGTAGTAGATCTCATGGACCTCCGACACGCGAAGGTAGCCGTGCCGGAACGGCTCGAGCGCCGGATACAAGCCGCGTCGCGCGGCGTCGCGCTGATTCATCTGCCGCGCGGGTTTTGCTTTGACCGAGCGCGGGGCGGAGGTGCGCTGCGCGGCGGTGTGCTGCGGGGAACTGCGTTGCGCGGTGGCGCGCTTTGCGGCCGGCCGGCGCGGTGCGCTGCGTTTGGCGGGCACGCCGTTTTTCTTCTTCATGTTCAATCCCTTTATTTTGCTGCGCGAGACACCATCGGACCGAGCGGACGCCCACCCAGCAGGTGCATATGCAAGTGATACACCTCCTGCCCGCCGTCGGTGTTGCAATTGACGATCAATCGATAGCCTGAATCCGCGATGCCCAGTTGGCGCGCAAGATCGCGCGCCACGATGAACATGTGTCCCACCAAGGATTCGTCTGAATCCGCGATGTCGTTGACGGTGGGGATGGGTTTGTTCGGCACGATCAGGACGTGCGTCGGCGCCGCGGGCCGGATGTCTTGAAAGGCGATCACCCGGGAGTCGCGAAACAGCACGGTGGCCGGCAGCTCGCCGGCGATGATTTTCTCGAAAAGCGTAGGCATTTCAATGCCTCCGAGGCTTAAGAAGCTGCAAGATTAGCAGGAACGGCAGGGTCGCTTGGCTTTTGCGACGCAGTACAGGTTCCTTATTAGTAATGGGAACGATTCTCATATAGAATTGCATTCATGACCAGCGCCCCTCCCAATGTAGCGGTTTCCGATGCCGGCATCCGGTTGACGGAGCTGGGCATTGGAAAGAATGCGCGGGTGGTCGCCGTCACGGCCGCCGACGCGTCGGCACCCCAGGACCTGGGACGACGCCTGGCTGAACTGGGGTTTCTGCCCGGCGAAGCGGTGCGCATCGTGGCCAAAGGACTTCTGGCACGCGCGCCGATTGCCGTGCGGATAGGCACCGGTACCTTCGCGTTGCGATTGTTCGAAGCCGCCTGTATCCGCGTATGTCCGGAGCAGCCGCAACCCGCGTGATTCCATGGAGGCTGTGCCTAGCGCTCCGAGTCCTCTGATTGCGCTCGTTGGAAATCCCAACTGCGGTAAAACCGCGCTGTTCAACATTCTGACGGGCAGCCGTCAAAAGGTCGCCAATTACGCCGGCGTCACGGTGGAGCGCAAGGAAGGTTCGTTGCTCACCCCGTCCGGCCGGCGCGTGCGCATTCTGGATCTGCCGGGGGCATACAGCCTCGATCCACTGACGCCGGACGAACAGGTGACCGCCGATGTCCTGCTCGGCCGCCGCGCCGGCGAGACCCAGCCTGATTTCGTCGTGTGCGTCACCGATGCCACCAATCTGCGGCAGAACCTGCGCCTGGTCTTGAGCTTGAAGCGGCTGGGTCTGCCCATGGTGGTCGCGCTCAACATGAGCGACATCGCGCGGCGCAAGGGCATCGCGATCAATGGCGAACGGCTCGCCGCCGAATTGGGCGTGCCGGTGGTCGAGACCGTCGGAGTCAAGGCTGCCGGCGTGCGGGCGCTCGTGAGCGTGCTCGACCACGTGAGTGTTCCGCCGCGCGGAGCGCAGCCGGGCGACGCCCCGCGCGCCGTGTGGAGAACGCCGAGCCCTGCCGATATTGCGCATGATCAATCGGAGGTGCGCCGGATTTTGGGTCTGGTGGGCGGCGATCGGCTCGACGGCGTGACGATCAGCGACCGGGTCGATGCCGTGGTGCTGCATCCGGTGCTAGGACCGCTGATCCTGGCACTCACCTTATTCCTGGTCTTCCAGGCCGTCTTTGCCTGGGCGCAAGTGCCCATGGACGCCATCAAGACCGGGGTCGCCGACTTCGGCAATTGGCTCGGGGCGGCCCTGCCCGCCAGCCTCGTCAAGAACCTGCTCATCAACGGCGTGCTCGCGGGCGTCGGCAGCGTGTTGGTGTTCCTGCCGCAGATCATCATCCTGTTCTTTTTCATATTGCTGCTGGAGGATTCGGGCTATCTGCCGCGCGCCGCATTTCTCCTCGACCGGGTGATGGGCAGCGTCGGACTTTCGGGCCGCGCATTCATCCCCTTGCTGTCGAGTTTCGCGTGCGCGATTCCCGGGATCATGGCGACCCGCACGATTCAAAATCCCCGCGATCGTTTGGCGACGATCATGATCGCACCGCTGATGACGTGTTCGGCCCGTCTGCCGGTGTACGCGTTGATCATCGGCGCCTTCATCCCGCACCGCACGCTTTTTGGCGGACTCGAGCTACAGGGCGTGGTGTTGTTCGTGCTGTACGTCATCGGCGTGGCGGGCGCCATGGCGGTGGCCTTCGTTCTCAAGCGCAGCGGCCCCTCCACGGGGTTTCAAGCGCTGATGCTCGAGTTGCCGGCCTACCATTGGCCGAATTTGCGCGGTCTCGCCATCGGCTTGTGGCAGCGCGTGGAAATATTCATGAGCCGCGTCGGTACCATCATTCTCGCTTTGATGGTGATCCTGTGGGCGCTGAGTTCATTCCCGGCGCCGCCGCCCGGCGCCCTGGGTCCGCCCATCCAGTACAGCATCGCCGGGCACATCGGCGCGTGGCTTGCGGTGATTTTCGCGCCCATCGGCTTCAACTGGCAGATATCGATCGCCTTGGTGCCCGGACTCGCGGCACGCGAGGTCGCGGTCGGCGCGCTCGGCACCGTGTACGCGCTGTCCGCGACCGGCAACGACGTGAGCGGTGCGCTGACGCCGCTGATCGCGCAGTCCTGGAGCCTGCCGACCGCGCTGTCGCTGCTCGCCTGGTACGTATTCGCGCCGCAGTGCCTGTCGACCCTCGCAACGGTGAAACGCGAGACCAATTCGTGGCGCTATCCCATCATCATGGCGGCCTATATGTTTGCGCTCGCCTATCTCGGCTCATTCCTCACCTATCGCATAGCGCTCGCGCTCAGCTGAGCATGGACGGCATCCGGTGAACAGCGTTCTCGACAATTCCCTGGTGGGCCTCGCGCTCGCGCTGAGCGCCGGATACGCCGTATTCAAGCTCGGCCCGCGCGCCGCGCGGCGCGCGATGCTGAAAGCCTTCAGCCGGGCCGCGGCGGGCACGCCTGCGTTCTTGGGCTTGCGGCGTACCGCGCAGCGGCTGGCCGCCACGGCGCCGGACAAGCCGCCCGGCGCATGCGGAGGCTGCGATGATTGCGGCAGCGCTGAGCCGGCCGGGAAATCGGTCGACGGCGAAGTGCGGGTGCCGGTGGCGAAAATCGGGCGCCGCTAAGGCGGGTGCGCGCCGCCCCGTGACGGCAACCTAGCATAAGATGGCCGCGCGGCCGCAGCGGTGCGCGCCATGGGGATGACTATGTCTGAACGGTTCGACATTTGCGTCATCGGCGGCGGTTTGGCGGGTCTGTCCGCGGCCGCCGGCCTCGCCGCCGTGCGCAGCGTCGTGCTGGTGGAGCGCGAGCCGCATTGGGCATATCACTCGACGGGCCGATCGGCTGCGCTGTTCGCGGAGTCGTATGGGAACCCGGCGGTGCGCGCGCTGACGCGCGCCAGCCGCGACTTTTATCTGGCGCGCGACGATGCCCGGCAATTTACGCGGCCGCGCGGCGTGCTGTATGTCGCCGCGGCTGCACAAGAGGACGAGCTCCGCGCTCTGCATGCAACGCTGTCCGCCGCCGCTCCGAACATCGAAATGTTGCGCCCGGACGCCGCGCTGCAGCTATGCCCCGCGCTCAAGCCCGAGATGCTCGCGGCGGCGCTGCTCGATCCGGATGCCCGCGACATCGATGTGGCCGCCGTCGTCGATTACTACGCGCGCCAGTTCCGCGCGCGCGGCGGCCGGCCGTGCCGCGATGCCGAAGTGACCCGGATCGAACGCGTCGACGATGCGTGGCTGGTGCGCGCCGGCGCACAGGAGATCATTGCCGACGTCGTCGTCAACGCGGCCGGGGCATGGGCGGATGAGGTGGCGCGCGCCGCCGGCGTTGCCGCGGCCGGCCTCGAGCCGCGCCGGCGCACCGCGGTGCGCGTGAGTTCCGCGCCCTGGATGGCGGCCGATTGGCCCTTCATCGCCGACGTATCCGAGCAGTGGTACTTCCGTGCCGATGCCGGCGCGCTGCTGCTGTCGCCCGCCGATGAGACGCCGAGCCCGCCCTGCGATGCGCAGCCCGACGACTACGACGTGGCGGTGACCATCGCCAGGGTCGAAGCGGCCACCCGCATCAGCGTCGATCGGCCGTTGAGCGCCTGGGCCGGACTTCGTACCTTTGCCAAAGACCGCACACCGGTGGCCGGATTCGACCCGCGCGCCCGCGGCTTCTATTGGTTGGCGGGCCAGGGCGGCTACGGCATTCAGACTGCGCCGGCGCTGGCGGAGCTCGCGGTTGCACAAATCACCGGCGATGCCGCGCTCTCACGGCTCGCCGCCGCAGGCGTCGATGCGGCCGGGCTATCGCCGTCCCGGCTGGGGTGACAAGTTCGCAAACAGCCGCCGCGTCAGCCGTTTCAGCATGGTGATGTCCGCGGGCGTCAGGTCGCGCGTGGCGCGGCGGTAGATGGCGCCGGCGGTGGCGCGCTCGTTCTCGACGCAACGCTTGCCGCGCGGCGTCAGGTGCACCTCGGTCACGCGTTGATCGGAGCGCCGCTTGGCAAGCCTCACCAGCCTCCTGGTCTCGAGCCGCTGCACCACCCGGGTCATGGTCGAGAGCCGGGTCACCGAGCGCTCGGCGATTTCGCTCACGCTGCTCGGGCTTGCCTCGTCGACGATCATCAGCGCGCGCCAGCTCAAAAGATCCATGCCGGACGCGTGCAAGGCGTTTTCCAGTTCCTGCGCATAGCGGCCGGCCGTGCGCACGATCAAGTACAGCGGCGAATCGACGAGCCGAAAACCGGCGCATTGCGGGTCGCCGCGGCGTTTGGCGTCGGCGGTTGCACGGCGCAAAGCTTGATTCCTCAATAGTTGCAAAATCACGTAACCAGACTAGTATTGCAGGTCACCCGAAATCACTCAAGGCGCGGTCATGGCGGAGCGATCGTTCGCACGCGAAGTTCAATCGCTGAGGCTCGGCGCCGGCGAAGTGTTCGAAGGCGAGGCCATCCTTGCCGTAACCAAGGCGTTGCTGCAGGCGGGCGTCGCCTATGTCGGCGGCTATCAGGGCGCGCCGGTCTCGCATTTGATGGACGTGCTCGCCGATGCGAGCGAGATTTTGGACGATCTGGGCGTGCATTTCGAGTCGAGCGCGTCCGAGGCCGGCGCGGCGGCGATGCTGGCCGCCTCGATCAATTACCCGCTGCGCGGCGCGGTCACCTGGAAATCGACGGTCGGCACCAACGTGGCATCCGATGCGCTCTCGAACCTCGCGTCGGCCGGCGTGCAGGGCGGCGCGCTCATGATCGTCGGCGAGGACTACGGCGAGGGCGCCAGCATCATGCAGGAACGCACCCACGCGTTTGCGATGAAGTCGCAGATCTGGCTGCTCGATCCCAAGCCCGACACCAGCGCCATCGTCGACATGGTCGAGCGCGGCTTCGAACTGTCGGAGGCCAGCCGCACTCCGGTGATGCTGATGCTCAGGATCCGCGCCTGCCACATGTACGGCTCGTTCGTCGCCAAGGACAACGTCGCGCCGCGGTTTTCGATTCAAGAGGCGCTCGAGAATCCGCAGCGCTCGGCGGCGCGCATCATCCTGCCGCCGGCAACCTATGCCCAGGAGCAGGAGAAGGTGGTCGCGCGCTGGCCCGCGGCCGTGCGTTTCATCGTCGAGAACCGCTTGAACGAAATGCAGGCCGGCGAGGCCGACGTCGGTCTGGTGTTGCAGGGCGGACTCTTCAACACGGTGCTCCGCTCCCTGCAATTGCTGGGTCTCGCGGACGTGTTCGGCAAGTCGCGCATTCCCCTGTATGTGCTGAATGTCACCTATCCGCTGGTACCGGAGGAGTTCACGCAGTTCGCCGCGGGCAAGCGCGCGCTCCTGATCATCGAGGAAGGCCAGCCGGAATACATCGAGCAGAGCGTCAATCAGTTCTTGCGCAACGCCGACATCCAGACGCGCGTCGTCGGCAAGGGGCCGCTGCCCATGGCGGGCGAATACACGGGCGCGGTGGTCAGCGCCGGGATCAAGTCCTTCCTGGCCGAATGGGCGCCGCGCACCCTGCCTTCGAGTCCGGCAACCGAACGGCCATTGCTGCCGATCGACGAATTGCGCAATGCCGTGCCGCTGCGGCCGCCGGGCCTGTGCACCGGTTGTCCCGAGCGGCCATTCTTCTCGTCGATGAAGCTGGTGCAGAAGGAATTGGGCAAGGTGCACGTCAGCGCCGACATCGGCTGTCACTCGTTCGCGACCTTGGCGCCGTTCAATACCGGCGCGAGCATCATGGGCTACGGATTGGGCGCCGCCAGCGGCGCGGCGTTGAGCGGCGGGCAGGGAGGCCGGCGCTCGATATCGATCATGGGGGACGGCGGCTTCTGGCACAACGGGCTCTCCAGCGGCATCGGCAATTCGGTATTCAACAAGCACGATTCCGTCACGGTGATCATCGACAACGGCTATGCCGCGGCGACCGGCGGACAGTACATCCCCTCGTCGCGGGCGGACCTCAAAAATCGCCGCGGCAGGAATCGGATCGAGCGCGCGGTGCGCGGCGTCGGGGTGGATTGGGTGCGTACGGTTCATACGTATAAAATGCAGGAGGGCATCCAAGCACTGCGCGAAGCGCTGACCACGGCGTACAAGGGACCCAAGGTCATCATCGCGGAGGGCGAGTGCGAGTTGAATCGAAAGCGGCGGGTGGCGCCGGAGCTCAAGCGCATGGCCGCAGAGGGCAAGCGGGTGGTGCGCCAACGATTCGGCATCGATCCGGATGTGTGTACCGGGGATCACTCGTGCATCCGCCTGTCCGGCTGTCCCTCTCTCACCATCAAAGCCAATCCGGACCCATTGCGGCGCGATCCGGTCGCTCATGTCGACAACAGCTGCGTCGGATGCGGTGTGTGCGGCGAAGTCGCACATGCGGCGGTGCTGTGTCCGTCTTTTTACCGAGCGGATGTCATCACCAATCCGGGCGTGTGGGACAAGGTGAAGGCCCGCCTGCGGGCGTCGGTGATCGGCTACCTGCAACGTCGTTTCGACCGGCGCCTGGCGCACATCGCCGAACAATCGCCGTGACCGACGCCAAGCCCATCACCCTCACCATCGCCGCTTTGGGCGGGCAGGGCGGCGGAGTCGTCGCGGACTGGCTGATCCACGTCGCACGGCGCTGCGGCTATCTGGCGCAGGCGACCTCCGTCCCCGGAGTCGCGCAAAGAACCGGCGCCACCATCTATTATTTGGAATTCTTCCCGGCGTCCGGCGTTCCTGCCGGGAAACGGCCCATTTTTGCGCTGATGCCGCATCCCGGCGACGTGGATGTGGTCATCGCCTCGGAAATCATGGAGGCCGGACGCGCGATGCAGCGTGGGCTCGTGACCGGGCGCACGACGCTCATCGCCTCGTCGCATCGGATTTTCGCAATTCAGGAGAAATCGCACATGAGCGACGGCCGTGTCGATGCCGGCCGGGTGCGCGAGCTCGCGCGGCAGCACGCGGGACGCTACGTTGAAATCGACATGCAGGCCGTGGCGGAAGCCCATGGCAGCGTCATCAGCGCCGCCATGCTGGGCGCGTTGTGCGGTAGCGGAGCTCTACCCTTCGCGTCCGGCGAATATGTCGAAGCGATTCGTGCGAGCGGCATCGAAGCGGTATCGAGCACCCGGGCGTTCGAGGCTGCGCGCATCGCGGCGGCCGGCGCTGCGCCTGGTGCCGTGCCGCCGATGCCGCAGGATGCGCCGTCGCGCGCATTGTCGGCAGCTTGGGAAGAGCGGATTCGGACTCGCGTGCCGGCGCCGGCACAGGCTGTCGCGCGCGAGGGAGTGCGCCGGCTGATCGACTACCAGGACAGCGCGTATGCGAACCTGTATCTCGAGAGGCTCGAGGCGGTCGCGGCCTTGGAGCCATCCCGGGACGACTGCCCCCTGACTCTGTCGGTGGCGCGGGGCCTCGCCTTGTGGATGTCCTTCGAGGATACGATCCGCGTGGCGGATCTGAAGATTCGCAGCACCCGGGCGCGGCGTGTGCTGGACGAGGTCCGGCCGTCGCAGGGCCAACTGGTTGCGGTCACCGAATTCATGAAACCGCGCATCGAGGAGTTGTGTGGGACGCTGCCGGCCCGGCTTGGCCGCTGGGTTCTGCGCTCGAAGATGCCGCGGCGCTGGCTCACGCGTCTCACGGGCGGCCGGCGGATCGAGACTTCGAGCATCCTGGGCTTCTTGCAGCTTTACTGGCTCGCCAATTTGCGGGGCCGGCGCCGCAATACCTTGCGCTACTCGCAGGAAGATCAGCGAATCGGCCGCTGGCTCGCCGTCATCGCACAGACGGCGCCCGAGGACCATGCGCTGGCGGTGGAGATCGCCGAGTGCCAGCAGTTGATCAAGGGCTATGGCGAGACTCACGAGCGCGGTACCGCGAGTTTGAATGCCATCCTCACCGATTTGTTCGAGCGTCCGCGGCGCGGCGCGGCGGCCGCGCGCGTTCGCGCACTGCGCGCGGCGGCGCTGGCCGACGAGCAGGGCGAGGAATTGGCCAAGGCGCTTGCGGCGGCTTGAAATATATTTGACATCTAAAGCATCTGGATCTATCGTGCGTACCATGAATCGCGTCGTATTCATCGGTGGCGGTCCCGCGGGCTTGTACGGCGCGATCCTGCTCAAGAAGGCGCTGCCGGCGGTCAAGGTCGAGGTTCACGAGCGCAACCGGCCGGATGACACGTTCGGCTGGGGCGTGGTGTTCTCGGATCAGACGATGTCGGGATTCCGCGAGGCGGATACTCCGTCGCACGATGCAATCACGCGGGATTTCCATCATTGGGACGATATCGACGTGCACTTCCGCGGCGAGACGGTGCGCTCGGGCGGCCACGGCTTTTGCGGCATCGGCCGCCGCCGGCTGCTCAATATCTTTCAAGAGCGGGCGCGTTCGCTCGGCGTCGAGCAGCATTTTCAATCCGAGGTCGACGATCTCGAGCCGTTCGGCGACGCTGATTTGATCGTCGCTTCCGATGGCGTGAACAGCAAGATCCGCACGCGCCATGCGCAGGTGTTTCAGCCGGACATCGCCATCGGCAAGTGCCGCTTCATCTGGCTCGGTACGCGGCAGAAATTTGCCGCCTTTACCTTCGCGTTCGAAAAGACCGAGCACGGGTGGTTCCAGATCCATGCCTATCAGTTCAGCGACGATCTCTCGACGGTGATCGTCGAGACGCGCGAGGAGACCTGGCTCGCCCACGGCATCGACGGCTTCAGCGCCGCGCAGTCTATCGCCTTTTGCGAGTCGTTGTTCGCCAAGTATCTGGGCGGCCATCCTCTCATGAGCAACGCGAACCACCTGCGCGGATCGGCCTGGCTGCGTTTCAACCGCGTGCTGTGCGCGCAATGGCACCACGATAACCTGGTGTTGATCGGCGATGCCGCGCACACCGCGCATTTCGGCATCGGATCCGGCACCAAACTCGCGATGGAAGACGCCATGTCGCTCGTCAGCCGGGTGGCGGGCGCGGCGGACGTGCAGGCGGGGCTGATCGCGTATCAGGCGGAGCGCAGTCTCGAAGCGCTGAAACTGCAGAGTGCGGCGCGCAACCGGATGGAGTGGTTCGAGAACGTCGCTCGTTACGCCGTGCTCGAACCGCGGCAGCTCGCCTATGCACTGCTCACCGGCAGCCAGCGCATAGGGCATGCCAACCTCAAACTGCGCGACCGGGGATTCGTGCAGGGCTACGAGCGCTGGTTCGCGGCACGCCACGGCCTCGCCGATGAGGAGCGGCCGCCGATGTTCCTGCCGTTCAAGCTCGCCGGCATGCGGCTCGAGAACCGCGTCGTGGTCTCGCCCATGGCGCAGTACATGGCGAAGGACGGAATGCCCGACGACTGGCATCTGATGCACTACGGCGCGCGGGCGGTGGGCGGTGCGGGGCTGGTGTTCACCGAGATGACCTGCGTGTCTGCCGCGGGCCGGATCACGCCGGGATGCACCGGATTGTGGAATGCGGCACAGCGCGATGCGTGGCGGCGGATCGTCGATTTCGTGCACGCTCATTCGAGCGCGAAGTTCTGCCTGCAGATCGGCCATTCGGGACGCAAGGGGTCGACGCAGCTCGGCTGGCAGCGGATGGATCACCCCTTGGACGCCGGTAATTGGCCGCTGCTCGCGCCGTCCGCGCTGCCTTACATGAAGGGTATCAGCCAGATCCCGGCGGCGATGACCGAGGCGGACATGCGGAGCGTGCGAGATGAATTCGTGCGCTCGGCGCGGCTCGGCCTCGAGGCGGATTTCGACATGTTGGAGCTGCATCTTGCGCACGGCTATCTTCTCGGCAGTTTCCTCTCGCCGTTGACCAATCTGCGCGAGGATCAATACGGCGGCGATGTCCGCGGGCGCCTCAAATTTCCACTGCAGGTGTTCGCGGCCGTGCGCGCGGTGTGGCCGGCCGAGCGTCCGCTGTCGGCGAGAATATCCGCGTGCGACTGGGCCGAGGGCGGTCTTTCGGAAGCGGACTCATTGGCGATCGCCGCGGCACTCAAAGAAGCCGGCGCGGACGTGCTCGACGTGTCGAGCGGCCAGACGGTCGCCGATCAAAAGCCGGTGTACGGCCGCATGTGGCAGACGCCGTTCTCCGACAAGATACGCAACGGAATCGGCATTCCGACGATCGCGGTGGGCAACATATTCGAGGCGGATCACGTGAATTCCATCATCGCCGCCGGCCGCGCCGATCTCTGCGCCCTGGCGCGGCCGCACCTGTCGAATCCGGCCTGGACCTTGAGCGCGGCGGCGGAGCAGAACTATCACGAGCAGGCGTGGCCTGCGCCTTATCTTTCGGGCAAGGCGCAACTCGAACGCAATCTCGAGCGGGCGGCCGCCGCAGTGGGCCCGGTCTGATGGCGGGTCCGCTCGCCGGGTTGCATGCGCTCATCACCGGCGCAGGGCGTGGAATCGGCGCTGCGATCACCCGCGCGCTTGCCGATGCCGGTGCCGATGTCACCTTGCTCGGCCGCTCCCGGCCCGATCTTGAAAGCCTCGCCGCAGAGCTGCCTGCCGTCCGCTGCAGCTGCCAGGCGGCCGATGTGGCGGACGCGGAAGCGGTGCGCGCGGCGGTCGCGGCGGCGCGCAAGGCCTTGGGACCGGTCGCGATCCTGGTGAACAATGCAGGCCAGGCGATGAGCGCACCGCTCGGCGGCACGAGCGATGCGCTCTGGCAGTCGCTGTTGGCGGTGAACCTCACGGGCACGTTTTTTTGCATGCGCGAATGCCTGCCCGACATGGTGAAGGCCGGCTTTGGACGCATCGTGAACATCGCCAGCACCGCGGGGTTGGTCGGGTATCCGTACGTGAGCGCGTACTGCGCGTCGAAACACGGCGTGATCGGATTGACGCGCGCCGCGGCGCTCGAGACGGCGCGCCGCAACGTGACGGTCAATGCCGTGTGTCCGGGCTATACGGATACCGGGATCGTGCGCACCGCGGTGGCCAACATCAGCGCGAAGACGGGCCGCGGCGCCGAAGAGGCGCTCGCGGAATTGGTCGCGCACAACCCGCAACGGCGGCTGATCACGCCCGCCGAAGTCGCCGCCACCGTTCTGTGGCTGTGCCTGCCGGGCAGCGGCAGCGTGACCGGACAGAGCATCGCCGTCGCCGGCGGCGAGGTGATGTGACATGCCGGGCGGCGCCATCCGTCGCGCCAGGCCGCCGGAGACGGCGTGCGACAGCGAGACGCGCGTGCGCGATGATCATCATGACTCGTTGCGGCTGTGGTTGCGGCTGCTCAGTTGCTCGACGTTGATCGAGAATCACATCCGGCAGCGCCTGCAAGGCGAATTCGCAACCACGCTGCCGCGCTTCGACCTCATGGCGCAGCTCGAGCGCTGCCCGGAGGGTCTCAAGATGGGCGAGTTGTCCAAGCGCTTGATGGTGACGGGCGGCAATGTCACCGGCATCACCGATCTCCTGGAGAAGGAAGCCCTGGTCGCGCGCGTGACCGACGCGCACGACCGGCGGGCTTTCCGGGTGACGCTGACGCCGAGCGGTCGGCGGCTCTTCAAGAGGATGGCCGCGGCTCACGAGCGCTGGATCATCGAGCTGTTCGCCGGATTGCCTGCCAAGGCCAAGCAACAGCTGGCGGGACTCCTGAACAATCTCAAGGACCATGTCCGCCAGGAGCACTCGAGGGGGAGGGATCCGACATGAGCCTCGCGAACTACCGCCCGCAGAATTTTCTGTGGCGCACCGAGGGCGGCGTCGGTGTGATCACCTTGAACCGTCCTGAGCGCAAGAACCCTTTGACCTTCGATTCCTATGCGGAGCTGCGCGATCTGTTCCGCAATCTCGCCGCAGAACCCGCGCTCAAGGCCGTCGTGATCGGCGGCGCGGGCGGCAATTTCTGCTCCGGCGGCGACGTGCACGAAATCATCGGGCCTTTGACGCGCATGGATGCGCCGGGGCTGCTCGGCTTCACGCGCCTGACGGGCGACCTGGTGATGGCCATGCGCGAGTGTCCGCAGCCGATCGTGGCGGCTGTGAACGGAGTGTGCGCGGGCGCCGGCGCCATCATCGCCATGGCCGCCGATATCCGCTTCTCGTCGCCCGACAGCCGCACCGCATTTTTGTTCGTGCGCGTGGGTCTCGCGGGCTGCGACATGGGTGCGTGCGCCATTCTGCCGCGCATCATCGGACAGGGCCGCGCCGCGGAACTTCTCTACACCGGCCGCTCGATGAGCGCGGAGCAGGGTTTGAGCTGGGGCTTTTTCAACCGGATGGTGCAGGAACCGAACCTGCTCGCCGAGGCCGTCGAATTCGCCGCGGTGCTCGCGACCGGACCGACCGTCGCCCATGCCATGACCAAACGCATGCTGAACCTGGAATGGAATCTATCGCTCGCCGCCGCCATCGAAGCCGAGGCGGAGGCGCAGGCGCGGTGCATGCAGACCGAGGATTTTCGGCGCGCCTATCGGGCGTTTGCGGCCAAGAGCACACCGAAGTTCGAAGGGAACTGAGGCAGCCATGTTCGCCGCAGCCCATTTGAAGTGGCCGTTCTTCGAGGCACGGCATCGTGTGCTGCACGAGGATCTCGAGGCCTGGTGCGCCGGCAATCTCAAGGCGACGCATGGCGACGGCCGGCAGGAGGTCGACGCGCACTGCATCGATCTGGTCGCGAGGCTCGGGGCCGCGGGAATTCTCCGCCACTGCGTGCGCGGCGAGGATGGCGGCGCGTCCGCCGACTTCGACGTGCGCAGCATCGCCATCGTCCGCGAAACCCTGGCGCGATACGATGGCCTGGCAGACTTCGCATTTGCCATGCAGGGCCTCGGCAGCGGCGCGCTGACACTGGCGGGCTCGCCCGAGTTGCGGCGCCGCTATCTGCCGCGCGTGGCCCGCGGCGAGGCCGTGGCCGCGTTTGCCCTGTCCGAGGCGCAGGCCGGCTCCGATGTCGCGGGCATGCAATGCCGCGCCCGGCGCGAAGCGGACGAGTACGTGCTCGATGGCGCGAAGACGTGGATTTCCAACGGCGGCATCGCGGATTTTTACTGCGTGTTTGCGCGCACGCAGCCGGCCAGCATGCGCGCGGACGGCACCGCGGCCGCCGCCGGCATCAGCGCCTTCGTGGTCGACGCCGACACGCCGGGACTCACGGTCGCCGGGCGCATCGACATCATCGCACCGCACCCGATGGCGACGCTCGATTTTCGCGAGTGCCGCATTGCTGCGGACCGGCGCCTCGGCGCGGAGGGCGAGGGCTTCAAGATCGCGATGCGCACCCTGGATATATTCCGCACCTCGGTCGCCGCGGCGGCGCTCGGTTTCGCGCAACGCGCGCTCGATGAATCGGCCGGGCACGTCAGGTCGCGGCGGATGTTCGGCCGCCATCTGGCGGATCTGCAAATGACGCAGGCGACGCTCGCGGAGATGGCGACCGAGGTGGACGCGGCGCGGCTGTTGACCTATCGGGCCGCGTGGCTGCGCGACTGCGGCGAGCGGGTGACGATGGAGGCGGCCATGGCAAAAATGACCGCCACGGAAACGGCGCAGCGCGTGGTCGACCGCGCAGTGCAGTTGTTCGGCGCCCGCGGAGTCGTGAGCGGCGAAGCCGTCGAGCGGTTGTACCGCGAGGTGCGGGCGCTGCGGATCTACGAAGGCGCCACCGAGGTGCAGAAACTGATCATCGCCCGCGAGTTGCTCGCGCAAGGGGTTGGCGCATGAGCCGGGACAAGCAAGTGCCGGGCGTCGCACGACCGGCCGTCGTGCAACCGACCGTTGTGCAACCGGCCGGCTGGGCGCGGCCCAGGGGCTACAGCCACGCCATGACGGCGCGGGGACTCGGCATATTCGTTGCCGGCCAGATCGGCTGGGACAGCCACGGCAAATTTCACAGCCTGCGCATGGCGGACCAGGTGCGCCAGGCGCTCGCCAACATCGTCACGATTCTCGCCGAGGCCGGCGCCTCGCCGGCGCACATCGTGCGCCTCACGTGGTATGTGACGAGCCGCGACGAATACCATGAACAGCTGGCCGAGATCGGCGCGGCATACCGCGCGACGCTCGGCAAACACTTTCCGCCGATGTCGGTGGTGCAGGTCGTCGCTCTCATGGAAAAGGACGCGCGGGTGGAGATCGAGGCGACGGCCGTGCTGCCGGATGCCGATTGACACTGCGCGGCGGGTGTCGTGGTATCTTTTCCAACGCGAAGTCAAAAGTCAGGCGTAGGAGAGAACATTGACATTACCCCGGGAGCCACGGATTCACCCGGTCGCGCTCGCCTCGCTGCGGCCGACGCAGATCACGGTCGGCATGCGCGAGGTCAAGGCCAAGCGCAAAGGCTGGCGCGAGCAGCGCAAGAAAGCCGACTTCCTGGGCAAGCACTTGATTCCGGTGATCTGGGGCCCGAAGGAAGAGTACTACGTCATAGATCATCATCATTTGACGCTGGCGCTGCATCAGGAAGGCGTCAAGTACATCGCGACGACGGTGGTGGCGGATTTGCGGCGTCTGCCGCGCGATGCTTTCTGGGTGTTCCTCGACAACCGCGGCTGGCTGCATCCCTTCGATGATCGCGGCCGCCGGCGCGGCTACGAAGACCTGCCGAAGCGGATCATGGGCTTGGTCGATGATCCGTTTCGCAGCCTGGCGGGAGAGTTGCGCCGGAGCGGCGGTTGCGCGAAGGACACCACGCCGTTCAGCGAGTTCTTGTGGGCGGATTTTCTCAGGCGCCGATTGAAGCGCAAGCTCCTCGAGGATGACTTCCCCGCGGCACTGGTGCGCGCGTTGACTCTGGCAAAAAGCGCCGAGGCCGATTTCTTGCCCGGCTGGTGCGGGCCCATCGCCGGACAATGAGCGGGTCGCGCGCGGTCAAGTCGGCCGACGCTCTGGCCGGTCTGTCGCTTGCCGGCCTGCTGTTGCCGGAGGCCGTGGCCTATTCCGGGCTCGCGAATCTGCCGCCGCAGGCCGGCGTGATCGGCCTGTTCGCCGGGCTGCTCTGCTATGCGCTCATCGGCCGCAGCCGTCACGCCATCGTCACCGCGACCTCATCGTCGGCCGCGGTGTTCGCCGCGGCCACGCTCGCGCTCGCCGCCAATGCCGCCGGCCAGCGGATGGCGTTCGCTTCGATACTCGTGTGCGCGACCGGAATCGCCTTCGTGCTGGCCGGCTGCGCGCGGCTCGGCGCCATGTCGAACCTGATCGCGCGGCCGGTGCTGCGCGGCTTCTCCTTCGGCCTCGCCCTCGTCATCTTCGTGAAGCAGTGGCCGCACATCGTTGCCCTGCATACGCACAGCAGCGATTTTCTGCCGCTGCTGTCGGAGATCGTGCGCAATGTCCGGGAGTGGCAGCCGGCCAGCCTCGCCGTGGGTGTGGGCGCCGTGGCGGGCTTGTTCCTGCTCGAGCGCTTTCGGCATATTCCCGGTGTTTTTTTGATCATCGTCGCCGGCATTGCGGCGGCGCCGTGGCTGGCGTCGCGGGGCGTGGCGCTCACCGGCCCCATTCACCTGGTCCTCGAGCGGCCGCAGTTCACGATGCCCGCGGGTCAGCACTGGCTGCCGCTGGTGGAGTTCGCCCTCGCGCTGATGTTCATTCTGTACGCGGAGTCCTATAGCTCGATCCGCACCTATGCGCTGAAGCACGACGATGTGGTGCAGCCGAATCGCGACCTGATCGCGCTGGGAGCGGCGAACATTCTGTCGGCTGCGTTCCACGGCACACCGGTCGGGGCGGGCTATTCGGGCACGTCGGCAAACGAAGCGGCCGGCGCACAATCGCGGGCGGCGGGAGTGTTCGCCGCCGTGACGGTGTTCGCGCTGGTGCTGCTTTTCCTGCCGTGGATCGAACGGATTCCAGACCCCGTGCTCGCGGCGATCGTCATCCATGCGGTCAGCAAGTCGTTGCGCTGGGCGGCATTTCGTCCCTACTTCCGCTGGCAGCGCGATCGGTTGGTCACGCTGACCGCGGTGGCGGCGGTCATCCTGTTCGGCATGCTCGACGGACTGCTCGCGGCCATCGCGTTCAGTCTTGCGATGCTGCTGCATTCGCTGGCGAGCCCGCGTCTTTCAATCCTCGGACGCGTCGGCGCGCACGATTACGTCAGTGTCACGCGTTTTCCGCAGGCTGTCTGTACCCGGGGCGTTCTCATTCTGCGGCCCGAGGAACCGTTGTTCTTTGCGAATGCCGAGCCGCTGCTCGCGGTCGCGAGGCAGCGTGTGCTGCAACAAACCGACGTCAAGCTCGTGATCGTGAGTCTCGAGGAATCGCCGGACCTCGACGGCACGGCTTTGGAAAGCCTGGGCGAGTTCGCCGCATGGCTTGCGGTACGCAAGATCAGCCTGCGCGTGGCGCGGCTCAAAGAGTCGAGCCGCGATGCGTTGCTGCGCGCCGACTTCAGCCAGCTGCCGGCGGCCGGGCTCGATTACTCGAGCGTGGATGATGCGGTCAGCGGCAACGCGGCGGGTGCCGATCAATCCGGCGGAATTGCCTGAATGGACTGCCGCGGGCTGCGCTCTAGTGGTCAACCGCTCTTGCAATGAGCACTGCGTTGGTGCCGCCGAAAGCAAAGGAATTGGACATGACCGCCCGCAGTGACAGGCCGGTGCGGGCGCGGTCCGGGACGTAGTCCAAATCACAGACGGGGTCCGGCGCATTCAGGTGCAGGGTGGGCGGCACGATTCCGCGCCCGAGGGACAGCACGGAGATCACGAACTCGAGTGCGCCGGCGGCGCCCAACAGGTGGCCGTGCATCGATTTGGTGGAGCTGACCGGGATTGAATGAGCGCGCGCCCCGAAGACATCCTTTATCGCCGCCGTCTCAACCGCATCGTTTTGCGCCGTCGCGGTTCCGTGCGCGTTGATGTAGTCAATGCAGCCGGGGTCGAGCCGGGCTGAGCGCAGCGCTGCGCGCATGGCGTTGCACTGGCCCTCGACCGTCGGCCGCGTGATGTGAGCTACATCGGTGGTGAGGCCATAGCCGGAGAACTCCGCGTGGATGTGGGCGCCACGAGCGCTGGCGTGTTGCCATTCCTCGAGCACCATGAATGCCGCGCCTTCGCCGATCACGAGTCCGCTGCGATTCAAGGAAAACGGGCGGCACGACGCAGCAGGATCGACCGGATCGGGGGCCGCAAGGGTTCGCATGGCCTCCCACGCCCGCAGCACTCCAAAAGTGAGCGGCGACTCGGCGCCGCCGGCCAGCATGATGTCGATCTCGCCGCAGCGGATTCGGCGCGCAGCCTCTCCAAGAGCGACGGCGGATGAGGAACACGCCGTGGAGTAGGTGAGATTGGGGCCGGTCAATCCATGATCGATGCCGATCCAGGCTGCCGGTGCATTGTTCATGGCGGCCAGGACCGAGAGCGGCTGCACGCGGTCCGAGCGTTCGCCATACATGCTGTAATAGGCCTCATCCGTCGTGACGACGCCGCCCATGCTCGTCCCCACCGAGACCCCGCAGCGATCGCGAGACTCTTTCGCGAAGTCGATGCGCGCATTGGCGATCGCCTGGTTGGCCGCAGCCAATGCCATCTGGCTGACCCGATCCAGCATTCGAAGTCTGACCGGGGAGAAGTGTGCCGCTCCGTCGAAGTCGGCGGGTGCGCCGATGGGGGATCGCAGCTGCTCACTGCGCGCCGATTTGAGAGGCCGGATGCCGGAATGCCCCGTGATCAACCGGTTGAACAGCGCATCGACGCTGTTCCCCAAGGGCGCGATGACACCGAGTCCCGTGATCGCGATGCGGGAAGTCACATCGTCACGGCCGGCGTGCGAGAAGCGGCCGCGAGCGGCGTTTGCGAGCCGAGAAGCCCGTCGATATAGAGGACCACATCAGCCACTGTGACGAGGTCGGTCGGGGTGTCTGCGGTGATCTTCAACCCAAACCCGTCCTCGATCTTGAACATCAGTTCGAGCACGCTCAAGGAGTCCAGTCCCAAGGAGACCAAGACCGCCTCGGGGGCTACTTGCTCGCGCGCGAGACGATAATCCCGGACGAGAATGTCCTGCAGCGTCTCAAGGGTAGTCATGGCAATTCTCGCGATGGTGAAAGTGGAGTCATCGGGTCCCGGGCTTTGCCGGCGAATCGTGCCGCCTGCGTGAGGAGCAGGGGGCGGCGGCCCAGCAACACACGGACCGGTGCGGCAAGCATCGGCTCCATGGCCATGTGCGCGTACAGGCTGGCGAGGCGCAAACGAGGCGCGAAATGCCGATGCCACGCCCGCGAATAGCGACGCTGGAGGAGCAGCGCCCCGCGCTCATCGATCGCGGCGACGGGTTGCCGGGTCAACCCGCCGGCGAGCAACCGGGCAGATTGCAACGCCATGCTGATGCCCTCGCCGATGAGTGGATGCGACTCGCCGCCGGAGTTGCCGACGCGAAACACCCCAAGGGGCGCATTCAAGCGGATCCCCGGACGAATCGGACCGACGGACAGCCAGGATCCCTCTCTGCGCGCATGGCGCAGCGCCTCGCGAACGCCGAGGCAGGAGCGCTTGAGCGTGGCCTCGACTGCGACACCGGCGGTTACCCGAGGACTGAGCGCGCGGGAGGATTGCAGCGCATCGCGACGGATGCAGCACGCGAGCGTGGTCTGTCCACCCTCTGCAACCACGATGCCCCCATAGCCGCCTGCAAAGGCGAGCACGGCAAGCAATTGGGGCGAGAGCGTGGCGCCGTGAAACCGCGCCTTGAATGCAAAGAGGTCCTGCGCGCGTTGCGAAACGCGCCTGCGCGCGAGATCCGAGTCCGCAAAACTCGGCGGAGCCTCCCAGGAGCCGTGCGCATCGATGATGATTGCCGCAGAAATCACCACCGGCTCGAGATTGCCCGCCCCGTCGCCGGCGGGGGTGCGCTTCTCGACATGGCACTCAAACTGTCCGAGCGAACCGCGGACGGCGCGCACTTTGGCCGGCTGGAGAATGCAAACGCCGACGCTGCGGGCTCGTTCAAGAAGCAGCGAATCAAAGACATCGCGACCGAGTGCGCGACCGAAGCGATACGGGCCCGTGTTGCACGGTGGAAATTCTGCCGTGAGCGTCGCCCTGCCGCTCACCCATCCCACTTCCTTGAGCTCCGCCCCGGCTTGTTTGCGAAATTCAGTTCCAATCCCGAGTTCATCGAGGAGCGCAACATTGCCGGCGGCGACGCACTCTCCACAAACCTTTTGGCGCGGGTACTCATGCTGTTCGACCAGCAGCACGCGCCATCCCGCCTGGGCCAGGCGGATTGCCGCCGAAGCGCCTGCGGGACCTGCGCCGATGACGAGCGCATCGGTATCGAGCGCAGCCGCGCTAGGCACAGACGCCGCGCCGTGCCGCGGTAAAACAGTGGGTGAAAGGCGGCGCCTCATACTCCTCGCACCGCCACTGGCCGTGCGAGTCGGGCCAGATCGCAGTCAGCTCCTGCCCGGCGAACCCGGCCTCGACGCTTTTGACGGCATCGGCTCTCGTCACTGCATTCGCACCCACAATCCCGATGAGCCGGCTGCCGAGCCATGCAACCCCGCTCCTCCGTGGTTCGCACGCGACGAATGCGCCGCAATTTGCCGCGATCGCGGCCATGAGGATGCCGAGTGTCGCGGTGTCGAAATGATGGAGAAAGAGGGTGGTGATGCATAAATCGAAGCGTTGCGCGGGCTCCTGCCGCACCCATTCGATGACATCCCGGCGCAGCACCGTGAGCTTCCAGCCCAGCTGGTCGTAGGATTTTCGGGTTTCCGCGCCAAGCAAGTCGTGCCGGTCGAGCAGGGTGACTTCGAGGCGGCGCCAGGCGGGTTGCGCGCGCGCGAGGCGCAGCAGGAGCGAGCCATCGCCGGCGCCCAGTTCGAGGATGCGCCGCGGAGGCGTCATCAATTGCAGGCGGGCAATCGCCTGCCGCAGAATCGACAGCGAACCCATGGCACGATGCACCCGCCGCAAATCGCGGCGCGAGCGCCTCGCCCGTGGATCATCCGGATGAAGTTCATCGAGCAGTTCGGGTGCCACGATCCGGGCCGAGGCCATCATGCGATCACTCGACCGCCAACAGCGCGCCGTGACAGGCGAAACCGGCGCCGAAAGACGACATCCACCACCAACCGCCGGGGGCGCCGTCGGCGAGTGCGGCATCGAGCACGAAGTACACGAAGGCGCTGCTCAGATTTCCATATTGGCGCAAGGCGTTGCGGCTGTAATTGAGCGCCTCCGGAGGCAACTTAAAGCGCTCCGCGAGAGCGAGCAGCACGTCCCTGCCTCCGGCGTGAAATATCCACCCATTGATCTGGCCGCGGTCAAGCCCTGGGCGCGTCAGCGCATCGTTGAACACCCGTTCGGCATGCGCGGCCGCCAAGGCCGGCACCTCGCGCGTCAGCACGTTGCGCAGCAGCCCGGCCCGGTGCTCAAAACGCAGGGAGTCGCGGGCCTGCGGGTTGGTCAATGACGCGGTTCCCTTGCACTCGACCCGCCTGCGGCCCGGCGGTCGGTGTCTCGACAAGAGCGCTGCGCCGGCGCCATCGCCAAACAGGCACGCGCTGATGAGCACCCCTGGGTCATCGTCCAAGTACATCGCCGCGCTGCATACCTCGACACAGATCGAAAGGACGTGATCGCATTGAGTGTCGAGCAACGCACTCGCCACCTGCCAATTCGGCAGTGCACCGGCGCAGCCTTGCCCCACGAGATCGAAGCCGAGCACCTGCTCCCGCAAGCCTAAAAGCTCGACCACGTAGCCGCTCAATCCCGGACACAAATAACCGGTACAGGTCGTGACAATGACGGCATCAATGGCGCAGGGTTCCAGGTCTGCGCGCTTCAGCGCCTGCCGCCCGGCTTCGGCCGCGAGCCGCGGAGCGTGCGCTGCGAAGCGCCGATGCAGGGTGTCCGGATCGATCGCAAACACCTCATCGAGTGAATCCACGGCGAGCCATCGTTCATCGATCCCATTGTCCCGACGCAGGACGGTCTTGGCGAGGGCGTGGGCGCGCGGGCCCAATCGGTCAAACCAGTCGGATTTGGCAAACGCGTCCCAACACTCCTCCTTGGCGTAACGCCGTCCGGGCAGGGCGGTGCCGATCGAATTCAGAAACATGCACGACCTCCGCGTTGTGGCGCTTTTGAACCGTGCAACACTGTTTGCGCAGGGCATCGAGCGTGATTGGATTTGTGTCTTTGGTCGGTACGCTGGCGTACATACCGTCCGCGCGCTTTGCGGCCGATCGTTGCGCGGATGCTAAATTGCTGCGCGAATGCTACTGTATGGCACGCGTTGTCGACCCAACCCAAGCGGTCGCTGCGCGCGACGCCGTGAGTGAACGGCATCGAGAATTCGCCGACAAAGGGGCCCCCGATCACACCGTTCGAAGTGGCATCCGCCGGTGCGCGAGTGGCGGTTCACGCGGCGGGTCAAAGCGGCGCACCTCTGCTTCTGATCCATAGCATCAACGCGGCGGCGTCGGCTGCCGAGGTCGAGCCGTTGCGCGCGCGTTACAGCGAAAAACGCCGCGTGTACTGCATCGATCTGCCTGGATTTGGCGAGTCCGACCGGTCGGACCGCCCATATACCCCCCGTTTGATGACCGACGCGATCGTGGATGTGGCCCGGGAAATCTTCGCCCGCACCGACCGGCCGATCGATGCCCTCGCCGTATCGCTGTCGTGCGAGTTCTTGGCGCGAGCGGCGGCCGAGAACCCATCCCTGTTCCGTTCCATCGCCATGGTCAGTCCAACCGCATTCAACGGCACCCGAACGCTTCGCCGGCCCCCGGGAACGACGCGGGGCAAGCCTTGGCTGCATGCGCTCCTGCGGGGTCCGGGATGGGGAAGAGCGCTGTACCGCCAGCTGACAAGACCGCAGGTGATCCGCTATTTTCTCGAGCGTACCTGGGGATCGAAGAATATCGACGAGGGCCTGTGGCGCGCCGATGTCTCGGTGTCCCGGCATCCCGGCGCGCACTTCGCGCCCCTGTATTTTCTGTCGGCAAGTCTCTTCAGCGCGGACATTCACACCGTGTACGACTCGATCACAGCGCCGGTCTGGGTGGCGCATGGCCGGCGCGGGGATTTCGTCGACTACCGGCAACTGCCGCAGTTCGCCGCGCGAGGCGGCTGGCGCGTCACGGTGTTCGACACCGGGGCCATGATTTACTTCGAGGAGCTCGGCGCATTTGCCGACGAGTACGACAAGTGTCTGACTTGAGCGAGTCCGGATCCAGAGAGGAGCTGCAACCCATGCGCCCGCAAGATCACCCGTTACGTGCGGAACTGAACGACGAAATACATGCCCGGCCGTCGGAGTCTCTGAGCGCTCCGGTTCGATTGAGTTATCTGGCATTGGCGTCGCCCGGCGAGGCGCGCGAGGAGGAATGGCTACACGTCCTTGCCTTGGCAAAACAGTACGGTGCCGCCTTTCCGGAGCGTCCCACCAATCATTACAGCGCGGATCTTGGCACCTTTTCGCTGCGGTGGGAGCGGCATGCGGAATTCACGCGCTATACATTTTCGGCACCAAGCCGCGGCGCCCCGTTCGCTTCTTCCGCCCTCGACCTCGTGCCGGCACAGTGGGTCGAGGGCATCCCCGGGCGCATTTTGGTGGCAACCCACGGCTGCATACTCGATCAGGCGGCTCATTCCGGCGGAGTCGATGCGGCCTCGAACCGTTGGTTCGAGGGCAATGTCCTGGTCGGTTCCGCCGTCGGAGAGGGAGCAGCAACGGTGGTCACCGATTTTCGGGTGCGCAGCGATGGATTCAGCCGGTTCGTGATCTTCGATCACAAACTGACGCCGCGCCAGGCCGGACGCACCGTGCAACGACTGCTCGAGATCGATACCTATCGAATCATGGCCCTGCTCACGCTGCCCATCGCGCGCGAATTGACCCCGATCATTCATCAGGCCGAGTCGGATCTCCGCG
>Ga0181537_10000619_pt1 | contig 33017 bp, 33 predicted proteins | sample PEATcosm2014_Bin_39_FD_119765 | JGI IMG/M metagenome (GOLD analysis project Ga0181537, IMG submission 119765) | Peatland microbial communities from MTU Mesocosm Facility, Houghton, MI, USA - PEATcosm2014_Bin23_10_metaG | ecosystem: Environmental > Terrestrial > Soil > Wetlands > Peat | place... | reverse complement strand
GATAGAGTTCCAGCGTGATGCCGTCGTGCACGCGCAGATAGGCGACCACCGCGCCCTTGTTCGGCCCGGCGTCCACCGTCACCGGCCCATCCGGCACCACGGCGCGGGCGCCCAGCGCGGTCGCGCGCTGCCAGGCCGATCTGGTGTCCTCGACATTGATGCAGATGTGGACGTTGCCGGGATGGGCGGTCCATTCGGAACCTTGCTTCTTGTCGGCCAACTGGTAGTCGAGCAGTTCGAGGATGTTGCCGCCCGGCAGGTCGATGAAGGCCGCGTCGATCTTGACGCCGGGATAGCCGACATGGGTTCCGAGATAGGGCCGCTCCAGCATCGTGCGCCAGCGCGCCTTGACGCCCAGGAACGCCTCCCAGAATTCGAGCGCCTTGTCGAGACTGGCCACGCTCATGCCGACATGGTGGACCCGGGTGGCGGTGAGGGGCGGAAGCGTTGCGTCGCCGTCGGGCATTTCGGTCTCCTTCCTGATCGTCGCTCAGATGCGAAACAGGCGTTCGGCATTGCCGGCGAACATGGCGCGCTGCTCGGCCGGCGTGAACCCGGCGATGATCTCGGCATAGGCGTCGATCACGTCAGGGTAAGAACTGTACATGCGGTCGACCGGCCAGTTGGTGCCGAACACGACACGTTGCGGACCGAATGCGTCGATGCTGCCCAGCACGTAGGGGCGAATGGTGTCGACGGTCCAGGAATGGTCGCCCATGCCCAGCCCCGAAATCTTCATCGTGACGTTGGGAACCTTGGCGAGATTGCCGATCGCCTTGCGCCACAACGCTTGGTAGTCGGGATCGCGCTGTTCGGGTATCGCGCAATGATCGACGCAGATCTGCACGTCGGGAAAATTCTTGGCGAGATCGGCCAGTTTGCCCAGGCGCGACACGCGAGTGTCGATGCAAGAGACCAGGTTGAACCGGCCGAGCAGCTTGAAGCCGGCCCGCCAGGTCGGGTCCATCAGGTAGTCGCCGTCGCCGAAGTCGCGGATGCCGCGCACGTTCGCGTAGCGCAGATGGCGTTCGAGCACTTGCTGGGCGTCGGGCCGCGCCAGATGGCACTCGGCGACGATGCCGTGGGGGTAGCCGAATTGGTCGGCGAATTCCTGCAGCCACTTGGTCTCGTCGACCGGATCGGGGATGCCGAGCGCGGCCTGGACGTGAATCGCCTTGGGCACGTTGGCGAACCGGATCTCGGCGATGTAATCCTCGATCCGGTAGGCCTGCGACTTGAGCGACGAAATCTGCCCCAGGAACGGGTGGATCGCCTTGGGCTCGAGCCACGTGTAGCGCAGCTCGGGACGCGTCATGTCGTGGAGATGGAAGTGCGTATCGACGAACGGAATCGCGGCCATCTCATTCCCTCAAATGGCTGCGGCAGGCGCGGTCAGCGCGCATCGCGCCAACGGTCCATCCACAGGCCCGAAACGACGGTGCTGAACGGCTCCTTCGACAGGCCGCGCTGGCGCTCGTAGGCCACGCGCTGCTCGGCCGCCCATGTGTCCCAATCGACGCGGAACGACGGATCGCTGGCTTTGCGCATCGGGATTACGCCGGCGCCGCCCTGGTCGCCATTGGGCAGCTTGGGATCCTGCCAGCGCAGATCGACGCTCCAGCGGACCTTGTCGGAGCGGTTCTCCAGCGAACGGTGCGGAATGAGCTGGTTGAGAAACAGCACCGAGCCGAATGTCATTTCGCAGGTGACGATGTCGCCCGGCGGCAGATCAGCGTCCTTGATGTAGAGGTACCAGGAATCCTTGTCGCCGACGCCGTTTTCGAGGTGATGGCGCGACACCTTGCCCTTCTTGTGGCCGCCGCGCAGCACCTGGATGCCGCCGTTGATCGCGTTCGCGTCGATGAAGGGAATCCAGGCGGTCGGCTGCAACGTGGATTCCGCGCCGGCGCCGAGATAGGCGGTGTCCTGGTGCCAGGGCACCGTCATCAGTCGCGTGTCGGGCGTCTTCGAGCGGATGTTCCAGACCGGATGGCCGGCGATGTCGGGTCCGATGAATTGTTCGATGATGTCGAGCAGCTTGGGCGACGACCACAGCCGCGCCAGCTTCGGCCCCAGCCAGCCGTTGATGTGCACCAGCACGGCCGCGCCCTTGAATTCCTTCTGCAGCGCGGTCAGACGATGGAAGAAATCGAGGTCGGCGTGCGTGTCCTTGATCTTGCCCGAATCGTACAGCCGATTGGCGAGATCGTCGACGATGCCGTCGATCTCGTCCATCACCGGCTGCAATTCCGCGCGTGTCAGGTAGTCCTCGACGATCAGGAATCCGTCTTCGCGATATTGCTCGACCTGAACCTTGGTCAACGCCATGCGTTCCGATTCCTCTCAGACACTGTCGTTCATTCGCGCCGCGCGGCGCGTGCGCTGATACTTGACGATCTGGTCGAGCACCACGGCCAGCACGATCACCGCGCCGGTGACGAAGGTGCTCCAGGTCGCGTCGATGCCGAAGAAGATGATGCCGCTGCTGATCACCTGGATGATCAGCATGCCGACCACCGCGCCGAATACCGTGCCGAAACCGCCCGACAGCGGCGTGCCGCCGATGATCACGGCGGCGATGACGGTGAGCACGAAGTCGGACCCCTCGTTGGGGTCGATCGCGCCCCTGAACCCCACATACATCGAGCCCGACAGGCCGGCGATGGCGCCCATCAGCACCAAGGTCTGCAGCCGCACCAGCGCATTGGGAATGCCGGCCAGACGCGCGGCCTCGGGATTGCTGCCGACCGCCTGCACACGATAGCCGAAGCGGGTGCGATGAAGCACATAGTGCAAGATCACGGTCAGCGCCACGAACACCACCGCGACCACCGGGATCACGCCGAACATCTTGGCCGAGATCAGCGTGAAGAAGGGGCCATCGGGATTGGGTGGATTGACGGCCCGCCCGCCATTGATCACCAGTGACAGCCCCTCGTACATCGAGAAGGTGCCGAGCGTGACGATGATCGAGGGCAGGCGCAGCAGAACCGCGAGCAACCCGTTGATCAGGCCGAGCACCGCGCCGACGCCGATGCCGATCACCATCGCGATCCACGGATTGACGCCGGCCACCATCAGCAGACCCGAGGCCACGGCGGAGAAATTGAACATCCAGCCGACCGAGAGATCGATCTCGCGGATCGCCAGCAGGAACACCATGCCCAGCGACAGCATGCCCTGGAAGGTGGTGTTGCCCAGGATGGTGAACAGGTTGACCGGATTGAGGAAGCGCGGCTTGACCACGCCGATCACCACCATCATCAGCACCAAGGCGACGATGACGCCGATCTCGTCGGGCAGCCGGAACGATCGCCGGCTCGCGGCGCGCGCGACCGAGGCCTTAGGCGGCGGAGGCGCGGTGTCGGTCATGTCACGGCCTTTGTCGGTGCGGGCATCTCGCCCGTGTTCATCAGATGGAGCGCGATGCGGTTCTCGATGGTGCCGCCGCTGAGTTCGCCGGCCAGCCGTCCGCGGTAAAGGATCAGGATCCGGTCGCACAGACCGATCAGCTCGGGCAGTTCGGTCGAACTGAACAACACGATGCGCCCGTCGGCCGACATCTGGCGGATCAGCCCGTAGATTTCGCGCTTGGCGCCGACATCGACGCCGCGCGTCGGGTCGTCGAGGAGAATCACCTTGGGCGCGATCTCCAGCCACTTGCCGACCACCACCTTCTGCTGATTGCCGCCCGAGAGCTGGTTGGCCAGGCTGTAGGGCGAGCGCGTCTTGATGCGCAGCCGGTCGATCTGCCGCTGCGCGCGCGTCTGCGCCAGGCGTCGGCTGTACCAGGGCGATCCCTCCTTGAGCGCGCCGACCGCGACATGACTGATGTTGAACAGGATGCTCTGGTCGAGCATCAGCCCGTTGCGGCGGCGATCGGCCGGAACCAGACACACGCCGCGCCGCGCCGCGTCGGTCGGGCTGCGCGGCAGGCCGCGCGCGTCGGGATAGGTGACTTCGCCGGACTTGGCCTTGTGCGTGCCGAACAGGATGCCGAGCAGAGTCGAAACGCCCGAGCCTTCGAGGCCGGCCAATCCCACCACTTCGCCCGAGCGGGCGGTGAAATGGATATCGGTGAGTTCGCCGCCGTTGAGGCCCCTCACCGAAATCTGTTCCGGCGCCCGGTCGCTGGCCGGCGGCAGGCGCGGCGGGAACAGTTCTTCCTGATGGGTGCCGATCATGCCCTCGATCACTTCGGGAATGGTCAACGCCGCGCGGTCCTTGGTGAGCACATCGCGCCCGTTGCGGGTGATCGTCACGCGATCGGAAATCGCGAACACTTCTTCGAGCCGATGCGAGACGTAGAGCATGGTGATGCCGCGCCCACGCAGCCGTTCCAGAACCGCAAACAGCCGCTCGGTCTCGCGTTTGTTGAGCGCCGAATTGGGCTCGTCGAGAATCAGCAGCCGCGGCTCTTCGAGCAACACGCGGCAGAGCTCGACAAGCTGCTGCTCGCCGATGCTCAATTGGCCGACCGGGGCATATACGTCGACCCGCAGGCCGAGCTGGTCGAGCAGATCGCGGCTCTGTTCTTCCATGGCGCGGCTCGAAACCAGCCCGCCCCTGACCGGCTCGCGGTTGACGAACAGGTTCGCCAGCACCGAGCGTTGGGGAAACAGGCTCAGTTCCTGATAGACGATGCCGATGCCGCGCTTGCGCGCCGCCATCGGCGAATCGATCGCCGCGTCCTGGCCGTCGAGCCAGATGGTGCCGCTGTCGGGCCGGACCACGCCGGCCAGAACCTTCATCAGCGTCGATTTGCCCGCGCCGTTTTCGCCCACGACGGCATGAACGGTGCCACGCTGCACCTCGAGATTCATGTTGTCGAGAGCGACGACCCCGCCATAGCGTTTGACGAGATTGCGGACGCGGATCAGCGGCGTATCGGTCATCGTGATGCCATAGCCCGGAGGGCGAGCCTTGGGCCGCCCTCCGGCGAGTTGTCTATGGAGAAGAGCTTACTCCGATTCGGCCTCGATCGGCTGCATGCCGGGAGGGCCGCTCGGGCCGGTCTGTTTCGTCGACCAGGGCTTGTAGAACGCGGCGGTCGCCTTCGGATCGGCCGCCAGCGCCTGCAACTGTTCGAACGTCTGCTTGGGCAAATCGTTCGCCATATCGACGCTGTCCGCCGTTACCACCTGGGTGCCGGAATTATAGAAGCCGATCGGGGTGGGCTTCTTCGCCTTGATCGCGTCGACCAGGAGGACCACCGGCAGGTATCCCTGCACGAACGGGCTCTGGCCCAGCGAAACATAGGCGTGCTTGTTCTTGATCGCGTCGAGGTTTTCGGAGGTCAAATCGTATCCGCCGGCAACGAACTTGTCGCCGTTGGCGGCATTGAGCTTGCCCAAGCTGGCCACGTCGGGCGCGCACAGGCCGACCATCGCCACGGCATCGGGGTTGGCGGCGTAGAGCTGCTCCCAGTGATTATAATTGTCGACCGCGCTGACCTTCACGTCGAAGGGCCCGAGCACGGTGAGACCGGAAGCGGCCTTGAGGGACTCTTCCACGCCCTTGGCGCGATTTTCGAGCACCGGGAAGCCGGGGAAGCAGTTGCCGATGATGACCTTGCCCTTGGCGCCGGCGCCGCCCAGCTTGTCGACCACCATCTTGCCGAGGATGCGTCCGCTCTGGACCGACTTCTCGCCGACATAGACGGCCTTGACCGCCTTGCTGAGCAGGTTGAACTGCGCCACCGGCACGCCGCTGGCGATGATGTCGTTCATGCCCTTGGCCATCGCGTCGCCGGGGATCGATGAGGCGACGCCGTTGGCGCCCGCGTTGACCAGGCCCTGCGACAGTTTGAGCTGCCCTTCGGCCGAGCCGCCATCCTGTTCCTGCACATTCAGTTTGACGCCGAGATCGGCCGCGGCCGCCTTGGCGCCGTCGACGATCTGCTCGACGAAGGGATTGCCCTTGGCGTGGGTGACGAAGCCGATCGTGATATCGTCGGCAACCGCCACGGACCCGTGCGTGGCCACCGCGAGCGCGCCGGCAATGACCAGCGCCGTGGTACCCAGAAGCTTCAACTTAGACATTCCTGACCTCCCCGTTTTGCAATCGTTGCGAGACTTTTCGTTGCTTGAACCCGTGCTGTCGATCCAACTCACATCGCCGTGATGCCGCCGTCGACCATCAGGAACGAACCCGTCACGTAGGACGCGTCGTCCGAGGCGAGGAAGGCGATGCCGGCGGCGATTTCGCTGGGCAGGCCGCCGCGCTTCATCGGAATCATGCGCGTGGTCATCTCCAGCCAGGCCTTGTCCTTCACCAGATCCTCGACGATCGGCGTGATGGTGAAGCCGGGAATGACCGCGTTGATGCGGATGCCGTCCAGCGCATAATCGCACGCGATGATGCGCATCAGCCCGTGCACGCCGCCCTTGCTCGAACTGTAGGCGGTACTGGTGGGCGTGAGGCCGAGCATGCCGGTGGGCGATCCCGTCAGCACGACCGAGCCCTTCTTGGCGGTCGCCTTGATGGCGCGGATGCCGTATTTGCAGGCCAGGAACATGCCGGTGAAATTGGTGCGGATGATGTCGTCCCACGCCGCCGCATCGAGCGACTCGATCTTGGCGTCGCGGTCGGCGATGTAGACGCCGGCGTTCGAACACAGGATGTCGAGCCGGCCGAATTCCTTGATCACGGTTTTGAAGGCGGATTTGACCTGGGCCTCGACGCCGACATCGCCGGCGATCGCGATCGCCTTGACGCCGCGCCGCACCAGCGATCTGGCGACGCGCTTCGCGGCGGCCTCGTTACGATCGATGATCGCGACCTTGCAGCCTTCCTCGGCCAGTCGCCGAGTCGCCGCTTCGCCGATACCCGAGCCGCCGCCGGTGATCGCGGCGACCTTGCCCTTCAGACCCCGCATCGTTTTCTCCCCAGGTACGCTTTGTCGTCGGTCCGCTCTGGTGAGCCGGTGCGCGTTGCCAAGGTCGGAGGGCGGCGCAATCGGCTCGGCGAACTCGAGTAACGGCTAAACTACATAATATCGTTTCAAACGCTAGACCGAGATGGGCGCGAAACCTCACTCGGACCGTAATCGTCAGGGATGATATCGTTTCAAGCGCGAGCGTGTCAATTAACGCCGTAAGCCTGGCTCAGCCGGCATTCGGCGAGGCTTCGGCGGTGATGGCTAGCGATTGCCGGTCGTCATGGACCGCGAACCGGAACAGGCCCGAACCCTCGCTGCCGCAAAGTTCGATCGGCCGGCCGCAATAGAGCGGGCGCAGGCCGCGAAACGAAATGCGCATCGGCCCGAATGCCAGACGATCGGGATACAGATGAAGCAACAGGGTGGCCGTCAACGGCGCGCGAACCAATAGGACGGGATAACTCTCCACCTCGCGCGCCTAGGATTGATCGTAGTGAATCCGGTGCCCGTCGGAGGTCGGCGCGGAGTACCGGAACAGCATCGGCGCATGGGCAACGATGGTCCGGCGGCGATCCCACCCCGCGGCTTCTTGCGTACCGTGCGCCGCGGATGGCGTTGGTGTGCAGGCCGATACGCGGGATCGGCCTTGGCACCAGGTCGCGCCGCGCGCAACACGGTGCTGATCGACTATTGCGCGGCCATCAACGCCGCGCGGCAGCAACCGCAATGGCATCGCCTGAAACGACGCTCGACCACGCCGGAATCGCGTTCGCTCTACGACCGCCAGCATGTCGCCGTGGTCGCCGCGCTCAAGAACCGCAACGCGGACGCCGCCCGCGCCGCGCTGCAGCGCCATCTCGCCGAGGCGCGCGACCGCCTGCTCGGACCGTGATCCGTTCGCGGGCGGCGCGCGCTGGACGCCGGCCGCGCCCGCATGACACACTCGCACCCAGAGGCAACAACGGGCGCGACGGCGCCGGCCTAGAAGATTAGAAGAATGGATCTCAAGTTCGGCACCGCGGAGGTTCCGGCGCGCTCGCCAGGCTCGACGGCGAAGGTGCGCACGCCACACCTGCTGCTCGACGCGGCGGTGGCGATTCTGGGGACCGGCGACGTGTCCGCATCGCGCGTTGGCGGTCGCAGTTGGACGCTCAACCGGCTGCCCTCCGGCGCGCGCCAGCTTTATGCGCTGGCCGCTGGTTGAATCCGGCCAGGACACGCACCCTGCCATTGGCGATACGTTTGAGCATCGACGTGCTGCGCCACACAGTGATGATTTATGTGCCGCCGGTGCTGTACGCCCGAGTCGGCGGAGGTAGCGTGTGAGCGAGACCCGCAAGCCGCTGCTCGAGCTCAGGTCGGTATCCAAGCGCTTCGGCGACGTGCAGGCGCTCGAATCCGTGTCGGCCTCGGTGTTTCCCGGCGAGGTGCTGGGACTGACCGGCGACAATGGCGCGGGCAAATCGACGTTGATTAAGATCGTCGCCGGCGTCTACCGTCCGGATGCCGGCGAGATCCTGTACAAAGGCGCGTCCCGGCTGTTCGAAACGCCCAACGAGGCGCGGGAAGCGGGGATCGAGACGATCTACCAGGACCTGGCGCTGGCCGGGAATCTCGATGTCGGATCGAACATCTTCCTGGGCCGCGAACCGGTCCGGAAATGGATGGGATTCAAGGTGCTCGACCGGCGCAAGATGGAGGCGGCGGCGCGCGCGGCGGCGCGTGCGCTCGACATCGTGATCGAGCGGTTCGACATGCCGGTGCGCAACCTTTCGGGCGGCCAGCGCCAGGCCGTGGCGATCAGCCGGGCGATCCACTGGAACGCACCGATCATCCTGATGGACGAGCCGACCGCGGCGCTGGGCATTGCCGAGCGGCGCAAGTTGATGTCCCTGATCCAGACGCTCAAGGAGCAGGGCCGCGGCATCGTCTTCGTTGCGCACGATTTGGGCGACATTTTCGCGGTCGCCGACCGTATCGCGGTCCTGCGCCGTGGCGTTATGGTGGGCGAGCTGGACAAGGCGGCGACCAATGCCGACGAGATCGTGCGCCTGACGGCGGGCGGCTAGCGCCCGTTCGGGCGAACCATTCTCAGTCGCGGCGGCGTGAAAATAGGTCTGAGTGGCGCGCCCGGAGAGACTCGAACTCCCAACCCTCAGATTCGTAGTCTGATGCTCTATCCAATTGAGCTACGGGCGCCACGGGCCTTGCGGAAGGCGGGGAACATAGCCAACCCTCCGGCGGGGGGCAAGCACTGACTCGATGCCGGCTAACATAAGACAGGACTTGCCCATTTTCCGCTTGCTGGGGGGTGCCGCGGTAGCCAAAATGGGGGCCCGCCGCTGCCATTTCGGACACACGGACGAGACAACAGGTCATGAACAGATCGCTTTATGCGCGGCTGCTTACCGCCCTCGCCGCCGGGCCCATGCTCGTTTTCCTGTTGCTCGCCAGCGGCCCGGCCTGGGCCGACCATCCGCATCCGTGGGGCCTGTGGACTCAGGAACCGGCCAGCCCGATCATGGATCGGATCGAGACCCTGCATAATTGGATCACCGGCATCATCGTGATCATCACCGTCGTCGTGTTCGCGCTGATGATCTATGTGATCTTCAAGTTCAACGCCAAGGCCAATCCCAAGCCCTCGACGCGCACCCACAATGCGCCGCTGGAGGTGCTGTGGACCATCATCCCGGTGTTCATCCTGGTGGGCATCGCCTTCCCCTCGTTCAGCCTGCTCTATGCCGAGGACCGCGCGCCCGACGCCAAGCTGACCCTCAAGGTCACCGGGCATCAATGGTACTGGTCCTATGCGTTCCCCGACTACAATGTCGGCTTCGACGCCAATTTGAAGCAGGACGCAGACCTCAAGGAGGGCGACTACCGCCTGCTCAGCACCGACGTGCCGCTGGTTCTGCCGATCGGCGTGGATATCCGCATCCTGATCGCCGCCGACGACGTGATCCACAGTTGGGGGGTGCCGGCCTTCGGCGTGAAGCTCGACGCGATGCCCGGCCGCCTCAACGAAACCTGGACCCACATCGACCGCGAAGGCACCTATTTCGGCCAGTGCTCGCAGCTGTGCGGCATCAATCACGGCTTCATGCCGATCGAGGTACAGGCGGTCACGTCCGAAAAGTTCGAGGCCTGGCTCGAGGCCCACAAGGCCAGCAAGAAGTTCTCGACGGCCGACGGCGGCACGTTCGCCGTGTCCAGTATCCAGAGGTAGACCGCCATGACTGCTTCCGCGACCTCCGATCACGCGCACGGCCACGACCACGGCCATGATCATGCGCATCACGACCACACGCCCCATGGCTGGCAGCGCTGGGTGTTTTCGACCAACCACAAAGACATCGGCACCATGTACATGGTGTTCTCGATCATGGCGGGGCTGATCGGCGGCCTGATGTCGGTCATCATCCGGGCGCAGTTGATGCACCCCCACGGCGACGTGCTGGGCTTCGGCACCGATCATCAGCTCTACAACGTGTTCGTGACCGGCCACGCGCTGGCGATGGTGTTCTTCACGGTGATGCCCGCCACTTTCGGCGGCTTCGGCAACTGGCTGATCCCGATGATGATCGGCGCGCCCGACATGGCTTTCCCGCGCATGAACAACATCAGCTTCTGGCTGCTGCCGGCCTCGTTCATCCTGTTCCTGATCGCCGCGTTCGGCGGTGGGCCGGGCGGGGGTCCGGGCACGGGCTGGACGCTCTATCCGCCGCTTTCCACCACCGGCCAGCCGGGCTTCTCGGTCGACTACGCCATCCTGTCGCTGCACATCGCCGGCGTTTCGTCGATCCTGGGCGCGATCAACTTCATCACCACCATCATCAACATGCGCGCGCCCGGCATGACCTACCACCGCATGCCGCTGTTCATCTGGGCCGAATTCATCACCGCGATCCTGCTGCTGCTGGCGATCCCGGTGCTGGCCGGCGCGCTGACCATGCTGCTGACCGACCGCAATTTCGGCACCGCCTTCTTCGACCCGGCCGGCGGCGGCGACCCGATGCTGTTCCAGCATCTGTTCTGGTTCTTCGGCCACCCCGAAGTCTACATCATGATCCTGCCGGCCTTCGGCATCGTCAGCCAGATCGTCTCGACCTTTTCGAAGAAGCCGATTTTCGGCTATCTCGGCATGGTCTATGCGATGCTGTCGATCGCCGTGGTTGGCTTCGTGGTGTGGGCGCACCACATGTTCCTGACCGGCATCTCGGTCAACACGCGGGCCTACTTCACCGCGGCCACGATGGTCATCGCGGTGCCGACCGGCGTGAAGGTGTTCAGCTGGCTGGCCACGATGTGGGGCGGGTCGATCGAGTTCAAGACGCCGATGATGTGGGCGATGGGCTTCATCGCCCTGTTTACCCTGGGCGGCGTGACCGGCGTCGTGCTCGCCAACATGAGCGTCGACGTAGCACTGCACGACACCTACTACGTGATCGCGCACTTCCATTACGTGCTGAGCCTGGGTGCGATTTTCGGCATCTTCGCGGGCTTCTATTACTGGTTCCCGAAAATGTCGGGCCGCCAGTACAACGAGACCCTGGGCCATATCCATTTCTGGATGATGTTCATCGGCGCCAACCTGACCTTCTTCCCGCAGCACTTCCTCGGGCTGCAAGGGATGCCGCGGCGCGTGCCCGACTACAACGAGGCGTTCGAGGGCTGGAACGTCGTCTCGTCGGTCGGCGCGTTCCTGGGCTTCCTCGGCGCGCTGTTCTTCCTGTATGTCCTCTACGATGCGTTCCGGGCCAAGAAGCCGGTTCCGGCCAATCCATGGGGCATCGGCGCGACGACGTTGGAATGGACGGTGTCCTCGCCGCCGCCGCACCACACGTTCGAAACCATGCCCGTGATCGAGATCGGGCCGCACGGACATCCCGCGGAGTAGGGGATGTTTGGCCGGCGCGGCACGCTTCTGCTTTCGGTCGGACTGGTGGCCGCCATGCTGGGCCTGGTGGCCGCCAGCGTGCCGCTCTACCGCCTGTTCTGCCAGGTGACGGGATATGGCGGAACGCCGCGGATCGTCGCCAAGGACACCGCCACGATTTCCGACACGCGGATGACGGTGCGCTTCGATTCCAACGTGATGCCCGACATCCCCTGGCGGTTCAGCCCCGAGGCCAACCAGATGAGCGTGCGCCTGGGCGAGCCCAACCTGGCGATGTTCACCGCCGAGAACGAATCGGACGAGCCGATCGTCGGCACGGCCGTGTTCAACGTGACCCCGGCCAAGGCGGCGACCTATATCAACAAGATCCAGTGCTTTTGCTTCACACAGCAGCGGCTGGAACCTCACCAGAAGGTCGAATTGCCGGTCACCTTCTATATCGATCCGGCCATCCTCAAGGACCATGACACGTTCGATCTGCGCACCGTGACGCTGTCCTACACGTTCTATAAGTCGCGCAAACAGACGGTCGGCGCCTCGACGCCGGCCGCCGGCAGGGGGGGCGATAGCGGAGCCCGACCGGTCACAGAGGGGAGATCATGAGCGAGACCCATCAGGCTGTGGACAAAAAGGTTCCCGGCGGCCCGCATCCCTACCACATGGTGCAACCCAGCGCCTGGCCGGCGATGGGATCGATCGCCGCCCTGATCACGGCGCTCGGCGCCGTCCACTTCTTTCATGGCGGCACGCCGATCTTCCTGATCGTCGGGCTGCTCCTGGTTCTCACCACCATGTTCGTGTGGTGGCGCGACGTGCTGCACGAGGCCCAGGGCGAACACGCGCATACCGAGGTCGTGCGTCAGGGGCTGCGCTACGCGGTGGGGCTGTTCATCGCCTCCGAGGTGATGTTCTTCGTCGCCTTCTTCTGGGCCTTCTTCAATTCGGGCCTGCTGATCAATCCGACGCTGACGCAATGGCCGCCGGCCTCGATCCACCCGATGGAAGTGTGGGGCATTCCGTTCCTCAACACCTGCATCCTTCTGTCGTCGGGCCTGGCGGTGAACTGGGCGCACCATTCGCTGCGCGCCGGCAATCGCCAGGGCCTGACCCAGGGTTTGGCCGTGGCCGTGGTGCTGGGCTTCCTGTTCCTCGGGCTGCAGGGCTATGAATACGGCCATGCCGCCTTCGGGTTCCGCCAGGGCGTCTATCCGACCATCTTCTTCATGGCCACGGGATTCCACGGCTTCCACGTCTTCGTCGGCGCATGCTTCCTGACCGTCAATTTCTTCCGCAGTCTGCGCGGCGACTTCACCCCGCGCGAGCATGTCGGCTTCGAAGCCGCCGCCTGGTACTGGCACTTCGTCGACGTGGTGTGGATTTTCCTGTTCGTCTGGGTCTACTGGTGGGGTTCGACCGCCAACCTGCCCGCCGCGGCCGGCTGAACCGGACAATCTTGCGCGCAAACGAACGGCGCTGGGCCAACCGGCGCCGTTTTCGTTTGGCGGCGGCGTCGGCTCAGGACCGACTCAGGATTCTGGGAACAGGTCGAGCGAGTGGATTTCCAAATCCGCCTTGTGGCGGGTCGCGGCGATCAGCTCGGCGTTGCGTTGGTCGGTGCCCAGCGACCAGGCTTTCGCGGTGTCGGGATCCTTGCCATAGGCGATATGGCGACGGACCAGGCGGGCAAGCCGCAGCTCCTCGCCCGGATCGACATACCAGGCCTGGTCGATCAATGTCCCCAGCTGCGCCCAGGGCGCCTGATCGGCCAGCAGGTAGTTGCCCTCGGTGACGATCAGGCTCACGTCGCGGGCCACCGGGATGGCGCCGGCGATCGCTTCCTCGATCTCGCGGCGGAACTCGGGGACATAGACCACCGGTTCGTCGGCGCTGCGCAGGCGGCGGATCAGCGCGACGTAACCCTCCCCGTCGAAGGTATCGATGGCGCCCTTGCGGTCGCGCCGGCCGAGGCGGATCAATTCGCTGTTGGCGAGATGGAACCCGTCCATGGGCACCAGGGCCGCCTTGCCGTCGAGTGCCTTGACCAGGGCGGCGGCCAGGCTCGACTTGCCCGACCCGGGGGCCCCGGTGATGCCGAGAATGCGGCGCGGCCCGGAAGCGGCGATCCACCGCGCTCGCTCGATCAATCCGGCAAGGTCGCCCTGGTAGGCCACCGGGCGCCGGCGCTGGGACTGAACCATGCCGCTCTCCTCGAATGACCTCAGAGTATAGGGGGCCGGCGGTCCCGGCCAGTCTTGACTGCCCTGGGGCCTTCAACCATTATCCGGCCTCCCGCGTGGGGCCGTAGCTCAGTTGGGAGAGCGCAGCAATCGCACTGCTGAGGTCGTCGGTTCGATCCCGTCCGGCTCCACCATTCCCGCCCGGGCCCACTTCGCAGATCCCTTGCCCACCGGTCGCCGTCGGTCGTTTTTTCCGGCGGCGTTCTGTGCTTCGAAAAAGAATCGGGGGAAGTGTGACGGTTCGGCGATAAATCCGGTTGTATTCCCAGCCAATCTGTCTAATGCTCGAATCTCACCCGGACAAGGGGACCAGACGAGGAGAGTGTCTGCGTGGGTGAGTACAACGAGGTCTATCAGCGGGCCCGTTACTACGATATCGCTTTTAGTCGGGATGTTTCCCGAGAAGTCGAGTTCCTGGCGCGGCTGTTTCCGCAGCATGCCGGCCGGCCATTGCGCTCGATGTTGGACATCGCCTGCGGACCCGGTTATCACGCCCGTCTGTTCGCCAAGCGCGGCATCACCGCCTTCGGGCTGGATCTGCGCCCCGAGATGGTCGAGTTCGCCCGCGACGAGGCCAAGGCCGAGGGGGTCGAGGCCCATTGGTTCGCCGCCGACATGCGCCGTTTCGCACTGGCCGAGCCGGTCGACCTGGCGCTCAACAGCTACGACAGCATCGACTGCCTGAATTCCGACGATCTGGTCGAGCATTTCGCCACCGTGGCCCGCAACCTGACGCCCGACGGGCTTTACGTATTCGAATTGACCCACCCGCGCGACTGCTTCCTGTGGAACTACGGCAGCCACCGCTATGCCGGCGAGCGCAATGGCACGAAGGTCGAGATCGTCTGGCTGCCCGAAGGACGCAAGGTCGACGGTCTCAGTCAGACCATCGAAAGCAACATCGTCATGCGGGTCAACGAACACGGCGTGGTGCGCGAATTCCCCGATCATGCGCGGGAGCATTTCCGGCTGCCGCAGGAGTACCTGGCGCTGGCCAAACTGTCGGGCGCACTGACCGTGGACAAATTTCTCGGTGACTATAGTTTCGATCAACCGTTCGACGAGAGCGCCGGGTCCCGGCGTCTGATCGTCGTCATGCGACGCGCGGGATAATCATGCACTACGAGGACCCCGGACTTGAATTACGACCATTGATCGGACGCGAAGGCGCGGGCGTATTCGCCCGACGCCGGTTCGAGCCCGGCGAGCTGCTCCTGGTCTGGGGCGGCCGGATCATCACCGGCGCCCAGCTTGAAGCCCTGCCGCAGGACAAACGGCACTGGATGCTGCAGATCGACGAGGATCTGTTCCAGTTCACCGATCCCGACGAGATCGGCCTGGCCGATCAGGTCAACCATAGTTGCGATCCCAATACCGGGATCTTCGGCCATATCGCGCTGGTGGCGCTGCATGTGATCGTGCCGGGCGAGGAAATCTGCTTCGACTACGCCACCACCGATTCGACCCGGTATTGCGAATTCGAATGCTGGTGCGGCGCGCCCGATTGCCGCGGCCGGGTGCGCGCCGACGATTGGCGCCGGCCCGATCTCAGGCGCCGCTACGGCCGCCACTTCTCGCCCTATCTGTTGCGCCGCATGGACGCCGAGGCAGCCGCCGAGAAGGTGACGGTGTCGAGCCGCAAGCGCCGGCCGCGGCTGATGGTCGTCTCCTCGCCACCGGCCGAATAGCCCGCGCGGAGCCCGGAGGGCGTCCAGAGGCCTTGCGTGAGCGACCGGTCCGAGCGTTTCGCAAGGACCGCGAGCGGAAGCAGGCCGAAGGCCGAATCTAGCCCGCGAACCGGCGCCGGAACGCGTGCCGACGCCGCAATTCAGGTCGCGGCTTCGATCTCGTCGTAACGCTTGAGCCGGTAGATCAGCGTCGAAACCGCCCAACTGACGACGAACAGGCCGACGATCCCGTAGCCGAGCGTGCCGAAATTGTCGTTGAGCGCGCCGATCCCGTCCCAGAACCAGCCGCCCAGTTGCAGCTGGTCGCCCAGCAGGCCGAGCGCCTCGATCCCGCCGATCACCACGGCCACCACCACCGATACGAAGGTGATGGTCAGGTTGTAATAGAGCTTGCGGATCGGCTTGACGAAGGCCCAGCCATAGGCGCCCGTCATCAGCACGCCGTCGGAGGTGTCCATGAACGACATGCCGGCGGTGAACAGGGCCGGGAAAACCAGGATCGACCAGATCGAAACGCCCTTGGCCGCCTCGGCCGCCGAAATACCCAATAACCCCACCTCGGACGCGGTATCGAAGCCCAGCCCGAACAGGAAGCCGAGCGGAAACATCTGCCAGCTATGCTCGACCAGGCGGAACAGGCGCTTGAACAGGCGCGCCAGCAGGCCGCGATTGGCCAGCAGCAGGTCGAGATCCTCCTCGACCAGCTTGCCGCCACGCTTGACGTGCTTGAAGCTTTTCCACACAGCGATCAGCACCAGGATGTTGGCAGCGGCGATGGCGAACAGGAAGCACGACGAAACCAACGCCGCGACGATCCCGCCCACCTGCTTGAGCTGCTCGAAGTGAGTCTGGATCGCGCTGGCGGTCACCGCGATGCCGACCGCCAGCACGATGACGACCATCGAATGGCCCAGCGAGAAAAAGAAGCCGACCGAGATGGGCCGCTTGCCCTCTTGCATCATCTTGCGGGTGACGTTGTCGATGGCGGCGATATGATCGGCGTCGAAGGCGTGCCGCAGTCCGAAACTATAGGCCAGCAGGCACGAACCGAGCAGGGCCGCGTTGCCGTGAAAGACAATCAACGCCCAGGCCCAGGCGAACAGGTTGAGGCCGACCAGCAGCCCGTACATTCCGGCGGTTTTGTTGCGCATGTCCGAGGTTCCGTCGTTGAACACCCGGATCAGAGACCTGAACATGTCTTATGCTCCGCGGTGTTCCCCGTCACCGCAAGCAGAGGTTAGCCGGAAGCGTCGGCGACCTCTCATCGGAGCACCCCGCCCGATGTGTCTGCGTTGACCCCTTGCGACGGCAGGTCTCCTGGCTTGCGGGTCGCTGCCTTGCGCCGCCTTCCCGGTTTCCCAGTGGCATAGGTTGGCGCTCGGCTCACCGCTTACAGTTGCGGGGGCAGCCGCGGAGTTGGCCGTTTCGGCCTCACCGCATTCCCTTTTGATCCCCCGAAGGGGAACCATCGCGCCGGAAGTCTACGCGGGCCCGGCGCGGACGGTCAATCGCCTTCGCCCCAGCCGCATTGACGCTCTCGGGCCCTGCTCCTAGCATCGCCGGAAAAGCGCCGCGGGCCGGGTTCGCACGCGGCCGTCCGCGCCGGGAGAAATCGCCATGAAACCGAACACGCTGTTTCGCAACGCCAATATCTGGGATGGGACCGGCGCCAAAACCTATGTCGGCGACGCGCTGATCGTCGGCGACCGCATCGCCAAAGTGTCGAAGACCCGCATCGCCGACCCTCAGGCGACGGTGATCGACGCCGCCGGCCTGACGCTGATGCCGGGGCTGGTGGAAGGGCACGCGCATCTCTCGTTCCACAAGGCGGTGCGCAACACCGATCTCGGCGACATCCCGCCCGAGGAACATTTGCTGATCACCATGCACAACGCCAAGACCCTGCTCGATGCGGGCTTCACCAGCGCCTACAGCGCGGCCAGCGCCAAGCTGCGTCTGGACGTCGTGATCCGCAACGAAATCAACGCCGGCGCGATCCCGGGGCCGCGGCTGCGCGCCGCCGGACCCGAGATTACCATCACCGGCGGCCTGGGCGACGAGGACCGCCAGCACCAGCAGCGCTCGAGCTTCGGCATGGTCGCCGACGGCATCGAAGCCATCGTCAAGGCCACGCGCCTCTGCGCGCGCGAAGGCGTCGACAACATCAAGATCAACATCTCTGGCGACGACTTCATCAACCCGGCCAAGGGCGACGTCACGGTGATGAGCGAGGCCGAGGTCCAGGCGGCGGTGGACACGGCGCACGCCCACCGCAAACGTATATCGGCCCATGCGCGCGCCGCCGAATCGGTCAAGCGCGCCGTGCGCTGCGGCGTCGACGTCATCTACCATTGCGAGTCGGCCGACGAAGAGGCGCTCGACATGCTCGAAGAGGCCAAGGACCGCATCTTCGTCGGTCCGGCCATCGGGCTGATCTATGGCGGTCTCTACGAGGCCGAGCCCTGGGGAATGACCCACGAACGCGCCTGCAGCCTGGGCCTCGACCGGTGCCTGGAAAACACGCAGAAGGTGTACGCCGAATTGCGCAAGCGCGGCGTGCGCGTCCTGGTCGGCGGCGACTACGGCTTCGCCTGGGTGCCGCAAGGCACCAACGCGCGCGACATCGAGCACTACGTCAAGCTGTTCGGCTACAGCCCGAGCGAGGCGTTGCAATGCGCCACGCGGATCGGCGGCGAAGTGATGGGCATGGGCGACGAGTTGGGCAAGGTGGCGAAGGGCTATATCGCCGACCTGCTGTTGGTGAACGGCGATCCGGTCGCCGACGTGCGCGTGCTGCAGGACAAGGACCGGCTGGTCGCCATCATGCAGGGCGGACGGTTCCACAAGATGGCATTGCCCAAGTCGGCCGCCCGGCACGCCGCCAACGCGGCCGAGTAACGGCGCGGCCTACCGTCTTCGCATCTCGAACTTGTCGGCTCCGGCCAGCTTGGCCAGCCGGTCGTAGCGTCGGTCGGCGAGATCGGGCGCGAACACCGGGTCGGAAGCCGGCAGGGTCAGGACCAGATTGTCGCCCTGCCGGCCGAGCCGGGTGGAGGAGAGGATTCCCGGCACGCCGCCCGAGATGGTGTGGCCGAGGCGCAGCAGCAGGCCGATCAGATTGGCGCGGCGCTGATCCTCCTCGTCGACCAGGGCCAGCACCTGGCGTTCGGGAGGCGCGCGGTCGTCCTCGTAGCGGGCGTAGACGGCCAGCGCGAGCGCCACGCGGTCGCGATGCTCGAGGCCCATCACCGGCAGCCGGATCACGCGCAGGAACGCCTGTTCGGCGCGGTAGTCGGGATGCTCGTTCCAGAACAGATCGCCCAGCAGGCAGGCGGCATGGCGCAGCCGCTTCTGCCCCGGCGATTCGCCGCGGAACAAGGGCGCCATCCAGGCGACCATTTCGTCGCCATGGGCCGGGAACCGGCTTTGCGTACGGGCGAGATGTTCGCACGCGGCGATCAGCGGATCCTGGCTGCGCACCGCCACGGGCAGGCTGCGGTAGAACTGGCCCTCGCGCATGCCGTAGACCGAAAACACCAGATCGGAAGCCTGCGAATGCTCCATCAGCTTGCGCAGCAAGAGCGCCGCCAGCGGCAGGTGGGGAATGCGCTTGCGCGACAGGGCCGAGATCTTCTCCAGTGATTTCCGGCTCTGGCGCGCGATCAATTCGAGCATGCTGGTGGCGCGCGAACGGGACAGCGTGAAATTGTCGATCACGTGCAGCGGATGGTCGGTCTGCTCGATCACCAGCCGCGCCACTGAGCGCCAGGCGCCGCCCACGGCATAGAGCGGCCGGCCGTGCCGCCGCTCCAGCCAGTCGAGCCGGTCGAAATGGTGGTCGATCAGCTCCTCGGCGCGGGCGGGATTCTCGTCGCTGGCTTCGGCCAGACGTAGCACGCCGAGCGGCAGGGTGGCGGCCGAAGTCCCGATGCGGCCGCGGTCGAGCGCCACCAGTTCGAGACTGCCGCCGCCGAGGTCGGCCACCAGCCCGTCGGCCTCGGGATTGGAGCACAGCACGCCCGATGCCGACAGCCGCGCCTCGTCCTCGCCGGACAGAACGCTGACCTCGACCTTCCAGCGCCGTTCGATTTCGGCGGCGAAGGCGCGGCCGTCGATCGCTTCCCTGACCGCCGCCGTGGCGAGGATATCGAGCGAACCGATGCGCATCGCGCGCGACAGCCTGATGAACCGGCCGATCGCCGCCATCGCCGGCTCGACGCCGTCGGCGTTCAGCCGGCCGGTGCCTTCCAGCCCCTGAGCCAGCGCGCAGACGGCCTTTTCGTTGAACAGAACCTGGGGCGTGCGGACGAGCCCGTCATAGACGACGAGGCGAATCGAGTTCGAGCCGATATCGATGATCGCGAGATGTTGTTGCGCGTCGAGCAGCGTTTCGCGAGCCGGTATCGCCGTCATGCGTCAGCTTTTGCCTTTCAGGACGAGTTTTGGCAAGGGCTTGCTGCGCTCGAGCGCGCTGCCCCGCCCCGATAGACTTGGATTGGTCATAAAGTAGGTGTGCGCCGAGAACGGTTCCTCGCCCTCCTCGGGGCGGATGCGCACGAACGCGCCGTCGGGGCGCAGCGACCAGCTCTGCTGGTTGTCCTTGAGCGAGGCGACCATGATCTGGTCGAGGATCTGACGATGCACCGTCGCATTCTCGATGGGCACCAGGGTTTCGACGCGGCCGTCCATGTTGCGCGGCATCCAGTCGGCCGACGAGATGAACACCCGCGCGTGGCGCGACGGCAGCCGGTAGCCGTTGCCGAAGCAGACGATGCGCCCGTGTTCGAGGAAGCGGCCGACGATGCTCTTGACCCGGATGTTCTCGCTCATGCCCGGCACGCCCGGACGCAAGCAGCAAATGCCGCGAATGACGAGATCGACCTGCACGCCCGCGCGCGAGGCGCCATAGAGCGCGTCGATCAGCTTTGCATCGACCAGCGAATTCATCTTGGCCCAAATCGCCGCCGGCTTGCCGGCGCGGGCATTGGCGATCTCGTCGGCGATGCAGGCGAGCAGCCGGTCGCGCAGGGTGAGCGGCGCCAACGCCAGCTTTTTCAGCTCCACCGGCTTGGCGTAGCCGGTGATGTAGTTGAACGCCGCGCCGGCGTCGTGGCACAGCGTCGGATCGCAAGTGAAGAAGCTGAGGTCGGTGTAGACCTTGGCGGTGATCGGATGGTAATTGCCGGTGCCGAAATGCGCATAGGTGCGCATCGACGCGCCCTCGCGACGCACCACCAGCGACATCTTGGCGTGGGTCTTGAGCTCGATGAAGCCGTAGACCACCTGCGCGCCGGCGCGTTCCAAATCGCGCGCCCAGTTGATGTTGGCTTCCTCGTCGAAACGCGCCTTGAGTTCGATCAGGGCGGTGACCGACTTGCCCTGCTCGGCCGCCTCGACCAACGCTTTGACGATGGGGCTGTCGTGACTGGTGCGATAGAGCGTCTGCTTGATCGCCACCACGTTGGGATCGCGCACCGCCTGACGCAGGAACTGCACCACCACGTCGAACGATTCGAAGGGATGGTGGACGACCAGGTCCTTCTTGCGGATCGCCGCGAAGCAGTCGCCGCCGAGATCGCGGATGCGCTCGGGGAAGCGCGCGTTGTAAGGCTTGAACTGCAGCTCGGCCAGGTCGGGCGTGATCATGCCCTTGACGTCGGAGATGCCGATCAACCCCGCCAGCGAGAACACTTGGGCCGGCACCACCTGCATTTCCGCGGTGATGAAAGCGCGAAGATCGTCGGGCATGTCGGCGTCGGCGGTGAGCAGAATGGTGTGGCCGCGGCGCCGGCGCTTGAGCGCGGTTTCGAACACGCGCACCAGATCTTCCGCTTCGTCGTCGATTTCCATCTCGGAGTCGCGGATGACGCGGAAGGTGCCGCGTCCGTTGACCCGGTAGCCCGGGAATAGCTGGTCGAGGAACAGCGCGACCATGTCGTCGAGCAGGATGTAGCGCACATCCTCGCCCGGCAGGCGGGTGAAGCGTTCGACCTTGGCCGGCAGCGGCAGCAGCGCGCGCATCGGCTCGCCATCCTCGATCCGCGTCAGGCTGAACACCACGGTCAGCCCGAGATTGGGGATGAAGGGAAACGGATGCGCCGGGTCGATGGCCAGCGGCGTCAGCACAGGGAAGACATATTCGGCAAAGCGCGTCTCCAGCCATTTGCGTTCGGACGCGGTCACTTCGTCGATCGAGATCAGCGCCACGCCGGCCTCGCGCAATTCGTCGCGCAGCCGCCGCCAGACGCGCTGCTGCGCCTCGATCAGCGCGCCGGCCTCGAGGCCGATGGCGGCGAGCTGTTGCGCGGGCGTGAGCCCGTCCTGGCTGGGGGTGATGACGGCGTTCGCCTCCTGGCCCTTCAGGCCGGCGACGCGGACCATGTAGAACTCGTCGAGGTTGGTGGCCGAGATCGACAGGAACCGCAGCCGTTCGAGCAGCGGATGGTGCGTGTTCTCGGCCTCTTCGAGCACGCGCATGTTGAAGGCCAGCCACGACAGCTCGCGATTGAAGAAGCGGCCGGCGGCGACGGCCCCGTCATCCTGCTGGGTTGGCGCCGGCGCCACCGCCAGCGCCGAGTCCGACATGCGTGCGACTTTCTCCACTATTTCCCCCTCGCCGCGGCTTTGGCGGCCGCGGCCGCCGCGCGTTGCGCATTGATCGAACGGTACAGGTACCAGCAGGCGACCCCGCGCCACGGACGCCACGCCTCGGCGATCGCCCCGAAATGCTCGGCATCGGCCTCGGGCGCGAGTTCGTAGAGTTCGCGCACGACGTTGATCAGCGCCGCGTCGCCCAAGGGCAGCACGTCGGGCCGGCCGAGCGTGAACAGCAGGTACATCTCGGCGGTCCAGCGCCCGATCCCCTTAACGGCGGTCAGCCGCTCGATCACCTCTTCGTCGGGCAGGTCGCGGAGATGGCCCAAATCGAGCCTGCCGTCGGCGACGTGCCGCGCCAGGTCGCGCAGATACTCGACCTTGCGGCGCGACAATCCCGCCGCCTGCAGCTTGCGTGGTTTGAGCCGCAGTAGCGCGGCCGCGGTGGGGACGCCCTGGTCGAACAAAGCATGGAGACGCGCCAGGATGGCGTCGGCGGCGTATTTCGACACCTGCTGGCTGACGATGGCCCGGACCAGCGCCGCGAAACCATCATTGACCAGACTGGGTGCGTAGGGGCCGATCCGCGCGATCACCGCGGCCAGCCGCGGGTCGCAGGCGGCCAGCGCCGCCATGGCGGGCGCATGCGGCTCGGACGCGGCGATTTTGGATGCAACCTTCGGCATACCACCCGGTCTCCGGATCGAGGCAAGTCCGCCGGCGCTCCGCCGACGAACGAATCGCCTTTTTTCCGTCATTCATTTATATCAACGCGTCGAATGCCTGTCATTGGCCGGAGCGTCGATTGTAACAGGATCGCAATGGGATGGGCTCATGATATGAGCAAAGACGGTGTGAAAACGCTTTATCTCCTGCGCCACGCCAAAGCGCAGAAAGCCGATGCCGGACAAGAGGATTCATCGCGCATCCTGATCCGTCGCGGGCGCGACGCGGCCGTTCGGATGGGCGAGTGGTTCGGCAAGCGTCAACCCCTGCCCGCCCATATTCTCTGCTCGCCCTCGGCGCGCACCCGCCAGACCCTGGACCTGATCCTGCCGCATTTGGGCGCGCCGGTGATCGACTACGACCCGAGGCTGTATATGGCTTCGTCGCAGGCCCTGCACACGGCGATCGAGCGGCTGCCCCGCGACATCGACGCCGCGATGATCGTCGGGCACAATCCCAGCATCGAGGAAATGGCGATGGAGCTTGCCGGTCACGCACCCGCGGAATTGGTCGAGCGCATGCGCGACAAGTTCCCGACCTGCGCGCTGGCGGTCGCGACCGCCAAGACGCGCGACTGGGCGAAGTTCGCCGGCGCAAGCATCGTCGAGGAATTCATCCGTCCCATAGATCTGGCGTGACGCCGAAGCCGAGCACGTCGCGCGCCAGCGCGGCGTTGACCGGGCGGCGCAGCTCCATCGCGGCCCGGTCAAGCGCGGCGACCGCCGCGTGGATGGCGCCGAACGACCGTTCGAGCCGCGGCATCAGGTAAGCCGGCAGCCCTGGATCGATCCGCAGTTGGCGATCGGCGAACAGCTTCACCATCAGCGCGGCGAGCAGCGCCTCGTCGGGCGGCCGGATGACGGCCACAGGCATGGCTACCAGGCGCGACCGCAAATCGGCCAGTCCGATCCGCCAACGTGCGGGCGGCTCGCGCCCGGTCAGCAGCAGGCGCCGGCCGCGTTCGTGCGACAGGTTGAACAGGTGCAGCAGCGCCGGCTCGTCGACGCCGCGATCGACGTCCTCGACCGCCACCGCCGCCGCCTCGGCCAGACCGGGCACGGCATCGGGCCGCAAGTGGTCGGCCCCGACGATCGGGGCCCCGGATCGCGCCGCGAACAAGTGCGCCAGATGGGTTTTGCCGGATCCTTCGGGCCCGACCAGCGCCAGCGCCTGCGTGCGCCACTCGGTCCAGCCGTCGATGGCGGCGTGGGCGTCGCGATTGCTGTCGGCCACCAGGAAATCCGCCGCGGCATAGGAAGGCCCGCCGCCGAGATCCAGCGGCATCTGGACCGGTTTGGCCATCAGGGCTCCGGGGCGGGGTTGGCCTGCGTCGAATGGTTGGCCGAAACCGGAAGCGGCGCCGGCGCGCCCGGCGCGCCCTCGACATCGTCGGCGGGCACGCTGGTGAACAGCGGGCTCTGCAGATAGCGGTGCAGACCGGCCCGCGCCAGCACGCCGATGACCGCGGCCATCGGCAGCGCCAGCAGCAATCCGAGAAACCCGAACAGGGCGCCGCCGGCCAACAGCGCGAAGATCACCCACACCGGATGCAGGCCGATCTTGCGGCCGACCAGGCGTGGCGCGAGAAAATTGGCCTCGATCTGATTGCCGACGATGTAGACGATCGCGACTTCGGCCGGAAGCTTCCAGTCGCCGGTCTGGCCGATGGCCAGGCCGACGCCCAGGACGAAGCCCGAAATCGATCCCAGATAGGGAACGAACGACAGAAGCCCGGCGCCGATGCCGATCACCAGGCCCAGATCGAGCCCGACCAGGGTGAGGCTCGCCCCGTAGATCACCGCCAGTGAAATGCAGACCATCGCTTGGCCGCGTACGAATCCCGCTAGGATGCGATCGATTTCGTGCAGTTCGCGGTGGATCGTCGCCGCGTGCCGCAGCGGCAGCCAGCCGTTGACCAGCGCGGTGACGCGATGCCAGTCGCGCAGCAGGTAGAAGGTGACGATCGGGGTGATGAACAAGAGCGAGAGCGTGTTGGCGAAAGCCAGCGACCCGCCGACCAGTTCTTTGGCCACCGCGCCGGCCCACCCCGCGACCGTGCCGGCATAGTCGCCCGCCGCGGTGCGGATCTGTTCGATATCGTGCTGCGACAGCGACGACCTGATCATGCGCCAGATCGGATCGGCGCGATGTGCCGCGGCCTGGACATAGCCCGGCACGCGCTGGGCGAAGTCGGCGATCTGCTCGCCGATGATCGGCGCGAGCAGCACGAACACGGCCAGCACCAGGACGAAGAAGGCGAGCACGATGACGACCGTCGCCCAGGAGCGCGACAGGCCCGCCCGTTCCAGCCGGTTGGCCAGCGGATCGAGGAAATAGGCGATCGCCATGCCGGCCACGAACGGCAACAGGATGCTGCGCAACAACCAGATCGCGATCAGCGCCACGACCAGCGCGATCAGCCAGACGCGCAGACGCGCCTCGCGGCTCATCGGCGCCATGGGGCGCGGTTCGACCTGTTCGGGAACGGGACTCACTGGCTTTTCTCCGCCGGCCGCGCCTGCTGGGTCTGCAGCAACCAATGATCCTCGGCCCAGGACAGGACCAGGCCATTCTGCACCAGCGCCGCCTCGAGCTGTTCCTGCGCACCGACATAGTGCAACACCAGCGAGGCCGAGGTTTGCGACAGGGCGCCGATTTCCCAGGCGCGGATCGCGGTGGTGCGGGTCAGCTTGGCGCGCAGTTGCGCCCAGTCGGCCAGGCCTGCGACCGGCACCAGCACCGACAGCGACTCGGTCTCGCCCGCCGGCATCATGTTGTCGCGCTTGTAGGTATCGTTGATGGCGGCGGCGATTTCGCCGACCGCGCGGCGCAAGAGCGCTTCCAGCGTCTCGCCGGATTGGGCCTGCCAGTTTCTCGTCCCGGCCATCGCGCTGCCCAGCGGACCGGTGCCGGACAAGGTGGCGTCGAAAGTCGGAAGACCGTCGTCGGTGCGGCCGATCACGCCGGCCACCACCAACAGGTCCTGGGTTTTGAACCGGGCGGCGAAGGCCGAGAGCGTATCGGGTCCGGCCGTCGCCGCCTGCAAGGCATCGTCGGGAGCCTGGGCCGAGGGCACCGGCTTCGGCACCTCGATCGGGACCAGCCCTTGCGCCGCGCCGCCCATCCAGGCATTGCGCCAGCCATTGCCCGGTTCCCACAAGAGCGGCCCGTTGTCGGTCTTGAGCACAGGAAGAACCACCATCGGCCGGCCGCGCCATTCGGTATAAGCGATGCCGGCATCGTGCAGCAGCTTGCGGATCTCGTCGGGCTTGAAGCGCACCGACAAGGTCGCAATGTAGCGCACGGTGGAACGCTTCTCCTGGTCGACGCCGACATCGAGCACCAGATTGTCGAGCCGGTCGGGGCTGACCGCCGGGACATGGGCGGCCTCCTCCGGAGTCGTGAAACGCAGGATCAAGGCGTCGAACGCGTCCCGCTGGCCCTTGGCAAATGCCTGCTGGCGGGCGACATTGACGTTCTCGGCCGTGACGTCGACTTGGACGTCATGGACGGTGTAGCCGTCATCGTCCTGAGCGCGGGCCGTCGGGACCACGCCGGCCAGGAAACCCACGGTCAGCAGCGCGGTCGAGAGCGAAGCAGCAAGCGAAAATCGCCGGCGAAGAGGCATTGCAATGCGTCCCGGTTGAATTATGGTCGGCGCCAGATTTCATTCAAGTTCGGCGATGGGTGAGGATACCGAACCCCAGGTCCGCGAGGAAGCCATTCGCAAAGACAGTCCAGCCGATCCGCCGGGCGCGCCACTGACTTACGCTCAGGCGGGTGTCGACATCGACGCCGGCGAGGCGCTGGTGACGGCGATCAAACCCTTGGCCGGGGCGACCGCGCGCCGGGGCACCGCCGCCGCGCTGGGCGGCTTCGGCGCGCTGTTCGATCTGCGGGCCGCGGGATTCTCGGATCCAATCCTGGTCGCCACCACCGACGGCGTCGGCACCAAGCTCAAACTGGCCATCGCCTGCGATAGCCATGACGGGATCGGCATCGATCTGGTGGCGATGTGCGTCAACGATCTGGTGGTCCAGGGCGCCGAGCCGCTGCTGTTCCTCGACTACTACGCCACCGGCAAGCTTGACGTCGCGACCGGGCGCAGGATCGTCGCCGGCATCGCCGACGGCTGCCGCATCGCCGGCTGTGCCCTGGTCGGCGGCGAGACCGCCGAGATGCCGGGCATGTATGCCGAGGGCGACTACGATCTGGCCGGATTCGCGGTCGGCGCGGCCGAGCGCGGCCAGTTGATCGACGGCGCCGATATCCGGCCGGGCGACATGGTGCTGGGCCTGGCCTCGTCCGGACCCCATTCGAACGGTTATTCGCTGATCCGCGCCATCGTCGAACGCAGCGGATTATCGTTGGACCTGCCGGCGCCCTTCGATACGCGGACCAAGCTGGGCAGGGCGCTGCTGACGCCCACCCGCATCTATGTCGCCAGCACGCTGGCGGCGGTGCGCGCCGGCTGCATCAAGGCGCTGGCCCATATTACCGGTGGCGGATTGATCGAGAATCTGCCGCGCGTTCTGCCCCAGGGCTGCGCCGCCGAGATCGATGCCGCCAACTGGGCGCTGCCGCCTGTGTTCGAGTGGCTCAAGCGCTCGGGCGGGTTGGCGCCGCTCGAACTGGCGCGGACCTTCAACTGCGGCATCGGCATGATGGCGGTGGTCGACCCCGACCGCATGGCCGAGGCCGAACGCACGCTGGCCGCGGCTGGCGAGCGGACCGTCCGCATCGGCCGGATCGTCGCCGGCTCGGGCGCGCCGAAGGTTCATTTGCTCAATGCCGAGCGGGCTTGGCCGGAGTGACCGGCTCACCGGAAGCGAGCCGCAGGAAGCGCGTTGCGGTGCTGGCCTCGGGCCGCGGCAGCAATCTGCAGTCGCTGCTCGACGCCTGCGCCGCCGCGGATTTTCCTGCTACGATCGCGCTGGTCATCGTCAACGTGCCCGAGGCGCAGGCGCTCGAGCGCGCCCGCAAGGCGGGCGTGCCCGCCTTGCTGATCGATCACCGCATCTTTCCCTCGCGGGTGGCGTTCGACACGGCGATCGACCTGGCGCTGCGCGCGGCCGCGACCGACCTCGTTTGCCTGGCCGGCTTCATGCGGCGGCTGACGCCCGAATTCACGCTTTCCTGGGCCGGACGCCTGATCAACATCCACCCGTCGCTGCTGCCGGCTTTTCCGGGGATGCACACCCATCGCCGCGCGCTCGAGGCCGGCGCCTCGACGCATGGCTGCTCGGTCCATTTCGTCACGGCCGAACTCGACGCTGGTCCGGTGATCGCCCAGGCCGCGGTGCCGGTGCTGCCCGGCGACGACGAGGAAAGGCTGGCCGCGCGCGTGCTGGTAGCCGAGCACGCACTCTACCCGGCGGCGCTGCGGCTGGTGGCTGAAGGCACGGTACGGATGGAGGGCGACCGCATGACGGCCGCCGACTAGCTGATCAGGCCACCTGCTCGGCTTCTTCCTCGACCCTGATCGGCACCCCGGGCAAAAGCTTCGAGCTGCGGATGCCGAGGGCGGACTTCACATGGGCGATGTTTGGGGCTGCGGTCAGCTTGGTGGTCAGGAAACGCTGATAGGAGTCCCAGTCCTCGGACACGATCTTGAGCAGGAAGTCGGTCTCCCCGGCCAGCATGTGGCATTCGCGGACCTCGGGCCACCCCGACACCAGCTCCTCGAAGGCCTTAAGATCGGGTTCCGCCTGGCTGTTGAGCCCGACCTGGGCGAACACGGTTACGTTGAAGCCCAGCGCCTGGGGATCGACCTGTGCGTGATAGCCTTTGATGAAGCCGCCTTCTTCGAGCGCGCGCACGCGGCGCAGGCAAGGTGGCGCCGAAATGCCGGCGCGCCGCGCCAGCTCGACGTTGGTCATGCGGCCATCCGCTTGGAGATCTTCTAAAATTCGTCGGTCGACGCGATCGAGTCTGGTCCGTTGCATTGCACTCATAACTCCTCAAGCCGCGTCTGCGTAATTATATTAGTTGTGCAATGCAGCGAATCCAAGGGGAGACCCAAAAATTCGCGTTTTGGGGGTGGCGCCCTATATACTGTAGGCATAGCGCGAGGCAGGGCGGGCGGAGCCATGACCAATCTGCATACCAAAGTCTTAATCCTCGGTTCGGGACCTGCTGGATTCACCGCGGCGATCTATGCCGCGCGGGCCAATTTGTCGCCGATTCTTGTGGCTGGAATGCAACCGGGTGGCCAACTGACCATTACAAGCGATGTCGAAAATTACCCGGGCTACGCCAAAGCGATCCAGGGCCCGTGGCTGATGGAGCAGATGCAGGCGCAGGCCGAGCATGTCGGCGCGCGCCTGGTGCAGGACACGATCGTGTCGGCCGACCTGTCGCGCCGCCCCTTCACCATGACCGGCGATTCGGGCGACACCTATACGGGCGACACGCTGGTGATCGCCACCGGCGCCCAGGCGCGCTGGCTGGGCATCGAATCGGAAAAGCGGTTCCAGGGTTTCGGCGTTTCGGCCTGCGCGACCTGCGACGGGTTTTTCTTCAAGGGCAAGCGCGTGGCCGTGGTGGGCGGCGGCAACACAGCGGTCGAAGAGTCTCTGTTCCTGGCCAACATGGCCGACAAGGTGACCTTGATCCATCGCCGCGACAGTCTGCGCGCCGAGAAGATCCTGCAGGACCGGCTGCGCGCCAATCCCAAGATCGAGATTCTGTGGAACCACGCGGTCGATGAGATCACCGGAAGCGGCGAGCCGGCTTCCGTGGCCGGGCTGAAGCTGAAGCACACCAAGACCGGGAGCAGCACCACGCTGCCCGTCGACGGATTGTTCGTGGCCATCGGCCACACGCCCAACACCGAACTGTTCAAGGGGCAGTTGGACATGGATTCCGAGGGGTACATCCTCACGCGTCCGGGTTCGACCGAAACCAACGTGCCGGGCGTGTTCGCGGCCGGCGACGTGCAAGACAAAATCTTCCGACAGGCGGTCACGGCGGCCGGTACGGGCTGCATGGGCGCTTTGGAGGCCGACAAGTTCCTCGCGCATCATGCGCAGGCGCAATCGGTCGCCGCGGAATAAAGACAAGGAGCGGTGCGGACGGCCGCGACGTGCGCCGGAAACGTTTTCGGCGGCGGTGAGGCGGTCGCAAAAACGCACCGAGTGAAAAATGGATTGGGATAAGTTGCGGGTGTTCCATGCCGTCGCCGAGGCCGGGAGCTTCACCCATGCCGGCGAACAGTTGAATCTGAGTCAGTCGGCGGTCAGCCGTCAGATCAGTGCGTTGGAGGAGAGTCTTGCGGTTCCCCTGTTCCATCGCCATGCACGCGGTTTGATCCTGACCGAGCAGGGCGAGCTGCTGTTCCGCACCGCGCGCGACGTGTTCGCCAAGCTGGCGATGACCGAGGCGCAATTGTCCGATTCGCGCGAAATTCCGAGCGGGCGGCTCAAAGTCACGACGACGGTGGCCTTCGGCACCCTGTGGCTGACGCCGCGCATCCATGCCTTCGTCGAGCGCTATCCCGACATCCAGGTTTCGCTGGTTGTCGACGATGGCGAGCTCGACCTGGCGATGCGTCAGGCCGACGTCGCCATCCGGATGCAGCCGCCGCGGCAGCCCGATCTGGTGCAGCGTCATCTGATGACCCTGCAATGGACGATCTACGCTTCGCCCGAATATCTCGACCGGTTCGGCACACCGCATTCGGTCGAGGACCTCGACAAGCATCGACTGATCGTGTTCGGCGAGGACGCCAAGCTGCCCGCCGGCAGCATCAACTGGTTGCTGGAGGCCGGCGCGCGGCCCGAGCGGCCGCGTCATCCCGCGCTGACGGTGAACAACGTGTATGGCATCTTCCGCGCCTGCCAGGCGGGCGTCGGCATCGCCGCCCTGCCCGACTACCTCAGCCGCGAGACCGACAATCTCGTCCCCATCCTACCCGAGCTGAAGGGGCCGGCGGTCGAGGCCTATTTCGTCTATCCCGAGGAGCTGCGCCATTCCAAGCGGGTGGCGGTGTTCCGCGACTTCCTGGTCAATTCGGTCGCCGACCGGCAGGGCCAGCAGTTGCGCGTGACGGCGTAGGACGGCGCCGGCAAACTCGGAGTCAGCGCGAACGAACAATTTGCCATTCGCACATATCTGTGCGAATTTGGGTCGATGCGCGGCGATGAATTCGAGCGCCGGGTGAGGTCGCTCGGCCGCAAGCGTGGAATCCCGGTTTCCTTCGATACCGGCCATGGCAAAGGCAGTCATGGTAGGCTCTACTACGGCGAACGGTTTACCACGCTCAAAGACCGCCGGAAGGAGATCGGCCCCGGATTGCTGAGCGCGATGCTGGCGCAACTCGGGTTGACGAAAAGGGATCTGGAGAATTGAGATGGCGCTCGGGTATCGCTACGCGCTGGAACGGCAGGACAATGGATGGTGGCTGGTGCGCTTTCCCGGCATCCCCGAGGCGCTGACCGAGGGCGAGAGCGAGGACGAGGCCCGCGCCAATGCCGATGATTGCCTGCTCGCGGCGCTCGAGGGTTATATCAAGGCAGGCCGACCGCTGCCGCGCAGGGGTGCGGCGCACTCCGGGCGCGACCGCGCCGTCCTGCCATCTCTCGTCACCGCGAAGTTGGCGGTCTACGAGCGCATGCGCGAACTTAAATGGTCGAAGCTCAAACTGGCCAAGGCGTTGGGCATGCCGGAGAATTCCGTGAGACGTCTCCTCGACCTCCGCCACAGCTCGCATATGTGGATCGTCGACGAAGCGCTCGCCCGCATGGACACCGAACTCGACATCAATCTTCCGAAGGTTCGCGCGAGCAAGAGAGCCGCGTAAGGCGACCGGCTGCTCTCGATTCGTCAATCGACGAACTGGTCGGGCGGATAGGGCTGGACCAGGACCGTTTCGTCGCCCGGAGCGGGCAAGCGGACCGGATTGCCGACGGTCTTGCCGCCGCCCACGAAGATTTGCGGTGCGTCGAGCGCGAAGGTATTCATGTTCTCGAGGAACATGCCGCACGCCCGGCTGAAGCCCGAACCGGTGGCGAAGGTCAGCCGGAAACTGCCTTCGGGAATGCCGGCCAGGCTGGCCTCCTCGCCGGCCGAGACGTAAAGCGCGAGCAAGGTCTGGCCGCTGGCGGTCCGCAGCCGGACGACGGCGTCGAGGCCGGTTTCGTTGGCGATGGTGGTGCGATGGCTGCCGCCCGTGCGGCGCAGGAGCACGTCGCCGTTGCGCATCGGATCGCCGCGATTGCTCTGGCACCATTGCCGCTTCGGCCCCTCGCCCGATCCGGCGAACAGATAGCGCGCCTGGGCAAAGCCGGCGACGCCGCTCGGGATCACCACCTGCGTCCATTCGCCGTCGTCGGCCGAACCGACAACCCGGACCGTGGTGAACCGGTCGAGAATCTCGATCACCGGCGAATCGCCGCCCGGACCCTGTCGCAATTTGAGCAGCTCGACCGCCACGTAGCGCACTTCGCCCTTCGCCTGCGCGGGCACGGTGATGCCGGCCGTGACCGTCTCGGTCTTGTCGCGGAACAAGGGGACCGCGACCGCGACCACCGCCGCCATCAGCAGCGCCGCGAGCGGCAGGGCCTGCACCATCAGCGCGCTGTTGATCCGGGTCCAGCGGTTGCGCAGGCGCCGCGTCGGAAGCTCGGCCTCGGCGCGGATCGCCGCGATCCGGGCCCGGTCGGCTTGGTTGTCGGCGAAGGCCTCGGCCTGGTCGGCCAGCGACCAGGCGATGTCGGTGTCGCCGAGCGCCAGGAAGGCGTGCGCCTGATGGAGCAATACGCGCAGGTTTTCGCCCCGCGGCCGGTCGCCCGACCGCATGTTGGCCCACAAGGCCGCGATCGACCGCGCCGGGCCGTCGATCGCCCACCAGCCTTGCAGCCAGGTCAGGGTCGAGGCGGCGATGACAGTCCGGTCCGCGCAATCGCGGCAAAAAATGCCGCGTATGGTCGTGTGTCTGGCCCGCCACAGGGAAGATTTTACCCGGTGGAAGACGATGTAGCGCGGCTGCGCCG
>Ga0181537_10000618_pt1 | contig 33019 bp, 34 predicted proteins | sample PEATcosm2014_Bin_39_FD_119765 | JGI IMG/M metagenome (GOLD analysis project Ga0181537, IMG submission 119765) | Peatland microbial communities from MTU Mesocosm Facility, Houghton, MI, USA - PEATcosm2014_Bin23_10_metaG | ecosystem: Environmental > Terrestrial > Soil > Wetlands > Peat | place... | reverse complement strand
TGCCTTGTGCGGATCTGGTTGAAAATGAGATTGCGGTTGATTTGCCGCGGCATTTTATTCGACGCACTCTGCTTGTTCGTAAAGGCGTAGCGAGTCGTTGTCATCCTGGCCGAGTCCATCCTCAATTGAATCTAAGGTCTGCAACCGCGAGGTTCGTCGCGTGAATCACCATCGGGCGTGACCGATTAATTGCCCAGTGTAGCAGATTTGAGAGATTGGTAGCAGCTTTGAACAAGTTCGGAACTGGATCGTTCGACAGCCTGCAATCGCACTGGCGCAGGTTCCTCGAGCCGGACATTTTGTTGGAGCTTTCGACGCGGCTCAGCTTACTGGTTGACGCCGCTCGCCAGAAAGCCTCCATCCACCACCAGAGTCTGTCCCGTCACAAACGAAGCGGAGTCGGAAGCCAGATAGATGGCAGCGCCTATCAGCTCTTCAGTCTTCCCAAAGCGCCCCATCGGTGTGCGCATCAACAACTCCCGGCCGCGCGAGGTACCATCAAGAAAATCCGCGTTCAAATCCGTGCGAAACACCCCTGGGGCGATGGCATTCACGGTCACACCCTTCTTCGACCACTCCACGGCCAGCGATCGTGTGAGAGATGCCACGCCGGCCTTGCTGGCCGCATAGGCCGCCACTTCGCTCAGCGCCACAAAGCTGTTTAACGACGCAATGTTGATGATGCGCCCATAGCCGCGCTCAAGCATGTGTTTCCCGAAAACCTGGCATGCGCGCAGCGTCCCGGTAAGGTTGGTGTCGAGGATACCGGCCCACTCTTCCTCCGGCTGCGTCAGCGTGGGCGTACGCTTGATTCTTCCCGCGCAATTCACCAGGATGTCGACTTTGCCGAAGTGATTCATTACGGCAACCAGAAGCTGCTCCAGCGAGCCGCGGTCGCACACATCGGAAGGCATGCGCAGCGTTTTGCGCCCGCGCGCCTCGATTTCAACGGCGGTTTCCTCCACCTGCTCCTGGCGGCGCGCCGTGGCAATCACATCTGCGCCCGCTTCGGCCATGCCAATGCTCAGAGCGCGCCCGATTCCCGAAGTGCCTCCGGTGATAACAGCAATTTTGCCGGAAAGATCAAGAAGGTGTGTGGTCATGCTTTCTACCTTTCATCCTGCGGGCCGGCAAGCATTCTGCCGCCGCAATCCCTCTCTATAAACGATAAGCCTTCTTCACCAGACCGTAGGTCAAGTCATGCGCCACTTCAAATGCCTCGTCCTCCCCGAGCCTGTGTTCAGCCACAAGCCTGGCCAGGAACGCGCAGTCGATCCGCCGCGCTACGTCGTGGCGCGCGGGAATGGAAAGAAAGGCGCGCGTATCGTCGTTGAAGCCGGCTGTGTTATAGAATCCAGCCGTCTCTGTGGCCTGCTCGCGGAACCGCATCATTCCCTCGGGGCTGTCGTGAAACCACCACGGTGGCCCGAGCCGCAGGCACGGATAGTGCCCGGCGAGCGGAGCCAGCTCACGGCTATATGTGGATTCGTCAAGCGTAAACAGAATTATGGTGAGTTTGGATTCATTACCGAACCGGTTGAGCAACGGACGCAGTGCTTCCACGTAAGTGGTGGTACCGGGAATATCGGCGCCCACGTCGCGGCCATAGCGCTCATAGATTTTGCGGTTGTGGTTGCGCACGCTGCCGGGATGAATCTGCATCACCAGGCCGTCTTCCAGGCTCATCCTCGCCATCTCGGTCAGCATCTGTGCCCGGAAAAGCTCCTGTTGCCGGGTATCGGCATCGCCGGCCAACACACGGGCAAAAAGGTCACCTGCCTCCGCCTCGGAAAGATCCGCGGTTTGCGCGGTCGGATGTCCGTGATCCGTGGCAGTGCATCCGAGTGCGCTGAAACGGGCTCGCGCCTCGCGCAACGCATTCAGATAACCCTGCCATGTTCCGGTATCTTCTCCGGTTCGCTCCCCGAGCTTTGCAATGTTTCCGGCGAAGCCACGAAACTCCGGATCCACAACCAAATCTGGACGGAATGTAGGGACAATCCTCGCTTTCCATCCCGACTCACGAATCGCCTGATGATCGGCTAAGGAGTCGAGAGGAGAATCGGTGGTCGCCAGCACTTCCAGATTAAAGCGCTCATAAAGCGCCCGTGGCAAGAACTCCGGTGTACGCAGCTTTTCACTGATGGTGTCGAAGTAGAGGTCGGCAGTCTTCTCTGACAGCCGCTCCTCCAGTCCAAAAAGTTCCTGAAAAGCAAAATCAAGCCACATGCGCGTCGGTGTTCCGCGAAACAGGTAGTAGTGGCTCGCGAAAATGCGCCATACCTTGCGCGGATCCTTCAACTCCGCCTCCCCGATCTCCAGTTCTTCCATGGAGACGCCCTGGCTGTAGAGCATCCGGTATACATAATGATCGGGCTGAACAAAAAGCTTTGCCGGGTCGGGAAACGGTTCGTTGTTCGCAAACCACGCTGCCTGCGTATGCCCATGCGGGCTCACGATCGGCAAGTTCCGCACGTGTGCGTACAGTGCCTTGGCTATCAGGCGGGTGCCGGATTCGGAGGGAAACAATCGGTCTTCGTGGATCAGCATTACTGCAACCCTGTTCTTTCGTTCGTGCTTGGATCAAACCGCCTAAGAGGTCAGACCACAGTATAATCGTCCGTTCCTGGATTCATACTATGTTCGTTGATGCGCACGCCTCTCAGGCGTTATGTGCGTACCCCATACCCGCCAGTACACCCCGCATATAAGCAAACGACTCCACCACGCCGGGCATCGGATCGTCGCCGTGGATCTCGTATTCCAGATCGACAAATCCCTTGTACTTTGTGGCGACCAGGGCCTCGAAAATCTCCCGCATCGGCATGATCCCCTCGCCGACGGCAACCTGGCTCTCTTTGCTCGTGAAATTCGTCAGATCCTTAGTGTGCATGTTGAATAGCCGCGGACCCACTTTGTGGATTGCCTGGACGACATCTGTGCCCGCACGCACACAATGCCCGATATCGATGCAGCATCCCATGCGTGGGTCCATATTCTTCACCGCTTCCAGTACATCCAGCGGGGAATGCCAGATCTTATCCTCCGGGCCATGATTATGGATCGCAAACCGGAAATCGTATTCCTTCACAAACTTTTCAATGCGCGGAAGGATTGCCGGGGTTGGATCGCCCGCAACAATTACCGAGATGCCCGCTCGCTTGCAATACTCAAACTTGCTGCGGATGTCGTCATCATCGTCCTTTGGGAAATAAATGGTTCCCGCGGCGTGCAACTGGATGCCCGCGGCGGCATAGTCGGCAATCGCCTTCGCCTCTTCTGCTGCATCCATCGGAAGGTGATCCTTGGTATCTTTGCAGTTCAAAGCAGTCAGATTGAGCTGCTTCATAAAGCCAATTAATTGCGCGCGGCTGAAGTTGCGAAATGTGTAACTGGCCATTCCCAAACGGACCGGCGAAGGCTTGCCCGCGGCATGGGATGGCTCCGCCAAAGACGGAAGCGCGCTTGAAGCAGCGCATGTCGCCGCAATCAGCGCTCCCGACCGCATGAAGTTCCGGCGAGATAGATTCCTTTTCATAAATGCAGCTCCTCGGCTGCTTCAAAAACGGCTCCTGTTCAACGTTGGGAACGTCAGGCAGCGCCTCAGAGATGCGGCGTCCAGCCGCTCTCGTAATCGCGTCCCCACAGCTTCATTGCTTCGGCATCCTTCTTGATCTTTCCATCGGCCGGATCAAGGTGCAGTTCCCGATTCATCTCCCACGCAACATTGGAAAGCTGCAGCATGGTGACAGCAACGTTGCCGACTGCAACCGGAGCGTGCAGTTTCTCGCCCGTGCGGACTCCCGCAATGAAGTTGGCAAAGTGCAGGTCGGTCATGGAGTCCGCGCCCACAAGGTCGCCGGACGAGGATTCTTTGCCGGCTTTGAACTCGCTGGTCTTGTTTCCCTTAAGGTCGTACACTTCATAGCCGCCGCGGTCCACAAGCACCGACCCGGTCGTTCCCATAATCACCGAACCCCGGTCGCGGCCGTATATCTTCATCCCCTCACAGCATTTGCCTTCCCACGAGATCAGCTTGTCGTCGTATTCAAAGCTGGTGACGAGTGTGTCGTAGAATTGCCAATCGTCCTGGAAGTGGTATCTTCCGCCAGACGAAGTGATGCGATTGGGAAAATCCACTCCGAGTGCCCATCGGCAAACATCCACTTCATGCGTACCGTTGTTCAATGTTTCGCCTGTACCCCATATCTTGAACCAATGCCAGTTATACGGTTGAAAATTGTCCTTGTAAGCCTGGCGCGGCGCTGGTCCCTGAAAGAGATCCCAGTCAAGCTGCGGCGGAACCGGCGCTGCCTGCCCGACGCCAATCGACTTGCGAATGTTGCTATACCAGGCCTTCGCGTAATAGGCCCTGCCGATCAGTCCGTTGTGGATCTTGTCCACAATCTCGATCGTGTGCGGAGACGAGCGCTGCTGCGTGCCCATCTGCACTTGTTTGCCATACTTCTGCTGTGCGGCGACAAGCAACGCTCCCTCAGCAGGATTGTGGCTGCATGGCTTTTCAACATACACATGCTTGCCCGCCTGCAACCCGGCGATGGCCATCGGCGCATGCCAGTGATCCGGAGCTGCAATGGTGATAGCATCCACTTCTTTCAGCTTGAGGATGTTGCGAAAGTCCTTGTCGGTAGCCGGCGTTTCGCCCATCTCGCGCCCAGTATCGGCGGCGAATTTCTGCAGGGTATTGCTGTCCACATCGCACACATGCGAGATCCGCGCCGCGGCCTTGTTAGCCTTGAGCGCGGAGAGATGCGCATAAGCCCGGGAACGTACGCCGATCACGGCAAAGTTGAGACGATCGTTGGATCCGAGAATCTGACCGTAGCTCTTTGCGGTCGATCCGATAGCCAGGCCTGCGGCTCCCACCGCAAACGTATCCAGGAATTCACGTCGAGTAATCAATTTGCTTCTCCATCAAACCAACTGGGGTTTGAGTAAAACCAGGGTCACCGTAATTCGATCGTGCGTGAGTTTGTCATCGCATCCTTCCGCAGGTCTAAAGGGTGCCGGAATCTTTCAGAGCTTGCTTCATGCCAGCCCAACTGATGCGGGAAGACTCCTCCGGTGTGCCGCCGCCTCGCCAGTGCGTTTCCAGGCTCACGGCTTCGTGGTAACCAAGTTGCTTCAGAGCCCGGAACTGCGCAGCCCAGTCAATGAATCCCTTATCCACCGGCGACCAAACGGTCTTGCCATCCGCGTTCTTTACGGCATTCTTCACATGGCAATGGTGAATGCGATTCTTTGGCAGCGCATCCCAGCCGCCGGGGAAAGCATCAAGCTCGCCACGCATCACCGCATTCGCAGGATCCCAGTTCAGCGCCAGATGCGGGGTCTGGACAGCGTTGAGAGTCCGTGCGGCTTCACGCCCGGTCGCGGTGTTGCATTCGAACTCGTTCTCTAGCACCAGCAAGATGCCCTGCTTGCCCGCCGTTTCGGCGGCGGTGCGCAGCTTTTCATCCATTGCCGCGCGATAAGGTGCAACATCGTCGAGCCGCCAGAAATCAAAGCAGCGCACTCGATCGGTGCCGAACTGCTTGGCAAGAGAAATCGCCTTATCGAGGATTGCATCCTGCTGCTTGAAAGTCGTCTCGGCCGCTCCATGCAGATCGTCCTTCGATCCATAGGGCGACGTCGGCGCGCCTGGCCAGTTCGTCTTGAAAAGTGGGCTGGCAATGTCCGTCACCCGCAGGTTGTATTTCGCAAGAATCTTGATCGCGTCGCCAACCTGGTCCGAGGTTAGGTCCATGACATTCTTGCCCCACATACCACGGAGTTCGATCCAGCTCATGCCGAAGTCATGCGAAGCAACAAAACAGGTATGGTCGAAGTCCGGCGAGATTTCATCGTTAATGACCGCGACCCTGAACGGCGACTTGGATGCTTCTGCCCAGGCAAATTCTCCAGCGGCGGCGCCCGCCGAAAACATTACCGCACCCTTAAGAAACTTCCGTCTCGAACAGCCTTTCATAGGTCTCCTTTTTGCCGCGGAACAACAGGCGGCCGATCGGCTGGCGTGACTGCTCTAAAGGAGCGGCCACACACCGAAAATTGGTGGCCGCCAGCTGAGAACAGGTGCGGTTTTTCAGATTGAAACCGGATATTGTTCCAACCACGAACGAACTCTATATCCGACACCACCCTTTGTCAAGCCGGAACTCTTCCCAATCTTCTCCAACTGACGATGCCGGCCCACGCATAGTTTCTTCCGCCGCTCAAAAAACCGATTCGTCCGCCTAACACCCTCGCAGAAAAGAATGCATTAAGCATGGGCGCCCAATGCGGTGATCTGGACCTGGCGCAGCTGTTCGTCCGAGCGGACAGCAACCTTGCCGCACCTGGCGAAAGCTATAAGCCCTTAGCTTGCCGCTCGCACCAGCAGGCAGGTGATGTTGTCGTGCCCGCCAGCCTTCTTGGCGGCGTTCACCAGCCGCGCGCACAATTCTTCAAGGGCCAAATCGACCGAGAGCAGGGACTCGATGAGAGCGTCGGAGAGTTCGCGGGTCAGCCCGTCTGAGCAGAGCAGAAAAAGATCGTTGGGCTGGGCCTCGAACTCGAAAATGTCCGGAGTGATCCGGTTCTGTGTGCCCAAAGCGCGGGTAATGACATTCTTCAGCGGGGAGCGCTGGGCCTCGGTGCGGGTCATGCGCCCCATCCTCACCTGCTCCTCAACCAGCGAGTGGTCCTCAGTCAACTGCTCAAGCCGGCGTCCGCGCAACCGGTAACATCGGCTGTCGCCGATGTTCACGACCCAGGTGCGGCTCTCCTCAACAATCAGTCCAACCAGCGTGGTGCCCATGCCGCTGAGTTTCTGATTGCGCTGGGAACGTGAAAAGATGGCCTGGTTTGCGGCAAAGATAGCCTGCCCGGCAAGCTCCGGCACTGGCGCTGCATGGTTGTCGGGTTTGGCCCGTCCGTTCAGCGCCCTCAGTACTTCATCCACCGCGAGCGAACTGGCGATTTCCCCGGCCGCGGCGCCGCCCATGCCATCGCAAACCACGTACACTCCGTTTTCGACGGAGAATCCGAACGCATCTTCGTTTGAAGGTCGCTTGCGGCCGCGATCGGTAACTGCCGCAGCCGTATAGTGGACGACAGCCGTGCCCAAGAAAAATCTCCCGTCGCCCAGTTTACACGTGTAGAGCGCCGCTGGTCATGGCGATGTGGTTTGCTTAGTGTCTGGTTGACTGGCGGCCGCTTCAGGCAACGGCGCGGGAGCCGGCAGATCGAAGACCTGAATTGCGCCCCCACTGAGCACTGCAACCCGGCGGCCAGAAGGCGAAATGGCTACGTTGCCACCGGCATCGAGCGCCGGAACTGCAGGAACCTCAAGCACCACCTTGCCGCTGGCCGCATCGAATACCCTCACCAGCTGGCCTCTCACGTCGTCCGAGTCGACGATCTCGTACGGAGCGCCGGAGTGCCGCGGGACCAGCGTCTCGCGCGCCATCCGCAACCCATCCGCTGAGTTGATCACCTGGGGCCAGAATCCCGAGCCGGAAGCCAGGAAATCCCAAAGATGATGGCCATCCGTGTCCATCGCCACCAGCCTGTGCCCGCCCCACGACTCGCACGCCGTAACCAGAACCTCGCGCTGAGACACAAAGTCATACGTCGGCGCGCACGAGGAATCCACATGGCCAAGCACCCGGCTTCCACCATTGAAGTAGTTCAGATTGAGCATCCACTTGTAGCCGTTGCCCCGCAGACTCTCAAGGTATCCGTCGGAGTTGAGAGGAAGGCGCACAGTGCTGGCCACGCGGGAAACCAGCATAACCTGGCCCGAATCGCGGCGCAGTATGCGCAACACCATATCTGGCGGTCCTGGTGAGCTTGGCTGCCCTGGTGGAGTCTGCCCCTCAACAGTCACATTTGCAGCCGCTGATGCCGGACCAGCCACGTCCCCCGGTTTGGGAGTTGCCGCGGCTGGCTCGCGCGAGTTGGTCACCAGGTACTTCTGCCGGGGATCAAGCTGGAGCCACAGCACCGGCCCAGGAAAATGCAGAAAAGGTTTCATCTCGAGCGTGGCATCGCCCAGTTGAAGGCCATCGAGGTCCCGCAACAGGAAGTGGCCATCGTTCAGCATCCATAAGTAGCGCGCCCGGTCGTGGACCGGCCAAGTCGCCTGCCCCTCAACCAGGCCTGTCGGCAGCGCCAGCACCACAGCGCGAATCTGCCGCTGATCTGTCCGGTCCCCAGGTTCGCGCCGAATCAACCCCGGCACACGAAAAGTGAATAACAGCCGGTCTTCGCTCAGAAAATCCAGCGAAGCAAAGCTCCAGCGCATTCCCATGTATTCGGTGTTCGGCGCCGTGTAGCCCAGGGGCTCTGCGGGAATCGTAAACGCGGGCGGAATGGATGGCTTAGCCGGCAATACCTCGGGAACGATCCGCTCCTTCCCCTGGGGCACTGGATCCGACAAAATGCCCAGCGCGCCTGCCTGGCCTTGCGCGAGAGGTAGAGAGCATAACTCAAGGCCCGCAAACGCCAGGCCCAGCCCCACGCCCATCCAGACACGCTTTCCAAAACGCCGCATCGCCATCGCAGTACATTCTCGCCGATTTGCGCGGCTTTGCGCAGTAATACAGCCCCTCCGCCCCATATGCGACAGTAAAAGAGGGATGGATAAGAAATTTAAGGTAGATCGGCGCATCGCGTTTCTCGGCTACGGCGCATGCGCCCTCGCTGGTTGCCTTTGGGGCACCGGCTTCTACTTTGGCAGGCTGGCCCTGAATGAGATGAGCGTGGAGCACATGGTGCTTTACCGCTTTCTTTTCGCGTCCCTGGGCATGTTGCCCCTGGTGCTGGGAAATCTAGGCAGGTTTCGCCTGACCGCGGGCGAAACGCGCCTTCTTCTCATTTCCGCATTCTTCGGCATTCCCGTCCAGTTCCTGCTCCAGTTTCACGGCCTCACGCTCACCACGGTCAGCCATGCCGCGCTCATGGTGGGCTCCATGCCAGTGTTGCTCGCCGGGGCCGCTGCATTGTTTGCAAATGAACACCTCGATTGGATCGGATGGCTGGCTCTTACCGGTTCCACGGTGGGTGCGGCGCTCATCGTTCTCGGCGGCAGCCACGGCCCCGCCGCGCACGGGGAACCATCTCTCGCCGGCGACCTGCTCGTAGTCTTTTCACTCTTCACGTCGCTGGCCTGGATCCTGTTGAGCAAGAAGCTGATGCTCACCCACAGTCCACAAGTTGTCACCGCCTTCACAATACTTTCTGGGACCGTCATGCTGGCCGTCATCGTGTTGGGTCCATGGCTAGTGAGCCCGCTAACCCACCAAAGCGTGCAGCCTATGCCGTTTGCTCATATAAGCCCCACAGCCTGGACAGCACTGGCCAGCAGCGGCCTGCTCTGCACCGCAGCCACCACGCTGCTCTGGAACTGGGGCATTCATCATGTGCCCGCATCGCGCGCCGGGGTCTTCCTCAACATTGAGCCCGCGCTGGGCTCGTGGCTTGGCGTGCAACTGCTCGGCGAGCATCTCGGCCCCTACGCTTGGGCCGGCGGCGCGCTGATTCTGGCCGCCGCCGTCGCGCTCACTACGCGCGGCCACGAGCCCGGATCAGTTACCGAACCGGCCATTATCCTGGAATAGCTCCGGCGATTGCTCTAACATCGCTCCCATGCAGGGCCGCGCGCCAATCAACCTGGGCTCCCATAACATTGCCCCACCCCCAGGCCGACGTCGCGACCTGCTTGAGATCCTCATCCCTTATGTGCTGATTCTGGTTGTCTGCTGGACGCCTCGCCCAATCCAGCGGTATCTCTGGTGGATCGCCGCCGCCGCTATTCTCATAGTCGCGGTTCGGTCTTTCCAGAGCTTCGACGTCCTCGGCATGCGCACTACCAACTTTCTTAGTTCCCTCTGGGTAGTCGGCGCTTCGCTGCTGGTCAGCGCTCTGGCTGTTGTCCTCGCCATGCAATTGCACACAGTGCATTTGCCGCGCGGTGGAATCCTCGGCTTCCTCGGAAATTACTGGGCATATGCGCTCTGGTCCCTCGTGCAGCAATTCCTCTTGCAGACATTCTTCCTGGCTCGCTTACTGCGCCTGCTCCAGGGACCGCGATTCCAGGGCCCGCGATCAGCCGCCTTTGCCACTGCCCTCATCTTCTCAATCGCCCATCTCCCCAATCCCCTGCTCACCGTGGTCACCCTGCTTTGGGGCTTTGCTGCCTGCCTGCTGTTCTTGCGCTACCGCAACCTCTACTCTCTCGCCCTTGCACACGCAATTCTGGGCATCACCATCTCCACAACCATCCCGGGCCCCGTTGACCACAACATGCGCGTCGGCCTCGGCTATCTCACGTACCGTCAACCCAGTCATTATCCACCAACATCGATGCAGCCATAAGAACCGGGGCGGCCCTCCAATTGACGAGCACGAAACGACTAATAGGAATTCGTATGGTTCGTTTTGCTCACAGACCACCTGCCGAATGAACAACTTCCTCCGAGAATTCGCATCTATACCCGATGATGGAACGCTCGGCCGCAATTTCCGGCAGCATACCTTCCGCGAATGCAAGGGCAAGGCAGCGCGCTCTGCTAGAGGTTTCAGTCGTTTACGCACTGATTCTGCTGGTTCTCTGGACGCCGGACCCATGGCAAACCCTATTCTGGGGAATTGCCCTGGCCCTCATGATGGCGATCACATGCAAGTCATTCACTGGCATGGATGCCATGGGCCTGGGAGCGACAAACTTTCGCCGTTCGCTTTGGGCTGTCGGCCTCGCCTTCGCCATGGCTGTGGTGGCCGTCGTATTAGCTGGAAATCTCCATACGTTGCACATGCCGGCCAACCCGCTCCTGTGTATTAGGCACTATGGTGGTTATGCGCTCTGGGCCTTCATCCAGCAATTCGGCCTTCAGTGCTTTTTCCTGTCGCGATTGATCCGCTTGCTGCCGGACGGAAAATCCGCGGCGGCCGTGGCAGCCATCCTCTTCGCGACTGTGCATCTACCCAGCCCCCTGCTCATGCTCGCCGCCCTCATCTGGGGCTTTGTCGCTTGCCTGTTGTTTCTTGAGTACCGTACTCTCTATCCTCTAGTCATCGCGCACGCCATCCTCGGTATAGCACTGGGCATCAGCGTTCCCGCGCAAGCCGACCACAACATGCTGGTTGGGCTTAGTTACTTCAAGTACATGCACAACGCCGCGAAGGCGCCGCCTTTATCGCAGCCATAGCGACCAAAGTGCGTCCACCGAAGCATGAGTGACCGCCGATGCCCCCACTCGTCGATCCTGCCGCCATGCGCGGCCATAGAAGATACCGGCAACCGCCGCCAGCAATACGTAGCGCCAGTTGAAGAACACCGCCCGCTTGTTGAAGTGCGAAAGCCCGAACAACAGTGCCGTCAGCAACAGCGCCGGCATGCGTCCCATCCGCCGCTCCAGAAGATTCTGCAGCCATCCCCGAAAGAAGAGTTCTTCCGGAATTGCGATAAAGAAAAACGTGAATATCCACGCGTTGGCAATCGCACCCGCTCCCGGCCACAACTCATGCAGGTGCAAAAAGCGCAGGCTCAACCCGAGCGCCAGCGCAATCGGCGTATAGAAAGCGAGTTCGCGGAAACCAATCTCCGCATCCCGCAACCGCAGGCGCAGATCGAAGCCGGTCCCATTCAATTGCCGGATCAAAATGAACCCGTAGATCCCCGCATCCAGCAGCATCATCTTGCTGAAGATGGCCAGGTGAGCCGGCCACGCGCCCTCAAGCCAGCGCAAGTCAACGGCCAAACCAAGCACGGCGAGAATTGCAAAATCCCGCCAGTTCCCTTTCTGCTCGGGGTCCTTCCGCCCGGCCTGCCAAAGCAAACTGGCGATAGCCACAGGCAGTAGCGCATACACCGCAAACCAGCCCCAGTGAAAAACTCCCGCCGCGCAAGTGACCAGCACATACGGCACGCACAAGCCTGCGGGGCACAGTAGCCGCGCCCATACCGGAAGCCCGCGGACCCGTGCGGCCGCAAACTCGGGAAAGAACGCAACTGCCAGTAGCGGAACCAGCGTAAGGATTGCGGCGACCAAATTTGCGGGAGTGATCACAAGAATCCAGCTCCATTGTGCTCCTCACTCACATTTACTCCAAGGTACCCAGTCGCACGTTACGGTTGACGCTCAACTTCCTCGGTCAGGGGTCCGATATATCTCTTACCGGACTACCCCGGCAGGAGAAAATCATGGCCTTAATGACCTGGAGCGACAAGTTTTCCGTCGGAGTGCGAACCATGGACGATCAACACACGGTTCTCTTCGAAACCCTGAACGACCTTCATGCCGCGATGATGAAAGGTAACGGACAAAAACAAACCGGCCCGCTGTTGCGCAGCCTGGTCAACTATACTCGCGAGCATTTTTCAGCCGAAGAATCCATGTTGGAGGCGGCGCACTACCCTGAGCTCCCAGCTCATCGCGCCAAACACCGCGAACTGACTCACCAGGTTGAGCAGTATGTGGCCCGGTACGAGCGCGGCGAGATTACTCTGAACATCCATCTGCTCAACTTCCTCCGCGACTGGCTCACCAGTCACATCCAGGGAACGGACCATCAGTATGGTCCATGGATCAACGCGCACGGCGTGCGCTAGAGCATCCAACCACTGGCCGGCTCCAGAAACCGGTCCCCCCACGAACTTCCACGGAATCTTTCCCCCTTCCGGATTCTCGCTCTCGCGCCGGAATGGCTACCACAGGAGGACAACAATGTACACTGTCACGGGTCATTCGGGAAGCAATACGCGCGATAGCGCGGAGCGAAAATTAAGCGGCAAAATCATGGACCGAGATCACCGGGAGTTGTCGGAGACCATCAAGGATCTCCAGGCCGACATTCTTGTAGGCAAAGACCGCGATCGGACAGTTCGGCTTCTGCGCAAGCTGGAACACTTCGCTCGTTCCCATTTCGCAATGGAAGAGGGGATGATGGCAGCCACCTGGTTCCCGGGGCTCGCCGCGCATTCCGTCAGGCACCAAAGCATGATGCAGGATTTGAGAGCATTCGGTTCATCGCATAGCCGCGGCGGCTCCATCCTGGGCGTCAACTTGCCGTGGTTCCTCACCCAGTGGCACACTGCCCACATCCGGGATGAAGATAGGAAGCTTGAACAATGGCTGAATCAGAGTGACCCTTCCGACCCCGAAGAAAGCGACTAGCGCCGGCCCGCGCCTCAAGCCTCAAACGAAAGCTGAGTCGATGCGAACAAGGTTGACTCCGGCTTTGGCTCCGAAGCCAATTCGTAGACCAACCGCTCCAGCACCAGCCGTTTGTCCGGCGGAGACGACCGCAGTTCCAGATCGGCGCGCGCAACCAGCCGCAGCGCGCGCGTCAGCTCCCGGCGGCTCTTGTATCGGCGGGCCTGTTTAATCAGATCGTCCGCGGCAAACGGAGGCATGCGAAATCCCTGCCAAAGAGCCTGCCAAATCGCGCGCGAGTCCCGCACGTTTTTCTCCAGAATCACCAGCATCTGGCGAAACGTCCGCGCCAGCATGTAGAGATGGCCGATTGCCGCGTCCTCGCCCGCGTCGGAACTGTTCAACAGGCCATGCAGAAGAGCAAGCGCGCGCACCCGATCGCGGGCGCTGATGGCGTCCGTCAATTCATACAGCGAACGCTGTTTGGCCCCCAGCACCATGGTTTCCACATCGCCCAGAGTGATGCGGCCGCGTCCCAGTGTGTAGAGCAGCAGTTTCTCCAGTTCCGACGAAATCAGCATCATGTCCGCGCCTAGCGCGTCGGCCAATTCGCGGGCTGCATCAGGGTCCATGCGCGCCCCGGCCTCCATCGCGGTAGTTGCGATCCAGCGCATGGCATCCTCTTCGGTAACGTGAGCCAGTTCCACCACGCCGCAGTGCTCTCCAAGGGTCTCGGTCAAACGCTCAAAGCGATTCTTATCGTCCATCTCCATGCGGCGAATGTCCGACGGAATGCGCACGAAGTCCGCCACAAAGATCAGCAGCGCCTGCGGGTTGGGAGAGCGGAAATAGCGGTCCAGCGCCGCAAATTCGTCCTTCTTGGCGCCACGCGTATAGAGCTGCTTTATGTTGCGGACAAAGATCACCTGGAACGGCGCCATCAGCGATGGCGTCTGTGCCCGGTCCAGCACCTCGAAGATAGAGGTCCCGGCCAGATCGAAATCCGAAAGGCAAAAATCCTTCAGTTCCGGCGGAACAAATCCCTTGAGCACCGCGGCCCGGCAGCGGTCCAGAAGAAACACCTCGTCGCCTGCAAGCACATATCCGGCCCTCAGCGGGCCTTTGCCGGCCGCTGCGGCTTCAATTTCAGCCACAAATCGGCCAGCAGCGGCAAACCCTGCACCCCAGCGAGCGGTGCTCACAGGTTGGACCTCCCCAAGATGAGGCCGGCTAATCCGGCTAACCCAACTAATCCGATGGCAGCGTGCATCATGCGCCCTCAGAATAACTTCCCCGGCGAGGCGAAGCCAGCCCCGAAACCGGACTACGGACGAAAACCGGTGCAAATCGCGACCGGAATTCCGTCACCGCCGCTTTCACTCCAGCAAACCGGCAGGCTTTATTTCAGGGCATGACTTTACAGCTTGGTGAAAAACTCGGTTTTGGACGCGCTCTGTATCAGGGCATGAGTTTACTCGTGCCGAAAAGGCCTCAAAAAATGACGGGGTTTTAACCCCTGCGGGATGTCTTTCCGGTGCACACATCCGCTATTCAATTCGTCAGACACAGCTTAGAACCCTTCCAGCACATCAGCCACCAGTTGCCGCGCGAAATCGCGCGAAAGCCGCGCGATCGCCGCCGGATTCTCCTGGATAAACGATGGCAGGTCGGTTGTGGCCTGCAACTGCTGGCGGTAAACATAGTTCTTGTTCTCGTAAAGAACCTTCCCGTCCCGCCCAGTAAGAGTGACCGAAGCCACAATGGTGATAAGAAAGCTCGAGGATTCCTGCGAGGCCGCGTTGTAAGTCAGCGGCGCCAGAGCCTCTTTCAGGATGGTTCCGCGCAGCACGGCATCGGCGTCCGGGTTCTCGTCGGGGGTAACGCGGAAGCGTGTGCGCGCCGCAAACTCGCGGATCACCGCGCCGGTCATCGCCGTCTCCGTGTGATAGGTATCTGTCTTCGAAGCAAACAACGGCACAGAGAGTGTGTGCATATCGGGCGGCAGATGAGTAGCCGCGCCCAGTGTGTGATAGCCGCACCCAGTCAAGCCCATCAGGACAAAGGCAATCGTCAAGAGGGCAGGCAGGCGCATACCTCATCTTAGCGCGCTCTCGCGAACCAGTCCTCAATCGGCAGTAGCGCAGTCTCCAGCTTGCCGGTCAAACACCAGCGGCCATGAAATCATCCGATTTCCAAAATTAACATGCCACAGATTGACATATCTTCAATCGAGTTGATATCAACATATGGGTCGGATGGACCCCGAGACCCTGGTCTGTCCGCCCAGAAGGAGAACTCCCGCCATGTTTACGCCTAAAGGAAAGTTCAGCTGGTACGAACTTATGACCAGCGATACAACGGCCGCCGGAAAGTTTTACTCAGACGTTGTGGGCTGGACCACCCAGGTGATGCCCGGTGGGGACGGCCAACCGTACACCATCTTCAACCTCGGCAACGTTGGCATCGCTGGCATGTTGAATATTCCCGGACACACTGCCTGGGTAGGCTACATCTCGGTCGATGATGTCGATGCCCACATCGAAAAGATTGTCGAAGCCGGTGGCAAGCTCTTGAGACCTGCCACCGATGTTCCCGGCATGCTTCGTTTCGCCGTCATGTCTGACCCGCAGGACGCCGCCATCGTCGTCTTCACGTCCAATCCAGGCATGCCTTCGCCGGAACGCCCCGCACCACCCACTCCGGGTACCGTCGGCTGGCACGAGCTCTACACATCCGACCTCGATGGCGCATTCGACTTCTACAGCAATCTCTTTGGCTGGACCAAAGTCAGCGACATGGACATGGGCCCCATGGGCCTCTACCGCATCTTCGACGAAGGCGACCACAAACAGATGGGCGACGGCGGCATGATGGGCAAGGCGCCCCATATACCCGTCTCAAGCTGGGCCTTCTACTTCCACGTCGACTCCATCAAAGCAGCCATCCAGCGCGTTGAATCCGGTGGCGGCAAGGTCTTGAACGGCCCCATGCAGGTACCCGGCGGAGCCTGGATCATCAATGGCCAGGACCCTCAGGGAGCTATGTTCTCCCTCGTAAGCGACAAGGAATAAACCACAACAAATGCGAGTTGGTCGCCCACCTTATAGTGTTGGCTGCCAGCTCGCTTTTTCTATCTCGCGGATCCGGCAACCTCAGTCTTCCACCGGCGTTACCGACCCACAGCAGATGAAACTGAAGCGCCGGCCTCCCGGCCGGCTGTAGTGCGGGCGTCCTCGCCCGCGCACGATGCCTTTCGCGACACCTTGTTTCTTTCTAGAAAATGGATTCATGCCCGCATCCTCGCCAATGAGGAAACAGCGCCACGCCCCAAAATCACACCCATGCCGCGACCAGCATAGCCAGCTTCACCGCTGACAGTTTCAACCCATCCGCGCGGTCCTTGAAATAGCGTTCGTTGATCTGCTCGTAATCCAACTGTTCCACGCGGCGAAACCCAGCGCGGCGCAGCTCCAACTCCAAAGTCTCCTTCGTAAAAAAGAGCTGGAAGGGCTCTCCGGCAGCCGCAACCCGTTCCGCAAGCCTGTCGAAAGCCATGCGTCCCAGCAGACTGAGTGTCTCCGGCGAAAGCGCATAATCGAAGCTCACAGCCGTTCCCCCAGGCAGTTGCGCAATCGCCGTCACCGTCGACCGGAATGCCTCGAGTGTGAGATAAGGCACCACCCCCAACCAACCAAAGTATGCCGGCTGCCTCGCATCGAAGCCAGCCTCCGACAACCCCTCGGCAAGAGTATGATGCTCGAAATCGAGAGGCACAAAAGTCAGATTCTCAGGAATGGCAATCTCCGCCTCTGCCAGCATCGCGCGCTTGCCCTCCTGCGTGGCCGGAAAGTCCACCTCGAAGACTCGCAGTCCGGCAAAGGGATTGCGATACGCAAACGTATCCAGCCCCGCGCCCAGAACCACATATTGCGCCACACCCTGCGCAACCGCCTCCGCCAACCGGTCTTCCGTATAGCGGCTCCGCACCGCCATAAACGCACGAAAATCTCGCCCCACCGGATGCATCGCACGTTCCATCAGCCGCTGATGCCCCCTCCCGATCAGGGGAAGCGCAATGGGATCCACAAGAACCGGCGGATCGTCCATCAACTGGTGCGCGGCGCGGCGAATGGCCACTCCCAGTGCTGTTTTGCTGGCGCGGCCCGTCTCCATGCGGTCGAGTCTAAATCATCGCGCACTTTCTTCCATCCACCCCCGCGCGCGTACCATGAATCATGACTTGGGTAGGATGGGCGCTTCTCTCAGCCGTCTTCGCCGCCGCCACGGCCCTGCTGGCCAAGGTGGGCGTAGCGCATGTGGACTCAAACCTGGCCACGGCCGTCCGCACGTCCGTCGTGGTCGTCTTCGCTTGGGGCATTGCGCTCGCACTCGGCAAGCACAGCGAACTGCGCTCGCTCGACCGCCGCACACTGCTCTTTCTCACGCTCTCCGGCCTCGCCACCGGCCTCTCCTGGCTGTGCTACTTCCGCGCCCTGCAACTCGGCCCAGCCTCCCGCGTGGCGCCGCTCGACAAGCTCAGCGTCCCCCTGGTGATGATTCTCGCGTGGCTGCTTCTGGGAGAAAAACTCAACCCCGCCGCAATCGCCGGCGGCCTGCTCATTACAGCCGGTGCAGTGGTGATGGTCCTGGCCTGACTGGCAGAGTCGATGTAAACAAATTCCCTATACTGAAGTGAACAACTCCGCATGACCGCCCACGCCAATTCCGGATCAAGTCCAAACGCCCCGCTCGAATCCTCCGCTCCGCCTCGCCGCATCGTCCTAACCGGCTTCATGGGTTCGGGCAAAAGCACGGTCGGCCCGCTGCTCGCCCAGCGTCTCGGCTGGCGCTTTGTCGACGTCGACGAAGTCATCGAAGCCGAAGCCGCGGCAACCATCGCCGAGCTCTTCGCCCGCCACGGCGAGCCCGCATTCCGCCACCGCGAACATCAGACCATCGTCCGCTTGGCAAGCGGCGACGCACTGGTCCTCGCGTTAGGCGGCGGCGCCATCGAGCACGTGGCCACGCGCGAGCATCTACTCACATCCCCAGGCACGTTGCTCATCCATCTTGAAGTGGAACTGGCCACCACCCTGGCCCGCTGCCGCGGCACCGAGCAAATCCGCCCAGTCCTAGCCGACCAGGCCAACCTCGCCGCACGCTTTGCCCGGCGTCTCCCGCTCTACCGCACCGCGCACGTCTCCATTCCCGTCGACCTGCTCACCCCCGAGCAAGCCGTCAACGCAATTCTCCAGTCCGCACGGCTGGGGTAACCGGGAATAACTCTTCGCTGCATCCGCCACAATCGGCAGCCTGCACCCGGCTACCTCAAAAAATGTCGTATTTACAAGCGTCGATGGTGCCTTATAATCCGCTCCGTAAGGCTTCCCTCTCATCGAGAGCGCCCGGAAATCCAACCCCAGGAATCCAAAAGGAGAAACGCCATGGCCGCCAAAGATGTCAAGCAATTCCTGTTAGAAATAAAATTCCAGACCCAGGGCAAAATCAAGGGTTCCAGCACAAAGGGTCAAGGCAATTCGAACTCTTCGCATGGCCTCCCTTGTCATAGCTTCAACTATGAGGTTGAAACCCAGTACGACGCTGCTTCGGGCCTGCCCACAGGCAAACGCAATCACAAGCGGGTCACGATCGTCAGAGAGGTCGATTCGGCATCGCCCCTGCTCCTCCATGCCTGCGCCACAAACGAAGGCTTCACGTCAGCTACGCTGTCCTTTTCCAGACCCAGCAAGGGTAGCGGGAAGGAAACCGTCTATCAAACCATAGAACTGACAAATGGCGCCATCACCGGGGTCCGCCTCACATCCCCTCGCCTCGGCAAGAATCTCGGGGCCATCGCACACGGCAAGAAGCTCGAGTCCATCACGCTGGACTACGAAGAGCTCACAGTGAACGGGTTGAAAGGCGGTATTGTTCCAAATTCCCTCATCGGATAGCCGGCGTCTTTCGCCAAATCCTTCCATCGGACCACCTCTTCCACCGCACCCGGTCCTCACACCATCGAGCCGCATCAATGCGCCTGCGCAACCCCGCGCCGCATGAAGCCCCTGTCATCCCTAACGCGTGCACCAGCAGAACGCCTGTCCCCTCCTTGAGACGGATTCCCCGCTGCTATCATCAAAGAAAGGCCTCGGTGGCAATCGATTCCGTGGCCCTATCTTGAGGACCGCAACCGTCTAAATGACTCCCGCCTCCCAAGCCGCAGTTCCGGCTGAGCTCGCACCTCCCTCAGTCGAGGGTGTTCCCCACGGCCCGGCGCACATTCACGCCCCCACCCCCGGTGCCACGGCCACGCTCCTCCACGACTTTCGAGAGTTATTCAAAGTAAAAGTCGTGACCATGGTTCTGGTCACTGGCTGGGGCGGATTCTACCTCGGTTCCATGCAGTCGGGAATCTCCAGCCTCCAGCGCGGACTGCTCGACGCTCTCTTCGGCATCGGCCTCGTTTCCGCCGGCGCCGGCGCTCTGAACGAAGCTTTGGAGCGTAAAACCGACGCCCGCATGATCCGCACCGCCAACCGGCCGCTGGCCTCGGGCCGCTTTCCCCTCGCCGCAGGCATTGTTGCCGGGCTTGGCGCTCTCGGACTCGGCGCTTACTGGCTGCTCATGCACACCAACCTGCTTACCGTGGCGCTCGCGCTGCTCACGGCCTTCACCTACGTGGCCATTTACACGCCTCTCAAGCGCGTCACCGCCCTGGCCACCTTCATCGGCGCCTTTCCCGGCGCAATGGGCCCCCTGCTCGGCTGGACCGCCGCCCGCGGCGCAATCGAGTGGCCCGGCGTGGCCCTCTTTGCCATTCTCTTCGTCTGGCAGTTTCCGCACTTCATGGCCATCTCCTGGATGTACCGCGAAGATTACGCGCGCGCCGGCATCCGCATGTTGCCCGTGGTTCAGCCTGACGGTTGGTCCACCGTGGCCGAGGCGCTTTTCTTTGCCGTCATCATGATTCCCGTCAGCCTCACTCCCTGGCTCCTGGGAACGGCGGGAATCACATATGCCGTGCTCGCCGGCGCCCTGGGGCTGCTTTATCTCGCCTATACCATTCGTTTCGCCGGCATTCTGCGAACCAAAGATGAGGTCGAGAGCCGCATGTTGGCGCGCGATCTGCTCAAAGTGAGCGTGCTCTACCTTCCCCTGCTCTTTACCACGCTCATGCTCTGCGCCAAGGCGCAACGTTAAGGAATCGGAATCATGACGACCACCGTCGCCCCTTCATCCAGCACCAGGCCCGCCATCGCCGCCATCCTTGCAATCAGCGCGGCGGCCAGCCTCTTTCTCTTCTGGCTGATTTACGTTCATCCGGCCGCGGCAGCCAGCACCCAGTTCGCCTTCCTGCCCGCGCTCAATGCCATACTCAACGGCCTCAGCGCCACCGCCCTGCTCATCGGCTACACCTTCATCCGCGCTCGCAAAATCAAGGCCCACCGCGCGGCCATGATCACGGCCTTCTGCTTTTCCACGTTATTTCTGGTCAGCTACATCGCGCATCACGCGCTGCACGGCGACGTCCGTTACCCCGTCCACGCCGCGTTGCGCTCCATCTACCTGCCGCTCCTCGCCAGCCACATCATTCTGGCCGTAGTTGCACTCCCTCTTGTCCTGATCACCTTTTTCTTCTCGCTATCAGGCCGCATTCCGCAGCATCGAAAAATCGCCCGCTGGACCTTTCCCCTCTGGCTTTACGTCTCGGTCACCGGCGTCATCACCTACGTGATGCTGCGCCTGGCGCAAGGTTAGAAGGACCGATGCCCGTAAGCCCCGAGAAAATGCCCAACGACGGAACCCGCCAACTATTGCAATGGGGCGCAGCGATTGTGGGCGCAGGCCTGCTGGCCGCGCTGCTCTTACAAACTCTGTTGGGTGGCTACTCGCCCACGGGCGCCAGCACCAACGCAGGCTGGTTCGCCCTCATCGTCGCCCTCACCTGCATCCCCTTCGGAGGGCTGCTGCTGGCGCTCGGCATAGCCAAATGGCTGCGCAATCGCCGGTTCGGCCGAATGCGATAACTCTCTCTTCGCCCCAAACCAAGCGTACTCAGTTCTGCTGCCCGGGATTCTGGTCAACGACCGTATAACCCTCCGGCACCTGGAACAGCGCCGAATCCGGCTCCCCGCGTTCGATGTCCGTCAACTCAACCGTCCGCTTGCCCGTGCGCGGGTCGTCGCGGTTCTGCAGTACCTCAATCCCCAACTCAGTCGACATCCAACTCTCGGCAATCACAACCAGTGGTTGATCGTTCCCTATGCTGCCCACCGGGCTGGTCGTCGTCCAGCGCGTCCCAGTGGACTCCAGACCATTGATCGTCTTCGTACCCAGGTCCTCCCTGTCCGTGTGCATCTGCACCGGCTTCAATGCGGGTATCTTTGCCAACTCGGAGTGGGACGCAGCCATGGTCGGCTGTACCTTTCCCGGCTGCGGAATATGGAACACGGTTGCTTCCTTCGAGTTCGAATTCCAGTTGGTAGAGGTTTGATTCACCGGATCGTAGACATTGAAGAAGTAGAACTCCGGCATCTGCATGTCGCCGCCGGAGTTAGTCTCAAGCTGGTACTTTTGATACCGCCGCCCGCTCGAATCCACAGCTTCCAAACTGGTCGACTCGCGGGTAATCGTCGCCCCATTAGCCAGCGTTTGCACCTGCGTTATTTTCCGGGTCGCGGTATACGGCTCAATCGTCCGGCTCGCTGGAGCAGCTTCTGAGCAGTTCTTCGCGCCTCCTCCCCCCATTATCCCGCTGACCGAACTACCTCTCGTGCTGTGGGCCACTGCGGAAAGATCTTGCCCAGCCACCATTTGGCCCGCCGCAAGAATCAAGACGAACCCTGGAATCCAAGTCGAAACTCGATCGATGCGCATCCAATCGTCCCTCCCCGCAATAAGTCCTGGGTCAGTTCTGGGCCTGCGGAGTGCGGTCCTTGACGGTATAGCCCTCCGGCACCTGGAACAGCGCCGCATCAGGCTCCCCGCGCTCAAGGTCCGTCAATTCCATGGTGATAGTGCCGGTCCGTGGATCGTCGTTAACGCTCATCACCATGATTCCTAATTCCTCTGACCTCCACCATTCAGACGTGATCGTCAGCGGCTGGTCGTTCCCGTCCCTGCCCGCCGGGATCACTCTCGTCATGCGCGTCCCCTTCGCTTCCACGCCATTGATTGTCCTGATGCCCAGATCCTCGCTCTGCTGTTTGATTGGCTCTGCCCTGGTCGTAGGCACGGGCCTCGGCTCCGTCGCTACCTGCGTTGGCGCCACATCGGGGAGCTTGATCTCGCTTCGTTCCGCAAAGTGAGTCACGTCCGCCACTTTGGTACTTGAATTCCAGTGGATGTTGGTGCGGCTCACCGGATCGTGCACATTGGCGAAGACAAAGTCAGGCGCACCCCCTTCCTGTCCCGCAGGCAATTCGCGCCGGTCTTCGCGATAGGTTCTTCCGCTCGAATCGCGAGCCTCCTTCACGGTAGTTATATGGGTAATGGTCGTGCCATTGGCCAGTTTCTGCACCCGCGTCGTCTTGCGGACCGCAGAGTAAGGTTCCCCAGGCGCGCCCAAGGCCACGCTGCCCGCAACACCGATTCCAATGCCCCCACCGCTGCCTATCACGCCTCCGCCGATGGCCGCGGTGCCGGTTTGTCCGGCCAATGCCTGACCCATCCCAAGCAACAAAGCGAAACCCGCAAGACTGGAAACAAATTCCCGAATGCGCATGACCCCTCCCCAAAAACCGATGGATGACAGTTTGACTCCGATCCCCCTCCATAGCAATCGAATTTGCCCTCCGAGGATATGAATTAAAGGAAAATCGTGGGTTTGGCCGGTAAACTTTAGTTAAGTAGGGTAGATCCATGACTTCAGAAACAGCGGTAATGAACCGTCAGGCCGATCGCACCATCCGAGCAATTTTTGAACATGCGGCCCGCATCGGCCGTGAGCAGGAAATTGATGAGTTGGTTCGCCTGAATGCCGACTTTGCCCGGGATCTGATTGAAGCCGACCGCTGCAGCCTCTGGCTGATTGACACCGCGAAGAACGAACTCTGGACAAAGATTGCGCATGGCGTGCCTCAGCTTCGAATTCCCTTGGGCGAGGGGTTGATTGGCGCATGCGTTCGCGACAACCAGGTTTTGTTGGTGAACAATGCGGCCCAGGACCCGCGGCTGCTGCGGAGGGTGGATCATGCCAGCGGCTACCGGACCGAGCAGGTTCTGTGCGTGCCTTTGCATGCTGAAGGCAGGGTCATAGGCGCTCTCCAACTGCTCAACAAACCTGCCGGCTTTACTGAGACCGACGTCGACCTTCTCGGATTGCTGGCTCATTTTGCCGGGAGCGCCATCGACAACGAACGGCTCCGCAAAGAAGCGGAGGGCGCGCGTCTTATGAGGCGTGAGCTCGATCTGGCGCGCGACGTCCAGATGCGCATGCTTCCGGATCCGCCAACCGGCCTGGACCGGCTGGAGTGTGTGGGCTTCTGCCGGCCCGCCCGCTCCATCGGGGGAGACTATTACGACCTCATTCCATTACCCGATGGGCAGTTTGCGCTGACCCTGGGCGATGTTGCGGGCAAGGGCATTCCAGCGGCGGTCATGATGGCCAGCATTCAGTCTCTGCTGCGTACCCTGCTCAAACAGGATGCAAACAACCTCGCCGCGATGCTGGCTGCGCTGAATAACACCGTTTACGAAACCTCGACGCCGGAGCGATACTCGACCCTGCTGTGCGGGGTCATCTCCAGCGATCGCAAACGCTTTTCCTATGTCAACGCGGGACACATTCCTCCGTTTCTCATCCATGCGGACGGACGTCTCGAGCGGCTGCCCGCCGCGGATTGCCCGGTCGCCCTGCTGCCGTCGATGAGCTATAGCCAAGCGACCGCGCCCCTCGAGCCGGGGGATACGCTCGTCATCGTTTCCGACGGCGTTGTCGAAGCGCGCAACCGTGCCGGGGACTTCTGGGAAGAGGAGGAAATTGAACGCGTCCTGCTCGCGAACTGTGGCGTTCCGGTCGATGAGTTGCCCGGTTTGCTCTGTGCCGCTGCCGACAATTTCGCCGCCGGCGCGGAACAGTACGACGATATGACCGTGGTTGCCGTCCGCATCGGTTGACAGGCAAAGAAAGCCGCGCACCGATACAGCGCCGGCCCGCATCAACAAAGCGTTGATGATCACAATTTTCGGGGCAGGCATGTCCTGCCATTTATACTTCCAACATTTATACTTCCAACATTGCGGAGAACCGGAAACAGAGTTTCCGGCGACAGGTATCCTGAATCGGCCGGCGAATGGGGCGCTCGGAAAACCCCAAAACTAGATCCACGCTGAACAGCGAGCGAAAACTGGAGTGCGGAAACATGGCAAGAAGCGTTAACAAAGTCATTCTCGTAGGCAACGTCGGCAAGGATCCCGAGATTCGTGCCACACCAAGTGGTGTCAAGGTCGCCAACTTTACCCTGGCTACAAGCGATAACCAGAAGGACGCGCAGGGGAACTGGCAGGAGCATACCGAGTGGCACAACCTGAAGAGCTTCAATCGTACCGCCGAAACCGTCGAGAAATACGTGAAGAAGGGCTCCAAGCTCTACATCGAAGGCAAGATCACCACCAACAGTTGGGAGGACAAGGAGACCAAGCAGAAGCGTTATCGCACCGAAATCATCGTTTTTGACCTGATGCTCCTCTCCGGCCGCGAAGAGGGCGGGGGCCAGGGCGGATACAGCCGCTCAGCGAGCTCGTCCAGTTCGTCAGCGGGTATCGATCAGCGTCCGCCCGCCGGACACGACGACTATTCCCAGCAAGCTGAAATCTCCGACGACGACATTCCGTTTTGATGCGTATGATCGAGGCATTTTCCTGAGTTCTTCTCGAAACACCAGGGTTCAAAGAGAAATTCAGGATCACCACTACACCGGGGTGACACAAGGATGCCTCTTTTTCGCGCGATCAACTCCATTCCAATTGCCCTTCGAGGCAGTTCCCTCGCTCGAAATGCCCTTTGGATCTCCGCCGGCCAAATCGTATCCCTTGTTGTACAGGCCTTAAGTTTCATCCTGCTTGCGCGGTTACTGGGCAGCAGAGAGTATGGAATTCTGATTGGAGCGGTTGCCTTTGTTTCCCTGTTCAGCCAATACTCAGGCGCTGGCTCAGGGTCCGTCTTTCTAAGGTATGTCTCGGTTCACCCAGAGCAAGCCGCCGTGTACTCCGGTAACATGCTGCTCTCGCTTGCAATCTTTGGAACTGCTTTGGTCGCCGCGGTAACGGTTGCGGCTCATTATGTTTTGAGTTCCACAAGTCTCACCTTGGTTTTAGTCGTAGCCGTTTCCGACTGCTTCCTCCGCCAGATTGCTACCATGACTGCTCAAGTCTTCCAGGCCTTTGAGCACATGAAGATTACTGCATTCCTTACATCCCTGACTAATTTTGCCCGGCTGGTCACCGTCGGCGCGATGCTGCTCGTTTATCACCAGGGAACGTCAACTCAATGGGCATGGGCATCGGCGGGTGTGTCCGCCCTGGCTGCATTGGTCAGTGTGGTTCTTGTTCAACGTCAGGTTCGAGGGGTCAGTTTCTCTTTTCCCTTGCTGAAAAAGCGTGCCGTGGAGGGATTTGGCTTCTCCTTTGCTGCTTCCACCAACTCCATATACAACGATGTCGATAAGACCATGCTGAGTCACTACGGCATGAATGTTGCCAACGGTATCTATTCAACTGCCTACCGCGTCATCGACATCGCGACCATGCCGATCTGGTCGATATACACTTCCGCTTTGCCGCGCATGTTCCGCGAAGGCAAGGTTAGTATTGAAAAAAACTCCAGGACCGCCAGAAAACTTCTGAGTTCCGGCATCATGGCCGGCCTTGCTGCCTCAATCCTTTGCTACTTCTGCGCTCCCCTCGTGCCTCTATTGGCTGGGAAAAGCTTTGCTGCAAGTATCTCGGCTATCCGATGGCTGTGCTTGCTTCCGGTCTTTCGCGCATTCGCGCTCAGTGCGGGCGCTGGCCTCACAACATCTGGGAATCAGACGATGCGGACCTGCGTCCAGGTGATTGCCGCGGCTTTTAACTTCGGGATCAACCTCTATCTCATTCCCCGCTATTCGTGGATAGGTGCCGCATGGTCAAGTCTTTTGACTGACGCTTTCATGGGCATTGGAAACTGGATGATCTATCTCTTGATCCGCAAACGCTCGGCTCTTGCCATTCCCATCGATGGTGCATAAGAATTTGAACTGACGATTCATCATCGGCGTTCTTCCCGTTCGATCCTCCCATGGCATGTCTCGGTTAAAGTGGATTACAGGAGCCTCTTCAAGAAGTTGAACATTCAAACCTCAAGTCAACAATCGCTTAAACCTCGCGCCAACGTGCTCGGAGTCGGCATCAGTGCGATTACGATGGAAGAGGCGATTAGCGAGACAGATGAACTTCTTCGACGTAATAGTAAGGGGTACATTTGCGTCACAGGTGTTCACGGCGTCATGGAAGCACAGGACGATGCGGAATTCCGCCGAATCCTGAATGAGTCGTTTCTCACTGTTCCCGACGGTATGCCGGCCGTTTGGGTTGGGCGCCACCAGGGATTCGCTGTTGAACGCGTTTATGGCCCAGACTTCATGCGCGACTTTTGCAGGTTCTCAGTAGCGCGTGGCTATCGCCACTTTCTTTATGGAGGTAATGATGGTGTCGCTGAATCGCTAAAGGCTGCGCTGGAGCGGATGATACCAGGGTTGCTTGTTGCCGGCACTTACACTCCTCCTTTTCGGCCCCTCAATGCCTCAGAGCTCAAAGAACTTCAATCAATCGTGGAGCGGACTCATCCCGATGTAATGTGGATCGGACTCAGCACGCCCAAGCAAGAGCGGTTCATGGCTGAGTATCTCCATTCACTCAATGTCAACGTCATGGTCGGCGTAGGCGCTGCGTTTGATATACACACTGGCCGCATCAAGGATGCCCCTCAGTGGATCAAGAACATGGGAATGCAGTGGTTGCATCGCCTGGCACAAGAACGAAAACGACTATGGCGGAGATATCTGGTAAACAACCCAAGGTTCATTTGGAAGATTTGCCTTCAGATGAGCCGGTCCTGTTTTACGTCACATTCGACGGCACGCTGACTCAGCGTGTTCCCCTTACGCGGGAGCGGTTGCCGTCCGTCGTTATCCGTCAACGGAAGCATTTGCTGCAAGACGTCCTTTGGAGATTTCCCTTGCGCAATTTGCCATGCAGGGGATAAAAGGTTGAGATGAGCGCGAAATGTCGATGCGGCGACGGCGATTGGCAGCGAGTGAGCAGGAAGGGCTTTCTTCAGAAGACCATCCTGAGCTGGATCGGCTGTTACCCCTGGGTTTGTAAAAGATGCAGTTATCGGACGTTACGCTGGCGGAGAAACAACGGGGCGCTTAGATAACCTGGAAGCAGTCGCGTCAACATGAGACCCGCCCTTTTTCCGTCGCAACCCTCAGCCTTTCGAAGCAACCTCACGATCTCCTCTGGCGGGCGCTTTCTCCTTCCCGCGCCGTCCATAACTCCCTTCATACAAGTCTCTCTCAATGCAACTGGGACAACAGGAGCCGTGCATTCCAACGCGGCTGATCGGAAACCACTTAGAACTCCCACAAAAGCTGGTAGTCCTGTTTGATTTCTTTTCCTATCGCGTTCTTAACAAGAAAGTTTTTAATGAGTGCCCCCTTTCCAGGTGTAAACCCATAGACTTGAGTGAACTTATCAAAATCCTCTGCGTACTTGGGCTGAACCTGCAGCATTACATCGCTACTTACTGGTGAGTCGTCTACTAATAGAAGAGCTCCATCTCGAAGCAATGGACGCAATGCCAGAAACTCATGCAAGCCGTGCAAAGCGGAAGGAAGCGGGTCTGTCCAGTCAAGGTCCCAAGAATCTAAGTAAACTAGATCAGGGGTCTTGTTGTGATAGGCAAACTTCTTCAGGAATGAAACTGAATCGTCGCAGAAGAATTCACTTCTGTTGGTGCACAAAGATCGCAGTGTGAACATTGGCTCCGCTCGAAGATCGACGCTAGTAAAGGAGCCACCAAAGCTATTCACATAGGAATCGAACAGCATTGAACTGTTGGTCCCCCAGGCCGAAGAACCAGTCTCTATAATCACCGCGGGTTTGTTACCGAGTTTCTCAAGAGCGGTTGCGAGAGTTCCCCGGCAAGTATGAGTTGGCTCAGAGTAGTTAAGGAAGTGATGTTCAATCAATTGCTCTAGCGATTCGAATCTATCTCTCGTTGCTATGCCTCGAAAGCTCTCCTTACCTTTGAAAATTGGTGAAAGACCATCAAGCGCGCGTCTTCTTAGCAAGATAAGCCTTGATTTGAAAGTCAGATCCATTCGATATTAACCAGATATTCCATTTCCTGTCCTTGATTGCCAGATAGTATACATCCCGTTGTCCCAGCGTAGTTCGTTCCTCACGCCCGTTTTCATCGCAAAGACCCGGGCGTACCCGCCAGTACCTTCGCATGGACCAAAAAACCATGATCTGCCACTTTTCGAAGTGCTGCTTGTCTCCGGCGCAACATGATTGCAGCCTCAGATACCCATCGACCGTCTCGCAACCGGCTCTCATCTGCCTTGCTCGGTGGTAGCCTATGCTGAGTATGAATCAAAAAAGAATGCTCCAATCCGTATTGGCCATGCTCTCAATCGCCGCTCTAGGCGCTATCTTGACGGCTCAGACAGTCAAAGAAGTTTCGCCGGCTCAGCCGAAGTTCAAAGAAATAACTCCGGTTGAAACGCCGCTGCCGTTTTCGTTGCAGGCTCGCTGTAATGCGCAATTGATCCAATTCCGCACCATTGACCAGATGACAGAGAAAGACCGAGATCTGGTGGCGGATGCGGAGTCCTCGATTGGTGAACGCGTAGGATTGCAAGGCATGGAATTTAACGGAGGCAAATGGAACTACGAGCAGGTCGTTTGCCCCGCGATTCCCAACCATATTCTGTTGCGATTCACGCGCAACAGCGGGACAGGCGATGTCAGCATTTTCTCGGCTTCGATTCCAAGGAATGGCGATGGCCGGGTGCGGATCATTCCGATCCAAATGCGGGGATATTCTCTGTTCTCCCCTGCCCCAATCAACGCCATGGCGATCTCGGCATTCAATCGCATCCGTTCCGAAGAACATTTTGATGCGCCTCCGGATTGGCTTGCGACAGGGCTTTGCTATGCAGCTCTGACAGGAGGGCGCCCCCAGGCAGCGCTATCGGCTGATCCGCTCGTTAGTCCCGTCCCCTTGGCGGCTCCGCCCAGAATTCAGATCCAGAAACGTGGCAACGTGATCCTTTCGTTCGTGGATCTGTCGGCAGCTCATCACCCAATGGAATGGACTATGGATTTTGACTCGAGTGGAAAATTAGCAAGAACCGTGCATAAGCCCGCTGGCTTGATGCAGCCAAATGTGCTTCACCCGGAGTCGATCGATGTGAAGGAGGATGCGGGTCAGGCCCACAATTAAAACTCATTCATCTCAAGGCTACCGGGTCTGGAGCCGCCGATTCGAATCCACAAGACTTCGCTGCCTTGCGCGCTTCGTTCCCTGGCTGCCAGTCCAGGCTGATTGGTCATCCGAAATGCTTCGTAGCAGATCGATAGAATTGAACTGAAGGCATGCCAATCCCGTAGGACGACACACCCTCAGTTCCAATTGGCTTCAGCTGAAATTCCCGATCGATTATAGAGGGCGCCGGCGCTTTCCAAATTGATACATAGCCCCAAGCGTGTAACCCCCAGGGTTGTAAGTCCAATTAGGATTGAAAACATCCGGCCATATCTGGTATTCGTAATCGGCACGAATCCATACATGTCCAATTGGGCGATATTCAACTCCGAGGCCCGGCGAATAAAGTACCCAGTCGAAGTGATAGGCATTTTTCTTAAGGTCGATGTTTCCGAAACTAATTAGACCCTTGACATATGGTCTAAACCTGTTGAAATGCTGCCAGGTGTACTTGACGCCCCCGCCGATCGTATCCGTCCGCATATCATTGGGAAGAGTCGATGGCCGGTGATAACTGATGTCACGTGCTTCAAATTCAAGTCCGAGTCCATGCAAATACGCAGGGCCCGAGTTGAAGGTCGCGTCACCCCACAATGTACCGCCCCATTCATAACCGGTGTTGTAATCCATTTTGAAGTCGGAAACGCCACCGCCAACGGCGTATCTCACGCCGCCTCCACCCACGGCAGCCGGCGAAACTTGTGAGGAGGCTGGAACTGCTAACGCTGCAAAGACGAGTGATAGTGCTATCTTTGCGCACGAATTGCTAGACATTGAGTTTCTCCTTCCAAAATCGCACACCACCCCCCCGTGAGGCGCGAACCTTGCAACTGAGTATAACGCAGCGAGGAATCGATGCAATTCAAAACTCTGTCTATAGCGGACCGGCCAACATCTCCTTCTCGAACGTTGGCAACTGAACATCTAAACCAACCGAGAATCTTGCCAGAATTGGCAGGAGCCGTCGTCCGGAACCATTGAGACCTTAAGCTGGCCTGCAACAACACTGCCTGTCAAATGCGACTATTGGTGCCGGGAACAGGTCCGGCTCCGCATTGACTTTGCCTGAGGTTCTGCTTCAGAGTGCCGGCCAGCCGATAACCGCCATTCTGGGGCGAAATGGCGGCTCTAAAACGGTCGTGCTAGCCTCTGAATGTTTCCCTCAATTCTAACCAGATGCAAAGCTTTCCGCAAAGATCGGTTTTAATTGACAGCCAAATTGTCGATAGACTGCCCAGTATTGTGCCGTTTACTGAACAAATCGCCGCACGCAAGAACCGGAATTTGGTTTCCTAGAGTATCTGTATGAACCTCCCGGTTTGGCAATTCAACTATGGACCCGCGGACTGCCGCGCGCCAGGGTTTTCGCGATATGGAGACGCAAGGGAGTCTCAAAATAACGAAAGCTGCAAACACTGACGCCGATGCACAAAAGAAGGTAGATCGCCCACACGGCCCATGTCTGTGGAAGATGCAGCCGCTCGGCGACGTGGAGAATTGGAAAGTGGAAGAGATAAAGGGCGTAACTTGCATCTCCCAGCTCTCGCAAAATCCGGTTCCCAAACAGAACCGCCGGCCATCTGCCATTGATTGAAACGGCCAGGACGGCTTGGGCGAACACTGGCGCAAGCAGTCCATCGTTCAGCAACTGCTTAGGGACTAACTCTGGCCACAGCATGAAGACTGCCGTCTCCACCCCCGCGCTCACCAGCAATAGCGAAACGGCCCAGTTTGTCCAGGATTGAATACGGTGTTCGTTCAGATTCTGCCATCTGGCCAAGGCGATGCCCAGCAGGAATGTCGATAAGTGTGAAATCGGCAAGAACATGAGCGTGTCGATTGAAAAGTAACTGCTCGCAATCAGCAGGATTAGCTGCCCGCCAATCCACAGCGCGATTGCAAGGAAGCCAACCGCCCTTGAGCCAAGTTTCCAGATGAGAACAGCCGCAAAAGGGAAAACCAGATAGAGGAATGCCTCTACGGAAAGTGACCAATTTGGTCGGTCGATCCCGCGTTGCCCCGGTATCCACGCCTGCAACATCAGCACATGCTCTCCGAAGACCATGGAAGTAGGGAGCATTGCGGAGAGATAGCCGCCATAACTGCGCGCGTGTGCAATGAACCAATCCGGCGTGTCCAGAATTAGCGTGACGATATATAGCGGGTAAATTCGTGCAAATCGAGCGGCGTAAAAGCGCGCCTTTCCCTGAAATCTGCGGCCACCGTTCAGATAGGCCACCGATAGAATGTAACCGGAAAGGAAAAAGAAGAAACTCACAGACACGTATCCCAGTGAGATCGCCTTCTCGAGAGAGGGATGATGTGCAGAGGCGGCTACCATAGGTGCCAGCGAGTGAAAAAGCACAACGTACATTGCCGCGAAAAAGCGCAGTGACGTCAGACCGCGAGCGGAGTCTGGCTGTGTCGCGCGTAACTGCGTAGGAAGCGTCTGGTTCATCCGAAAGTCCAGCTTATGGCATCCATCGGTTTCCTGCCATTGCGCTCAAACAGGGAGCTATTGAATGGTCTCGTTTCCGCTGAGGAGATAGTATCCTATCGCCAGGCTCACGAAGTCAGGCTATGTTTGTCTGCGCGCAAAGCGGGTGAGCATGCCGGACTCCGATCGAGAGAGTAGGATCGACTAACATCCTTATATGATTGCGGATGAAAAGCACCGAGGCGCCTCGGTCCGAAATGGCGCCTGGGACTAACGCACTGGAAAGAGCCTCAGAAGACCGATCCTGGCCGATGTAGACACTTATGCTGGCGTGCATTTCAAAGAACGATCGGGCGCACCTGCTCTTCGCCGAGCTTCGCAAGCTCGATTCGAACATCCTCGATCTGGGGATCGTCCGCGCCTCGCGTTTTGCCAAGATTCGCGGAGCGCTGGCGTCTCGCACATTGGACCGCGCTCAATTGCGCACCGACATGGACTTTTCGCCGGTTGTAGCCAATAACATGCAGCAGCAAACAGAATGCCGAATCGCTGAGCATTCCGCAATTACGCACGTGTTGCAGTGGGGTGCGATGTACGCGCCGCTCCAGCCATCGAGCCGATTGCCATACTCCATCATTACGGATGGGCCCTTCGATCCGGATGACTCGGCTTACCCGGTTGAGTGGACTCCAAAGCGCTGGAAGGCGGAGTATTTTGCCCGGCAAAGGGAGATCTACACCGGCGCAAGGTTTGTGTTCACGCTTTCTCATTGGGCGCGAAACAGGTTGCTCGCGCTCCATCCAGTCGATCCAGCGCGAGTCGTCCGTATTGGGTGGGGGCCAATGTTCTTGGGGAGCGGTCCGAATTTTGAGCCCGTCGACCCGCCTCACT
>Ga0181537_10000616_pt1 | contig 33066 bp, 30 predicted proteins | sample PEATcosm2014_Bin_39_FD_119765 | JGI IMG/M metagenome (GOLD analysis project Ga0181537, IMG submission 119765) | Peatland microbial communities from MTU Mesocosm Facility, Houghton, MI, USA - PEATcosm2014_Bin23_10_metaG | ecosystem: Environmental > Terrestrial > Soil > Wetlands > Peat | place... | reverse complement strand
AGATCACCGGCAAAGCCGGAATTCCACCCGAGATCTATCGGTTCACCTACAACTTGCGCGGACTCTACGTCTCCGGATCAGGAGAGATTCTGGAGCGGGATACCCATTTGCTGGAGGTGAACTTGACCCTCGGATATCCCAGGCGCGCGCCTCAATGCCGAATGCTGACGCCGGTTTTCCATCCTAACTTCGACGATTCGATGGTTTGCATCGGCGATTTCTGGGCCGCGTCCGAAGGACTCGATGACTTAATCATCCGCATTGGCCGCATGATTACTTATCAGGAGTACAACACGAAGAGTCCATTAAATGGTCTCGCAGCGAAGTGGGCCGCACAGAACTCTCACTTGTTGCCCATTGACCCAAGACCTGTTGCACCACCGTTTAGAACCGCAGAAGATCCGGCTCCACAACCCGAAGCGATTCCCGCAGCCGAGCAAATAGCATCCGCTACAAGGCAGCCCGCCGATCTGCAGTCTGCTGATCCATGGTCGGAGAAGATCGTGATCGCATCGGAGAATCAGTAACCGAAGCAGCTCGCGAGAGCGGTCCAGGGAATCCGCGCTACTTCATGGCTTCATTTTTTTGATCGGCTTTTGTGGCGCCTGCCGCTGTCAGCCCAAATATCTGGAGCTGTTTGTAGCTGGCGACAAAGACCTCGCCGTTGGCCACCACGGGCACCAGGTTTGCATTGCCGGTCCAGTTGGGCCAGCTTCCGGCAATCGCGTGGAAGATGTGCGTCATGGCTCCGGTGCCATCCTCGGGATCGAACGCGCTGAGATAAATCGGGTATTTGCTGGAATTGTTCGGCGGGCGCGCCAGCGCCCAGATGATAGGACTCGATGTGCCATTGGAAGAGATGCTGGTGAAGAATCCCGGATCCTGCACACCACCGCCCACAAAGCCGTCGCGCACTCGTTTCAATAAAACTTTGGGTGAAGTTTGAAGCTTCCAGATCTCCAGCGACTTTCCTCCGCTGCTTACCACCCGCGCCAGCCCGTCCGTGGGATCGATGAAGTAGGACGGGCCGCACCAGCATCCACCAACCGCGTAACTGGCGATCACATTGTTCTTGGTCGGGGAATAGCCGCCCAGATCATCTTCGTTCATCAAAAACATGGTTCCGATTTTGCCTGCCGCCACCGCCAGATGCGGCTTGGAGCCAGGTTGATCGGGGAGCACCAGCACGCCTCCAGAGCCGAAATCGTTGTCCACTTCATCCAGACGGCTTTGATTGCTGGGTGTAAACAAGTCGAGCACGGTGGTTAGGTCCGAGGATATTTTGACGACGCTCTCCTGTATGTTGCTGACCCCGTCGTAGGTGGTTCCGGAGGGATCGGAATTTCCGTTCACAAAAAGAATGTTGCCGGAGTCGTCGGTCGCGGGTCCGTAACCAGACATCCAGATCGACGACAGGAAAAAGCTGTTCGGAGACGAACTTTGCAGGTCGTTCAGCCGGTTTGCGGCCAGCGGAGTCAGCGTGCCCGTGTTCCAGCCGAGGAGCCAGCCCCGCGAAACGTCGGCCCTGAAATCGCAGAAACTGCCGAACCCCGCGTAGACGTTGCCGTTGGCCAGGAGCAGGCCCGGACGTTGTCGCTGGTACGTGGCCATGAAATTGAAAGTGGTTCCATCGCTGAGCGTGTGCGACGCGCTCACAATCTGCGGCGTGACTTTGTCGGTCAGGCTGCCCAGGTCGAGAGCATGAAGGCGGTAAGCCGGGCCGCTTAGGTCCTGTGTGTAGATCATTACATAGAGCGTGTTGCTGGAAGGATCGATCACGGGCGTGGAATTGATGCCAACGTTCGGCCCGTTGTTGTTGCAGCCCAGCGGATACTGCACCGGCGAACCGAAGTTAGGGTTGAGCAGCACAGCGCCGCTGTGCACGTCGATGGCGTAGATCGTGTTGCCTTCCGTGGCCACATAAACCACATCATGCTGACCCTGGCTCGTTCCGGCGGTGATGGTCACCCCCGGGACAACCAGCGGTTGCGAATCGACCTGGTCGTCGAGCGCCACGCTATGCAGCAGTCCAAACCTTGAACTGCCCACATTGGCCGGCGTCAGTGTCGTCTCAGTATTGTTCCAGCCGGTGCGGTAAGTATCGTAGTGATAAGTAGTGACGGCGGTTTGGGCCAGAGCGCCGACTGTGATCAAGACCAACGCCGGGATAACCATCACAACGCGGCGCGCCAAAATATTGCTGAGTTGCGACATAGAGACTGACATACGAGATTCCTTCTCCTAGCAAGTGATTCCGTCGTCGTCGTTGCGCCGCCGGTGGTCGAAACTCTTACTTGGCTGTGTGCTTATCACCTGGATGGTCTTCCGCCGCCTTTGAACGGTTGCCAGATGTAATCCCAATCGGTGATGTCATCCGAGGCTTTGCAGCCGCAGGAGCATTTGCACTTAGGGCGGTTTCCTGGACCGCTCGGCACCGCGCGCGGACCACCGTTGAACGTGGCTTGGGTCCAGGCAATGGGATCGTTCGCTTGCTCTGGGTGCTGCCCGAACCTTTTATAGAGTTTGATTAGGTTCGTCGCCCATTCCAGCGAATACAACTTTTGCGCCACGGGAATGCGTTTTACGATGACATCGGTTTTGGCAAAGTCACTGCACAAACGCACCATGACTCCAAACATGCCGTAGTTCACTGTGCCGTTCAGCCAACACGCGCCGGCGACTTGAACCGTGTCGGAACAGGTCTCTTCGTCTTCATGTCCGTCAGCAAAAGGATCGGAATTGCTGTAGTCGGTGGAAGACGGCGTGGCACAGGGGCCGCCCGTCATGGCCCGTACGCCGGAGGGTGTGATCACCTGAATCTTGTCGGGAGTGAAGACCGGCGGAGTGCGAAGCCACTCCGAAGCGCCTTGGAACAGGGGGATGGTATCCCAGCCATCAATATCGGCGTACTGCCGGAGCTTTTGCTTGAGTTGGTCCAGGTCGGTGGGAAAGCCGGTTTTGTCGGAATCATCGCCACCCTTGATCGGGATCAGAATCGTGTTGCACGCCTTTATCTTCATGAGCCGAGGCAGGGCGCGAAAATCGGTCTGCATCTGGGTCCAGACCTTTACGATCTGATCGGTCACATCGGGCCCGCAAATGAAAGGAATCGTGGGGGCAGTTGGTGGGGTGGCGCCGCCGCTTTTGGGCAGCATTCCGTCCATTTTGGAAAGCGTATTTGGGCCCGCCCGTCCGTCCCACTCCCTGAACGAACCGGGAAAAACCCTTCGCTGAAACTCAGTGACGGCACGCATGGTTTCCTCGCCATAGATGCCGTCCGGCTCGCCGGTCGGACCGTCGGGGAATGAACGGGGCAGAGAATAACCCAGGGCAGCCAGCGCCTTTTGAATACGCCGGATCGCGTCCACGTCGTCTGACACGCCAGCCTTGATGGATGGTCCGGTAGAGGCGGCCTGGTCAAGGCGAGTATTTCCGGAAAGGATTGCTGACTGTAGAGGGATGACGTCTCCTCCTAAATGCGGGAGAAAGTATAGGCGACTCCCGGTGGCTTGTACAGCAGGTTGACGGGCAGCAGGTTGACGTGCGGGGGCGGCCGGCCGGCCCTTCATTGTTTGAAGGGTCGCACTCTACGGACGCTTCTATTATGGGATCCAGTTCGACACGCGCTCGGCGTATTTTGTGTCAAACCCTTGCGCCCTCTGATAACATCGGTGCCAGTGCAGGGGCGCATCTCGGGGCGATTTATAGAGAAGTTAAACCTGCAGAACAGCATTTGGGAACGTGGGGGCTAGCATGCCGAAGCTACAACCCATGGACCTCGAACCACCGAAACCGGCTACCCCCAAAACTCGAACCACGAAACCTGAACCAGCGAAACCGTAATTACCCAGGAGCAGTAATTGACCAGCGGAGAAGGCAGTGGTAAGGCTCGGGTCCGGCGCCGGCGGACCCGGCGTCACCGGCGAAATCGTCTGGTCCGGCGGATCGTGGCCGGCTTGCTCGTCGTCTTCTGCGCCGCAGGGTTATCCGCGGTCGCGCTCCGCTACCTGAGCGCGTCGCTGATTCGTTCCGCACAAACCAGCCCCGACCTCAATCGGCAAGCTGAAGAGGCCCAAGTCCGGCGGCAGGTTGCGAGCGAGTTCGCTCTCCAGCCAAGAGCAAAAGCATCATCGCGCCCCGTTTACCCTTACTCCGTGGTGCCCGGCGGAGTCGAAGATGCCCGCGAGCTCAAGTGGGTAGCGGAACATGATCCCATCGTCGCCGCCCATTACGCAGGGTTCGATTTTGCCCATGCCCACATCGTTCGCCTCACGCTGGCCCAGACCGTCTTCGTTTCCTACCGCATCGGCAACCACGTCTATTGGACGCGGCATCGCATCACCCTGCACAAGGGCGAGAAGCTGATCACCGACGGAAAAATCACGGCGCGCGCCCGTTGCGCCAATCGCGTGGAAGAAGTTCCGCAACAATTGAACTCGTCGCCCGAGCCTCCCGTGGCAAAGTTTGAAGAGCCAATCGGCGCGGGCGAAGGCACTTCCATGGCAGTGCCGCCGGTCGAGTTCGAATCCGCGCTGTTGAACCGTCCCGGAGTCCCTGGAAGCGAACCGCTTCCTCCGCTCAGCTTGTACGCGCCGTTATCCGCTGGAAGCGGTGTCCCCATTTCACCACCGCCGCTACCCAGCGGCGTGTGCGCGCCGCCGAGAAAGCCAGTCAAAGGCGACGGCGCCGTATTGGAAGACACCGGCAAGAAGAAAAAACCCGGCCCTTGCGGAACTACCGGAGCCGTCCCCGAACCCAGCACCTGGCTCATGCTGATCACCGGTGTAATCGCCGTCGCCTGCCTAGCCCGCCGCAAAGCGAGGGGTCAGAATCTAGGAACTAGAGATCAGGTTCAGGGTTGAGAGTCTAGGCTCGGAGTCCCTGAAACCCCGAATCCTGGCCACTGACCCCTGGCCACTGACCGCCGTGACCGCCCCTTCTCCCTTGCTGTCGCTCCGTCATTTCCGATAGCCTTCTTATTCAAATTCGGTCTTGAATCCGCGGGAGGGAAATTGCTTTTACGGCGTCTGATCGGTTGCGCGCGTTTCGGTTTCGGCTGGCCGTCGCTCGCTTGCCTCCTCGCGGTTTCCCTGCTGCAAGCAGTAGTCCTCGCCCAGACCATCCAGCTCCACGTGGATCTCACCGACGCGCCGCGAAACATTTATCACGCGCACCTGCGCATTCCCGTAAAGCCGGGCGCAATCACGCTGGTATTTCCGAAGTGGATCCCCGGCAACCATCGCCCCAGCGGCCCCATCGGCGCTCTCACTGGAATAAACATACAAGCCCTCGGCCAGCCGCTCGCCTGGGAACGCGATCCCGTGGATATGTATGCCTTCCACGTGACCGTCCCTGCCGGTGCGGATGAACTGCAGGTTTCCCTCGACGCCATCACCACCCAGGACAGCGCGGGAGGAGGCGGCCCCGCCGCATCCAGCAACCTCCTCGACCTGAATTGGAATGCCGTCGTCCTTTATCCGCAGGGAACAAAGTCAGACGCCGTCGAATTCGCTCCCTCAGTAACCCTGCCCGCGAACTGGAAATTCGGAACCGCACTCACGGTAGCGCGCGCCGCCGGAGACAAAACAGAGTTCGCGCCCACGTCTCTCACCACGCTGATCGATTCTCCGTTGATCGCCGGCCTCTTCTACCGCCAGATCGAACTGACCAAGCCCGGCGAAACTCCCGTGCACATCATGGACATCGTCGCCGACAGCGAATCCGAGCTCCAGATGAAGCCGGAAGAACTCGCCGCCTATCAAAAACTCGTCGCCGAAACCGGAGCCCTTTTCGGCGCGCGCCATTACCGCCAATATCATTTCCTTTACACCCTGAGCGACGTCGTCGGAGGCCACGGGCTGGAGCATCACGAATCGAACGACAGCGCGGCCGCCGGACGCACGCTGCTCGATCCCGATCTCGATCTCATCTTCGCCGACCTGCTGCCGCACGAATTCGCGCACTCCTGGAACGGCAAGTATCGCCGTCCCGCGGGCCTCGCCACGCCCAACTATCAGGAACCCATGATCGGCGATCTGCTGTGGGTGTACGAAGGCCTCACGGAATATCTTGGCACCGTGCTTGCGGACCGCAGCGGATTGTGGTCTCCCGAGCAATATCGCGAAGCTCTGGCTCGCACCGCGGCCGAACTCGACCACCGCACCGGACGCAACTGGCGCCCCCTTGAAGACACCGCCCGCTCGGTGCAGATTCTGCGCCTGTCGGGGCGGCAATGGACGAGCTGGCGCCGCGGCCTCGACTACTATCCCGAAGGCGAATTGATCTGGCTCGAAGTGGATGCGACCATCCGCCAGCGAACTCACGGCCGGCGCTCGCTCAACGATTTCTGCCGCAGCTTCCACGGCGGCGAAAGCGGTCCGCCCAAAGTTGTCCCGTACACATTCGACGACATCGTGCGCGCGTTGAATGAAGTTGCTCCCGGGGATGCCAGGTTCGACTGGGCCACTCTGCTGCACGAGCGCGTAGCCGCAACCAGCACCCACGCGCCCCTCGGCGGCATCGAACGCGGCGGCTGGAAACTGGTCTACAACGATCAGCCGAACGCGCTGACTGAGGCAGAAGAGAAGCTGGAGAAATTCTCAGATTTTTCCTACTCTCTGGGACTCAACGTGGGCGAGGACGGTACCTTCTTCGATGTGATCGTAGACTCGCCCGCGTACGCCTCGGGCCTTGGTCCCGGGATGAAACTGCTCGCCGTCAACGGCCGCAAATATTCACCGCCCGTGCTGCATGCGGCCCTGAAGGCCGCGCAGGCGAGCGTCGACCCGATCGAGTTGCTGGTGGAAAACGCGCAGTACATCAAGGCCTATTCCGTCACCTACCACAACGGCGACCGGAACCCGCACCTGGAGCGCGTTCCAGACCAACCCGACCTGTTGAGCGATATCCTGAAGCCCTTAACCAAATAGCGTCCAGATCGCCTTGGAACTCTGTCTTTATTTTTTCGCTTCATTTTTGCGCCGCACTGCTCTCAGGTGAATTGTCATCCCGACAGCGCGCGCGTCCTGCTTCGCGCTCTAGGTTGTCGTTCCGAACCAGCGTTCTTTGCGTCGTGAGGAATCTGAGTGAGCCGCGCGAAGCGTCGCGTTCTTTACGCCGCAATAATCACGCATGGCTCGCCTCCATATCGATCTGCCCCGCTACCGCTCCCCAACCCGCTTTTGGTTCTAGTACCAAAGTAAGCCGTTGCTCTACAAACCCCACGCCCAATCGCCCAATCGCGCTACAATCGCAGTAAGAACCGCCAACAATCAGCTTACAGGTGTACATGCCCACTCCCCGCGGCAATCGGTTTGGTCCGCTCGTGCTAGCCAGTTTTATTCTCAGCCTGGCTGCGACCCCTGCACTGCTCTGCCAATCTCCGCTCGATCAGTCTTCACTCCACCGCTCCTCGCCCACTCACTCCACCTCGGTCCGACACGTTCACATCCTCGACAGCAAGAACGCCGTGGAGATTGAAGTCGAAGGCAGCGACCGCCTGGTACCGCAGACTCAAGTTTTGACGGGTCCCGATCGGGTAGTGGTCGATTTTCCCAACGCTCTCCCCGGCAACGCAGTGCGCAATCAGGTGGTCAATCGGGGCGAAGTGAAGAGCGTCCGCGTGGGACTGTTTCAATCGAGTCCGCCAGTCACGCGCGTCGTCCTCGACCTGAAAACCGCGCAATCTTTTCAGGTATTTCCTCACGGACGCACCGTCATCATAAAAGTCACCGGCGGCGTCCCGAACACCAACGCCAACACCAAGCTCGAGGTCGACGATTTTCCTCCCACAGTTCGTCCCGGCCTCGTTCCTGCCAGCTACGCCGCCGCCGACCAGCGAGTGCAAACGCCACCAGCGCCGGCCAAGCCTCCGCTCGAAGTTACTTTTCGCAATGGACTGCTCTCCATCCGGGCCAACAAGGCCAGCTTGTCTGAGATTTTGTTTGCCGTGCATGAGCGCACCGGCGCGGAAGTGGCCGTGGCCGCCGGAGCCGAGACCGAGCAGGTCGTTGCCGAGTACGGCCCGGCGCCCGCTCCCGAAGTTCTCGCGCAGCTTCTGAACGGCTCCCGCTTCAATTTTCTGATTCTCAGCTCTCCGAACGATCCGCAAAAACTCGACCGCGTGATCCTCAGCCTCCGCGGCAACGGCGTCGTGGCGCCGCTGCAACAAATGCCGACTCCCGCCGAGGACGAGGAACCGAACCCGCCCGTCGCCACGAATCCCGTGAATGAACCCGCAGTGGCGAACGCTCCTCAGTCTCCACCGAAAACTCCCCCGGAAACCCGCCCCGACGGAAACAACGCCCCCGACTGATCCAGTCTCGTCAGAGAGGACGTAACCAGCAGCCCAGTCAAATTGCAGATTCTAGATTTGCGATGGCAGATTGAAAATCGTCCTACGGCGGCGTGATCAGCCGCACCGGCACCGGAGAACTTCCATACACCGGTGTACTCGATGCCGTGCTGCTGCATCCGGAAACATTGAGAACCGTCACTCTCACATCGCCGGTGGCGTCCACGCTATTGATGAACACTTGCATAAAACCAACGATGGTCACGTTAGTCGTGCCGGTCGCGTTGATGGCAGCGCCGTCGTAAATTGGCACGGTAACAACCGAATTGCTGCTGGTGATCACGTTGCCTGAAATCTTCAGTGGATTGTTATCCCCGGCGGTGATCTGAAAAGGGTAGCTGGCCTCCTCCAGAGTATCCTGGCCGCTCACCATGCCCAGGCCCGCAGTCGCCTGATGAATCAGGCACTGCGCTCCATGCGCACTGTCGCCCGACCGCGGATTCTCGTTGAGGTTCACGACGTTGCCATTCTGCACTCCACACTGGTAAACCGTAGTCTGATCGCACCCCGCGATTGCCTGCGCGTAATTCGAGTCCGCGGCCAGTGAGCAAGCGTCCGTTCCGTCCGCAGGAACGCCCACGGAGGCCGCAGAAACCTCGCCCGGAAGATATTCCAGATTAGGTGGGGCCGGAGAGCCGCCTATCGAATTGCGGTTGGCGACTGGAGCCCCGGCGGTTCGCAGGGTACACGTTGCACCGTTGTGGCAATCCGGAATCAAAGTGAATGTCTCGCCGATCACCCCATTCGCGCCCGTGCCTCCAAGAGAGATCCCGGGGTGCGTAATAGAGCCGTCGGTGGGACTCGCAATCGGCGAGCAGAAAGGATTCGTAGGGTTGCCAGGATTGCAATAGACACCTCCGTTCGCGGGCGGATTCAGAGGATCTATATTCGGTACGATCCACGGCTTCACGCACCGCGGCTGGACGGGAACAATTCCGTTGGCAACCACGCTGCCCGAGTTCGACGAATTGAAAGCTTCGGCCGCGGCCGTGGCGCTCACGCTGCTGCCGGTCTTGCCCCAGATGCGCGCGAAAAATGTTGGCAGGTTGAGGCGTTGCGCCTTCACCTGCACCAGCGGGTTGATGGCGAATCCCGTGCCCAGCGTCGAGCAGTCCGCGTTCGGGGTTCCTGTCCCAACCGAATAGGTCACGGTGACGGTCGCACTCACCCCGCCAACTGTGTTCTGCGCCGCGACCGCCTGGGCAGTCTGCGTCGCCAGGCTGGTCGACCCGCCGCAGATCTGCTGCCAATAGGGCACCTGGGTACCAGTGGAGGCGGTTCCCGTAATTCCCGAGAGCGAAATCACTCGCGCCGCAGCCAGCGCCGCGGAATCGGCGCTGCGCTGGGCCTCGGCATTCGCCAAATAGAGCGTCACCGCATCGATCGAAAGAGCCGCCATCGCCATGATCGCGACCATCGCCGCCGCCACCAGCGCCATGGTGACGCCGCGTTGTCCCGCGCGTGACGCGGGAAGCTCGCAGCGAACATGGCGCGAAATAAGGGCTGGCTTCATAACTTCTCAGTTCTCGTTGTAGGCCACAGCCGTGGTGGTAAGCGAGCTCGGTCCCATGATCGTCCTGCCCATCAGAGTACTCACAAAGGTGAACCGCCAGGCATACGGATAGGTGATGGTCACACACGTGGCCACCATGCTGGTCGGCGTTCCGGCAAGAGTCTGCTGGGTTACGCAACCGCGGTTGATAGAAAACGTAATCCCGCTGCCGGGGCAGGTGCCCGTGGAGGTGGAACTCCAGGTAAGGCCGCTGCCTTGCGTCGGCGTCGCACCATTCAAGCCACAATCGTTTATTTTTTCCGACTGCAAATAGTTGTCTACCACCTGGTAGGCATCGCTGACCGAAACCGGCACGCCGCTCGCGGCGCCCGACAAGTCGTTGGCTGGATCGGCCGCGGCCGCTCGCGCTCCTTCTCGCGCCGCATTCGCCAACTTCTGTTTCAGAGCGAACGCTCCGCTGAAATCGAAGATCCCCACCACCATCACCACCAGCAACGGAAGCGAAACCGCGAACTCCGCAATCTGCGAGGCCTGTTCGTTCGTGAATATGCTGCGCCCGCACACTCCGCGCAGAGTTGCCAGTGCGCGCCAGAGATTTGAACGCAGGGGATTTGAACGCAGGAGGACTAAACGCAGGAAAGTCGTGCGCGTGAGTGGATCGATCGGCGTCATTGCGTTTCAATCCGCATCTGCGCCTGCGCCGGAAGGCTCATCTGTCCCAGGTCCAAGGATGTACACGGCCACTCCGCGCAAGGCAGATAAAAATGGTGGGGATATTTGTACTGGAAGCTCACCGACGTGCCGCACTCTCCCGCTCCGCCTTTCAGCGAAAATGACAACTGCACATTCGTCTGCACGCAGAGCGAAGTCTCACCGGGGTCGCACGTCACCGGGCTGCCGCCGCCACCGCAGGCGGAGTTCGTGCTGCCGCAGCTGCACAGCGCGGGCGCCGTAGTAGGCTTCGACATATTCGCCGGATCGAGCCGCGATGCGGCCAGCGCGCTCTGCACGGCGTTGTAAGCATTCTGCGCCGGAGTGTTAACCGCGGTGCAAGTGGTGCAGGCTGGAGCCACGGCCGCCCGCGCACCCTGCCGCGCCGCGTGCGTGATCGTGCCATACATGCTGAACGCCTGCCCAAACCAGAAAATGGCCAGCAGCATCATGAACATCAAAGGCAGAACCAACGCAGCCTCGGCGATCTCCGAGCCGTCGGTTGCGCGCGCTGCTTTAAGCCATTCGGTGTTGCGCCCAAAAAATTTCATGCCGTCCAGCCCAGATGCGGAGTGCGTCCAACTTCGTATTGATAGAGAATGTAGACGAAATAGATCACCACCGTCGAAGCCAATGCTACCCCGTAAGGAACCTTCAGTGCCTGCGGATTATCCAGCGACACTTCCGGCCCCGGCATATGAAAACTCACGAGCGAACCGAGCAGTCGCCCCATGTTGCGCAACGTCTCCCGCAACCGCCCCTTATAGATTACGAGCGCTAGCGCCATGATTCCAGCCACGAATACCGATCCCATCAGCAGGTCCGCCAACACGCCCGGACCCACGAACGCTCCCAAGGCTCCCGCCAATTTCCAGTCCCCCGCGCCCAGGCTTCGCAGCAACACAAACGGCAGCAAAAGCAGCAAACCCAAACCCGCGCCAAGCAGAGAAATCCTCAACCCGTGCACTCCTGTAGCGACCGTGTTCAATACCAACCCCACCACGAATCCCGGTAAAGTGAGCCAATTCGGAATGCGCCGGCTGCGAAAATCGGTGAACCCGGCAATCACCGAAAGCAGCACTGCGCCCGTCAGAATTTCCGTCTTCAAACCAGCCCCAGATCGCGTCTTGGGTGCTCGATCACCGATTCATGCGCAGGTTGTGGAAAAAACATTATCGTATGTCAGCTCGAGAACACGCTCGGGGAGGTTTTTGCGCCTCGGGAGCCCAGAAACGTACTAATGCGCGGATTTTCACACACGCCCCTATCGAAGTCAATGAACCGATGGGTTCGCCTGCCGGGTAACTCTCCTGTTTTCAACAACCCAGGTTTTAAAATCGGCCCCGCAGATAAATTAGGCCCGGAACTGGTCCGGGCCTGCTTCCTGCAACTCTTTTGCTGTGTGCAGCTTAGCGGTTGAATGCCGGGGCTGCGTTGTGTTCCGCGACGATCTTTTTGGCATTATCTGCCAATGCTTTTGCCTGGGGCAGAAGTTCGAGCCCCTTGACCACCATGGGATCCGACTCGGCCCGAACCTTCAGGCCTTCATCCTGACCAAAAGCGTCGATAAAGATTTCCGTCTTGACGCTCGAACGGAGCCAATCGTTGTTGTCGAGGATTTCTGCCTCGGTGTAGGGAATGTTGGCTTCGTCGAGGGATTTGCGGAAATCCAGCATGGTGGCGTCGTCCACTTCGAAGCTCTTCGTGGGATGGTGGTTGACCACGTAACGCTTGGCGAAGTTGAAGAACGCATAGTGCTGCAGCAGCGTGTCCTCGAAGTGATTGCTCTTGACCGGCGGTACGCTCACGTCGGGAGTAATGCCGCCACCGCCGTAAACGGTGCGGCCGCTGTCCGTGAGTTTCACTTCGCGGTTGGCGTTGTTGGGATTCTCGGCGCTGTCGCGATTGTAGTAATAATCGTAAAGAGAAACGTTGCTGTAGTCGCGCTGAATCAAGCGTCCGCTGGGCGTGTAGTAGCGCGCCGTGGTCAGAGCTAGTCCGGTATTTTCCGACAGCGGATACACAGTCTGTACGAGTCCCTTGCCGAAGGTGACTTCGCCGACGATCAGGCCGCGGTCATGATCCTGAATGGCTCCGGAAACGATTTCGGCGGCGGAGGCGGTCGAGCGGTTGACCAGAACCACGATGGGATAATCTTTGCCGCCGTTGCCGTGCTGCGCGATGTAGCGCTTCTCGGCGGATGCGCGGCCGTGATGGGAAACGATCAACTGACCCCGCTTCAGGAATTTGTCAGCCACGCCAACGCCTTCGCTGAGCAGGCCTCCGGGATTGCTGCGCAAATCGAGGATCAGGCCCTTCAGATCGCCGAACTGATCAAGCGCGTCGGAGACCTCGTGTTCCGTGGTTTCGTTGAAGCCGCTGACGTGCATGTAGCCCACGCCGGGCTTGATCAGGAAATGAACGTCAACGCTGTAACGCGGAATCTCGTCGCGGATCAGCGTGAACTCCATGGGCTTCTCGACGCCTTCGCGCGAGATGCTGATGTGGACCGTGGTGCCTTTGGGTCCCTTCAGCAAATCGGCGACGTCGCCGGTGCTCATGTTTTCGGTTGACTTGCCGTCGACGGCAATGATCACGTCGCCGGGATGAATGCCGGCTTTATAGGCGGGTGTCCCCACGAATGGGAAGATCACGATGACCTGGTTGTTGCGTGGTCCCACGGTCATGCCTACGCCGTAGTATTTACCGCGCTGGTCTTCGCGCATCAGTGCGTAAGATTTTGGATCGAAGAAATTCGAGTGCGGATCGAGGGCGTGCAACATGCCCGGAATCGCTCCGTTGTAAATGGCTTTATCGGCATTCACCGGCTCGGCGTAGTTGTCCTCGACGACGGAATAGACGTCAGTGAATTGCTTCAGGCTGTCTTTGACGTCGGAGTCGCCGGTAAGGGAAGACTGTTGTCCGGTGCGCTGGGCAAACAGGATTCCGAGGAAGCCGCAGACTACAAGAAAAAAAGTGACCAAAAACAGCGACCGGCGAGTACTACGTGCCATCTTGAGATTCCTTCTGATTGAGGGTATAAGACCCACCCCAGCTACTGCGCTTTACACGCAGTATATCACCTGCTTAGACGGTCCTGAGCCGGCATAGTTACCGGAGGTAACCACCGTTTTAGAACTCGCCCCTACAGCTAGGATGCAAACGGCAAGCCGGAAGATTCCCCTGGTGGGAATGGGGGATCGGCACCGTTGGGAACGGAGCGGCCTACGCCTCGTCCGCCGGGCGATCTCATCTGCCGAGACTTGGAATGGCGTCCTCCGGCCGAGGGTGTCCGGGCTCCACGAGATCCGCGCCCCGCGAAATCCAGCCCAAGGAAACTACCGAGGCTGCGGGAGTCGGTTCAGCGGACGCGTCTCGGTCGGGCTCGAGCGGGTGCGGAGCGGGTTTGTGTTGTTTTCGTTTTTGAGCATCGTCCCAGTCATGCCTGTCGCGAAAGTTGTGCCCGACAGCCGAGAGGGCGTGGCCAATGGCGCCTCCGATCAAAGCGCAGAGGCTTCCGCCGATCAGGCCCGCTACCACACGACCGCGCGTGGTTTGATCCCCGGAGGCAGTCGCCCCAAGCGCCGCGCCGGTGCCGAAGCCGATCAAAGCTCCGAGTGGCGAGAGAGCGGGTGGACGCGTTGCAAATGCCGAGGGATTGGCTTGTCCGCGGGAAGGTGGCACGGGTCCGCGAGGAGATCGCGGGAATGGGGCGGCTTGCGTGATGATTTTATTTTCGCCGGATTGCTGAGTGGACTCGTTCGGGGTCTGGGTTGACGGAGGCTTGCGGGTTGAAGATTGGGACGGGGATCGGATTAACTGCACTTCGGTCGCTGACGGGTCCTGGGGCTGAGGTGCCTCCGGCAAATTGCCTGCCTGCGCCATGGCCATCGATGCCAGCAGAAGCGACGTGAGGAGAACAGAAAGAACTTGTAGGTTTTTCATGAGCGCAGGTTAGTGGCTGCGCGGCGCGAGGAGTTGCCGGTGTGTGGCACTTTCTGGAGTGTCACATGTGCTGTTTGCTGGATGCGTGCTCCTGCTTTGGACAGAGTTCTCAGTTTTCTCTGGGATTCGATTGTCAAACGAAAATCCCCACCTCTTGCTAGAAATTGAAGACGCGAGAAATGGCGCACCCCGCATCCGAGGAGTAAGGCGCGGCCGGCTTTAGTTGGATTCGGACCGGAGTGCTACAAGGATTCGAGGGGATGGTTTACGAACTCGGCGTAGCGGCGGAGTTCGGCGATCGAGGGCTCGGAGAGAAGAGAGAAGGGAATTGCGCGGCAGCCCGTGGGGAGTTCGGCTGCGGTTAGGGAATCACACACGACGGCTGCCGTTTGTTTCAGGCCACGCTGCCAGTTTGGTTGGGCGGCGTCGCGCACGATGAGCGCGTGCGGAGAGAAGCCCGCGGCGATCAGCATAGTGCGGGCTATTTTCAGGAAGTTGGGCCAGCGCGATGCGATCCCGACCAGCGCCGCGGAGGGCGCCGGCAGATATGCCGCAAGGGAAGCGGTCACTGATCGGAATTCGAGCGTGAGCAGATCGCTGCCTGCGGGAAGCGCTTCCCGTACGGCCGCGGCGCGATTGGGAAGCGCCAGCGCGATGGCGCCGTCGAGCGCAGCGGGTAGGTCGGTGAGATCGCAGCTTTGAACCGGCCACGCGGCTTGTTGTTGAATTTCCGAGGCGACGATGCGGCGGAGTTCTTCATCCGGCTCGATCAGGAGGAAATGGTCGGGCGGTTGCAGTTCGAGCCACTGGCGCAGGCGCGCACGCAGCGCGGGCAGCGTGACTCCCGACTTCTGCGCCGAACGAACGAGTGTGGCGATCATCTGTTCGAGAGCGACCGCGGATGAAAGCACGACCTCGGGCTTCTCGGCCGCGATATACACTCCGCTCCCGCGCCGGAACTCGACCCAGCGTTCCTGCTGCAACTGGCGGTATCCGGCGCTGACGGTGTTGGGATGCAGTTTGAAGCGGCGTGCCAGTTCGCGGGTGCTGGGCAGGCGCTGGCCGGGTGCGAGGTCGTCGCTGAGAATTCCGAGGACGACCTGCGTGACAAGCTGTTCGCGAATGCTGACTTCACTGCCGCGGGCGAACCAGAGTTGCATGCGGGGAACATATTAAGCGCTGCCGGGATGCGATGTCATGGGAATGATTGGCGCTCAGCTTTTAGCTCCTAGCTCCTAAGCGAGTAAGGCTGGCGCGCGACGACGGAGAAGACTGAGATTGCTTCGGCTTCGTTGGGGCACGCTTTTGGCCCGCGGCCAGCCGCATAGAAAACCGTTGAGCTTCGCTCGACGGGACAGCCGGGTGCGGCCTCCCCCAGATGAGCATCTCGCAAGAACTTGCGACACTACCGATCCCTTGTCAACGGCTTGTCACGGCGCGGATTGCCGCTTTTCCCGGTGCGGCAGTATGATGGGGCATGAGTTTTTCGGAGACGATCTTTCTCTTCTTTTTGGCGCTCATCATTTTTGGACCCAAGAAGTTGCCGGAGATCGCCCGCACGGTGGGCAAGGCGCTGAATGAATTCAAGCGCGCCTCGAACGAATTCAAGGCCCAGATCGAGCAGGAAATTTCTCATCTGGAAGTCGAAAATAAGCAGACAATTCTTCCGCCCAGCCAGCCGCCCGAGGGTTCGACGAGCCGCTCCCGATATTCAGGCGCGGAATTGGAGGCCACGGGGGAGGCTCCGGTTTTGGCTGCGCCAGCATCCGCAGGCGCATCCACCGAGGCCGAAAGTTCTTCGGGCGAGGCTGCTTCGAGCACCGCTGTTTCGGACGAGGCTGCTTCCGACCATGCTTCTCCGGGACATGCGACCTCGGGTGATTTATCCTCAAACCCGGGTCCCGCGCCCGAGCAAACTCCGCTTGCCGCTGCTGATCCTTCTGAAGCAGTGACGGCTTCCGATCCTGTGGGCGCTGCGGTCGCGCCGGAGTCGCACTCCTCGGAGTCCCATGCCTGAGTTCGCGACCGCTGGCTCTGACGGGGAGGCGCAATCTGAGTCCCTGCCCGCGATGGGCTTTCTCGATCACCTCGAAGAACTGCGCAAGCGCATCGTGTATTCCATCATCGCCGTGGCCGTGGGTTTCTGCGCGTGCTGGTGGAAGGTGGAGCGCATCTATGACGTGATGCAGCGCCCCATCATGGAAGTGCTCAAAGCCAACGGGCTGTCGGAGAAGCTGGTCTATCTGAATCCCACGGAGCCTTTCAATCTTTATTTGAAAATTGCCGCGCTGGCTGGCCTTTTTTTGACCTCTCCGTTCGTTCTGTACCAGGTGTGGATGTTTATTTCTCCCGGCCTTTACCGCAACGAGAAGCGTTACGTCGTGCCTTTCATGGTCTCGACCATCGCGCTGTTTACTTCCGGAGGATATTTCGGCTTCAAGATTGTTTACCCGCGAGCGCTGGAATTTTTGGTTCACTTCGGACGGCAGTTCCAGCCGATGATCACGATCGGGGAATACACTTCGCTTTTTCTGAGCATCGTGCTCGGCATGGGACTGATCTTCGAGATGCCGATTCTTATCTTTTTTCTTGCGCTGATGGGGATCGTCAGCGCCGGTTTCATGTGGAAGAATTTTCGTTACTCCATCCTGGTCATTTTCGTCATCGCGGCCATCGTCACTCCGACTCCGGATATCGTGAACATGTGCGTCTTCGCCGCGCCCATGATCGCGCTGTATGTTGTCAGCATCGGCATCGCCTGGTTAGTGCATCCTAAGCAGCGGCAGGCGCGGCAAGCGAAGAAGGCGCAATAGAGGCCGGTGGGGTCAAAAATTGCGAGTCCGGAAATAACGGTGAGGAAATAATTTGATCGGAAAGGCATCCTTCATCCTCGTTGTTTTGTCCGCGTTGGCGTGGACGCACGTGGCCTGCGATCGCGACAAGAACTCCGCTCCGACGCAGGATGAAAAAGCGGCGGCGACTGCTGCCTCCGACACCGCGCTGCCTTCGCTCTCGCTGCCTCCCGATACTGGCTCGCTGCCTACAATTGATGCCGAGCGAGCCATGCGCTACGTAAAGGAGATTGTCGCCTTCGGCCCGCGTCCGCTCGGCAGCGCCAATCACAAGAAAGTGGAAGACTACATCGTGGCTCATCTCAAGGGAGACACGGTGGAAGAGGATGCGTTTACCGCAGACACTCCCGGAGGCAAATTTCCGGTGCGCAATTTCATCGCGAAATTTCCCGGGACGAAAGATGGCATCGTGGTGATTGCCAGCCATTACGACACGAACTATCCGCTGCGGGATACTCCGTTCGTGGGGGCCAATGACGGCGCATCCTCGAGCGCGCTGCTTCTCGAAATCGCGAACCAGTTGCGCGGGAAAACTCTCGATGGCTACGGCGTGTGGCTGGTCTGGGATGATGCGGAAGAAGCGATCAAGCCGGAAACCGAACTCGATTTTTCCAAGGACAGTTTGTACGGCATTCGCCACGTGGCGGAAAAATGGCAGGCCGATGGAACGCTGAAGAAAGTAAAAGCATTTCTGCTGGCCGACATGATCGGCGATGCCGATCTCAACATTGACCATGACACCAACTCGACGCCCTGGCTGGAAAGCGTGGTGTATGAGTCGGCCACGCGGCTGGGGTATCAATCGCATTTCTTCGGACGCAGCCTCGCGATGATTGATGATCATCTCCCGTTCACGGAAAGGCACGTGGCCGCCGCCGACCTGATCGATTTTACTTACGGCTACGACAACGTGTTCTGGCACACACCGCAGGATACAGTGGACAAGCTGAGTCCGAAGAGTCTGGAGATCACGGGCGACGTTCTGCTCGAGACCATCCGCATTTTGGACAAGATGGACACGCTTCCGCCGAAGTGAATCGGAATCTTGCGATCGTGCTCGTCGTTTTGCGCTTTTGTGGAATTTCGTTTCTAATGCGTTGACATGCGAAACGCAAGCACCCTCAGGGTTGGCCTGGTTGCACTCTTTCTTTTCACCTTCACGTGTTTTGCGGCCGTGCCTCCGGCAGGAACCGACGACGCGAGCGCGATCATTCAGGAAGCTCTGAAACCCTCGCCGCTCGAAAGCGACCTGCACCACCTCACGGATGAAATCGGCGGACGCATACCCGGCACTCCTGCCATGCAGCACGCCGTGCAGTGGGGCTTGCAGGCCTTCAAGGCTGCCGGAGCTGACATGGTGCACACCGAGGGCTTCACAATTCCGGTTTCGTGGTCGGAAGGCGCAACCGAGATGATCGCGACTGCATTCTATGAAGTGGGCGAGGCCAAGGTTGGCGGAATGCTGCCCATCGTGATTCATGTGCACGCCGTTTCGATCGCGTGGGCTCCTGCACTGGCGCCTACGAAACATATTCCGATCGTTGACGTCGGCGAAGGTTCGGCCGCAGATTTTAAAAATGCCGGCGACATTTCCGGCAAGCTGGTGCTCGTGCATTCGGTTGTGCTCAAGACCTGGGACGATCTCTTCGCCGAATACACAAAAGCGCCGCCGATTATTGATCTCGCGGTGAAAGGGAAGGCCGTGGCGATCGCTTTCATTGCGACTCGCGAGCACGACATTCTCTACCGCCACACCAACTCCGACGCCGGAGAAATCGATCGCCTGCCGATGGTGCTGGTTGCGCGCGAAGATGGCGAACGCATCGCGCGGCTGCTGGCGTCGCATCACCCGATGTGGGCGGACTTGTCGATTCCGAACCAGCTCGGCGGCCCGATCAAGACGTCGAATGTGATCGCGGAAATCCGGGGCAGCGAAAAGCCCGACGAGTTTGTGATTCTGGGCGCGCACCTCGATTCGTGGGAGCTCGGCACCGGCGCACTCGATAACGGATGCAATGCCGCGCTGGTAGTCGACGCGCTGCGCACCATCAAAGCCTCGGGGCTGAAGCCGCGGCGCAGCATCCGCTTCATTCTTTTCTCCGGCGAAGAAGAAGGATTGCTCGGTTCGCGGGCCTATGCTCTCGCGCATCGTTTGGAACTCGATCGAGCCGCCGGTGTGGTCATCTACGATTCCGGCACCGGCAAAACTACTGGCTTCTCCGTGGGCGGTCGCAAGGATGTGCTGGGGAACGCACAATACTTGATCGGGCCCCTGCAGCAGTTTGGCGTGACGACTCTGCCGGTAACTATGGAATGGGGCACGGATCATTTCGACTTTATGCTGGAAGGCGTGCCCACGTTTGTCGCGGAACAGGATGAGTCGAATTATCTGGAAAATTACCATGCGATTTCCGATACCTATGACAAGGTGGACTTTCCGCAACTCAAGAAACACGTGGCCGAAGCCGCCGTGCTCAGTTTTGGCCTGGCCAATCTCCCGGAAAAAGTCGGGCCGCGGCTCACTCACGAGCAGATCGACCAGACCATCCGCGATACGCACAGCGACGACCTGTTCAAAGCCTTCGGCCTATGGGACGATTGGACGAGCGGTAAACGCGGGCGACAGAAATAGAAAAGCTATTGTTGATTTTTGATTGCTGCTTGTTGATTCAAAAAACCTCGCGGATTGAAACTGTTCGGCCGCCAATGTTTTTTCCATCAGCAGTCATCAATCAGCAATCGACAATTCCCCGAGGCCGGACCCCCATTGCTCTACTTCTGGATCCTCTTCAACCTGTTCGCGCTCGGCATGCTGGTGCTGGATCTCCGCGTCTTCCACCGGCCCGGCCGAGTGGCGCGTTTTCCCGAAGCGCTGGGCTGGAGCGCGATGTGGGTCGCCCTGGCCGCCGCTTTTGCGGGCATTGTATTTTTCTGGCAAGGGCATCAGACCGCGCTTGAATTCGTCACCGGCTACGTTCTGGAACTCTCGCTCAGCGTCGATAATCTTTTTGTCTTTCTCCTGATCTTCCGTTATTTCACCGTTCCCGACGAGCAGCAGCATCGCGTCTTGTTCTGGGGAATTCTCGGCGCGCTGGTGATGCGCGGAATTTTTATTGGTGCCGGGGTCAGCCTCATTCACCGCTTCCACTGGATTTTCTACGTTTTCGGAGGCTTGTTGATCTACAGCGGTATCCGTGTCTGTGCCCTGGGCGAGCGCCAGGTCGATCCCTCGAAGAACCCTGTGGTGCGCGGGTTGCGCCGTTTTGTCCCGGTGACCGACGACTACCACGGCGGCAAATTCTTCGTCCGATTGCCGGCCGACCCGCGGCTGTATGCCACGCCGCTGCTCGTGGTTTTGTTCGTGATTGAAACCACGGATGTTGTTTTCGCCGTGGATTCCATCCCCGCGGTGCTGGCGATCACGCTGAACGCATTCATCGTCTACACCTCCAACGTGTTGGCCGTGCTGGGCTTGCGATCGATGTATTTCGCGGTCGCCGGGCTGATGGGAATTTTTCGCTTCCTGCATTATGGATTGGCCGTGGTCCTGATTCTGGTTGGCCTCAAGATGCTGACCGCCGACCATTTCCCGGTATCAACGATTGTCTCTCTGGGAGTGGTGGCCGGAGTTCTCGCGGTTTCGATCGCCGCGTCGCTGCTTTTTCCAGACCGCCGGCCAGAGAAACCCTCCGGCCCACAGGCCCGGTGACAAGCGGCACTTGTGCTTGAGCCGCGGAGAATCTGGTGCCGACCGCAGGCGATTTTTCCGCCTTTGCGTCATACGCTATTATGGAAAGCCATGTCGCAAGTCGCCATCCATGTGTCGCCGCGACCTTACCAGGCGCGGATTGAAAACGGCCTGCTTACCCGCGCGGGGTCTGTGCTGGCCGAATTGCTGCCGCACGATAGCCGCATTTTTGTAGTAACCGTACCGCCCGTCCGCAAGCGCTGGGGAGCGAAGTTCGTCCGCTCGCTCACCGCCGCGGGTTTCAAACCGCAGGTGGTGATGATGTCCGATGGCGAACCTGCCAAGCGCCTCGCTACCGTGGAGGCTCTCGCCGAAAAACTGGCGAGGTTGGGCGCGGAACGCAAGGCCGTCGTGATCGCTCTCGGCGGCGGAGTGGTTGGCGACGTGAGCGGCCTCGTGGCTTCGCTCTACATGCGCGGAGTCGAATTCGTTCAGGTTCCTACCACGGTGCTCGCGCAGGTGGACGCTTCCATTGGCGGAAAGACCGCAGTGAACCTCGCCGCCGGCAAGAACTTGCTGGGCACTTTTTATCATCCGCGGATTGTTTTGATTGACCCGGCTGTTCTCAAGACGCTGCCCGACCGCGAGTTTCGCGCCGGACTCTACGAGGCGCTAAAGTGCGGCGTAATCGGCGACGTGGAACTCTTTCTGCGCTTCGAACAGAACCGCGCCAAGATTCTGAAACGCGATCCGGCCGAACTGGAATGGCTAATCACGCAATCGGTGAAGTTGAAAGCCGAAGTGGTTTCCGCCGACGAGCGCGAAGGCGGCCTGCGCCGTGTGCTCAACCTGGGTCACACCATTGGCCACGCGCTTGAGGCCGAAACCGGCTACCGGCGCCTGCTCCATGGCGAAGCCGTAGCCTGGGGGATGATCGCCGCCACCAACATTGCGCTCAACGTTGGCCGCACTGATAGCGTCACCGCTGGCCGCATCGCCGACGCCGTGCTGAGCCTCGGCAAGCTTCCGGAAGTGAATGTGAGCGCGCGGAAAATTCTCGCCCGTCTGCAAACTGATAAGAAAACTCAAAACGGCGTGGTGCACTTTATCCTGCCCCGCGAAATTGGCAAAGTCGAAGTTGCCACCGACGTGCCGCAGGACGCAGTGCTGCAGGCCGTGGACGAACTGCGGCAGGTATCGCACACCGGATGGGGCAAGTGAAATTGCTGATTGGGGATTCTTGATTGAAACCCACTAGACACCCGGTTTCGTAGAGCTTTTAATCAACGATCATCGATCAACGATTTATCAACGCGATCTCCTTCATGTCTGTTTCCGGAAAATCCGTAGTCGGCGCCGCGCCCCAGGGCACCAGTGACGCCAGTTCCGCCGCGCATGCCGTGCGGGAGATGTTCACCTCGATTGCTCCGCGCTACGACCTGCTCAACCACGTGCTCTCATTCAATGTCGATCGCGTGTGGTGGAGGCGCGCGGCGCGCTCGTTCCGCGAAGTCTTGTCGCGTCCGGAAACCCGCGTGCTCGATCTCTGCTGCGGGACCGGCGATATGACATTCGCACTGCGCCGACAGCTGAAAAGGTCTGCACCCCGAGGTTCGTCGCAACTCTTCGGTGCCGATTTTTCGCATGCCATGTTGCAACGCGCGCTAAGCAAGTCAGCTGGAAAATCTTCGGATCAGGCTTCGACACACGCTTCTTCCCCGAACACTTCTTCGGCGGATGGCGAATCGGGGATGCCTCGCTGGATCGAGGCCGATGCCCTCAATCTTCCGTTGCCAAGCCAGCATTTCGATCTGGTGACTTCCGCTTTCGGCTTTCGCAATCTCGCCGACTACGACGCCGGATTGCGCGAAATCGTCCGCATTCTGCGTCCCGGAGGCGAATGCGGGATTCTCGATTTTGGCGAACCGAATGGAATCATAGGACAGCTCTACCGCATTTACTTTAAGCAGATTCTTCCGCGCGTGGGCACCATGATCTCCGGAGTTCGCGGGCCTTACGCTTATCTTCCGGCGTCCGTCGAACGCTTCCCCGAGCCCGACGAAATGCTCGCGCGCATGCGCCGCGCCGGTTTCGAGGAAGCCAGCTGGACGCCCTATACGTTCGGAATCGCGGGACTGTATCGCGGGAAAAAATAGTAGCGCGACAGGGTTTGCCGACGGGGGTCCAAGATTGGGCGAACCAAGATGGGTGATCCAGGATGGGCGAACTTAAGATGGGCGAACCAAGATGGGCGAACCAGGAGGATAGCAATCATGCGTAAAATTGCTTTCAATCGAATGCGAATTATGAAACGAAATACGACCGTCACGCTCGCCGTGGTCCTTCTATGCATCGTGTCAGCATCGCTCGCCGCTGCGCAGTCGACAGGGGCCACAAACACAAAAAAGAGCAGTTTTTTCAAAACCTCGGACGGCATCCGGATCCATTACCTTGAAGCCGGCAGCGGCCAGGCGATCGTTTTCATTCCTGGCTGGACGATGCCGGCCTGGATCTGGCAAAAGCAAATCGACGAGTTCTCGAAGAATTACCACGTCATCGCTGTCGATCCACGTTCGCAGGGCGAGAGCGACCAACCAACTCACGGCCACATGCCCGAAACCCGCTCCCGTGACTACAAAGAGCTCGTGGATTCCCTTGGACTGAAGCGACCCGTTCTGGTCGGCTGGTCCATGGCGTGCGGCGAGCTGGTGAAATATGCCGAACAATTCGGCACCGACAATGTCGGCGGGCTGGTGCTGGTGGATGGGTTTCTCGCCGACAAGCTCAGCCCCGAGATGTTCGGCTTCGCCACGGGATGGATGAACCAACTCCAACTTGATCGGCAAAAACAAGCCGACGGTTTTGTCCGCAGCATGTACAAGAAGCCGCAGACGGAGGACTATCTCAAACGCGTCATCGACGCCTCCACCCAGGTTCCGGCGGATGCCGCAGTCGTACTCATCTACAACATGATCGCGGTGAAGGATCTTTCCGCCGGCTTTGCCAGGATGAATCGTCCCGTACTGTTTGCCTATCAGCCCGACTCGCAGGCCACGGCCGACTTCCTGAAATCAAAGCTGGGCGACAAAATACGGCTGGAGCGGTTCGACGGTGACGGCCACGCACTGTTCGTGGACGACGCGGAGAAATTCAACGCCCTGCTCGAAGAATTTATCCACAACCTTCCCAAATGATTCACGCCAAAATAATCTAGCGACTGAGGAACTTCAGCATGCTGGCTGGCATTCGAACTCGCGATTTACGAAAAGTCTATAATTCGCCGCCGCCTATGGCCGCCGGCGGCGGCTTCAGTTTCAGTGCTGGGCGCGGCAAGAAGAACAAGACGCCCAAGGCGGAGATCGTTGCGCTCGATGGTCTCTCGCTCGATGTTTCGTCCGGAGAAATTTTCGGGCTGCTTGGACCAAACGGCGCCGGTAAGTCGACCACCGTGGGAATTCTCACTACCCGTGTGCGTCCTACGGGCGGCCAGGCGTGGATCGGCGAGCATGACGTGTGGGCGGAACAGGTCGTGGTCAAGCGGTTGATCGGAGTAGTGCAGCAGCGGCCGAATCTCGACTTCACTCTGACCGCTCGGGAAATCCTGCTCTTTCACGGCGCTTATTTCGGCATCGATTCCCAAACCCGCAGCGAGCGCGCCGATACCCTGCTCGACCGCTTCAAGCTCACCGACCGCGGCGACCAGATGGTTCGGGGCTTTTCCGGCGGCATGATGCAGCGGCTCTCCATTGCGCGCGCCATGATGCACGATCCGCAGGTTCTTTTTCTCGACGAACCCAGCGCCGGACTAGATCCGCAAACCCGGCTGCTGCTCTGGGAAATCATTCGCGAATACAACCAGCGCGGCAAAACCATCCTTCTGACCACTCACAACATGGAGGAGGCCGACGCATTGTGCCAGCGTCTTGCCATCATCGATCATGGACGCAACATCGCGCTGGGCACGCCCGGCGAGTTGAAGGCGTCAGTTCCGGGCGGTTATTTGTTGCGGTTGCGTTTTGGTCGGGTGTCCCCTGAATTGCTGCAACGCCTGCAGAATTTGGCGGGAGTCAGAGAAGTGCGCGCGCATCCGGATGCGGCGGCCGACAGCTCCGCCGACGTGTACGCCGATCGCGGCGGGTCGCTGGTTTCCGAAATTGCCAATCTCGCCTCCGGCGCGTCCATCGAATTGTGCGATGTTCACATCTCTGAGCCCAGCCTGGAGAATTTGTTTCTGCACCACACTGGAAGGAGCTTGCGCGAATGAACTGGACGACTTTTCTCGCCTTGCTGGCGCGCGATGCTCATGTCGCTCGCCGTAACGTCATCCCTCTGCTGATGCAGACTTTTTTGCAGCCGATGATGTTCGTGTTTATCTTTGGGCGCGTGATGGTGAGCAGCGGCTACATGCCCGTTGCCTACAAGAGCCAGCTGTTGCCGGGCATCATGGCGATCAGCATGGTGTTCACGGGCGTCTGGGCGGTCGCGATGCCGTTGATTGCCGAATTTCAGTTCACGCGCGAGATCGAAGACCGGCTGCTCGCGCCTATTGAAATTTCATGGCTCGCGATCGAGAAAGTGGTTTTCGGCACGCTGCAGGCGCTGGTCGCGGGTCTGGTTGTGATTCCGTTGGCGTGGTTATTGCTGCGTCCCGTGGAATTCAACCTGCATTCGCCTTTGACCTTCGCCGGCGTCACGGTGCTGGTCGCGCTTTTCTCCGCCTGTGGCGGACTCGCTCTTGGCTGCAGTGTGAATCAGACGCACATTGGCCTGATGTTCAGTATGGTTTTAACGCCAATGATTTTTTTTGGCTGCACCTATTACCCGTGGAGCGCGCTGAGTCACTTTCCGATTCTGCAGAAAATCGTCCTGGTGAATCCGCTGGTCTACGCGAGCGAAGGCCTGCGCGGAACGCTCGTGCCCCAGTTTCCGCACCTGTCTCTGCTGGCTGTGTTTATAGCACTGGCGTGCTTTGATATGCTGCTGCTCGGGATCGGACTGCGGCAGTTCCACAGCAAGGCTGTCAGCTAGGAAGGCCGGCTTGCTGTTTTGGGTCCTTAACCTCAGTCACCCCGCATCGCGCAGCAGTTTACTCAGCGCACGAATATCGTCGGCGCTCGCATCACCCAGCACAAAGTAACGCAGCCCATTCTGAGTCCAGCTCTCTGTGTTGAACGAGAGCGCGTTCACCGGACCTGCCAGCAGGCTGGGCATCGGCAGCGCAGGCTCGGGAAAAATAAAGACCGAGATCTCATGCTTGCGCACCTGATAGATCAGCTGCGCGCCCGGCGTTTGCTCAAGATAAGTGACGCGCCCGCCGAGCAAACTAAACTCCGAGCCCGGCAACTCCGGCAGGTTAAAGGTGAATGGAATCTTTCCTTGAAACCATGGCTTCACCGTATGTTTGTCCGAAGAAATCACGTCGACCGGAGTTGCGCTGGCCAGCGTAGCCACGTGGAGGTCGGCCAATTCGCTGTAGACGTGCTGGCGCGCCGCGCGCTCGCGCCCTGCATATCCGCGCCCCACATAAAAGTTCAGCGCCAACGCAAAAATCAGCATGACGGCGGCGGGCAGGAAGATGATTCTCGATCCCCACACATTCGCCGAAGGCGCCTTCTTCGCGTTCGTCTTTGCCACCGTCTTCGCGATTTGGGCCCGCAACCGGGCGCTCGGTTCGTAGCGCTTTCCGGCGGCGTGCACGGAGCGCTTCAGCTGCACTCGATCCAAAACGTCGACGGCACATGCCGCGCAACTGTTTAAATGCGCGCGAAGCGCGGCCTCGTCGGCGGGTGCGAGTTCGCCATCGGAATACAGATCGAGCTTCCCGCGCCACTGCTCACACGCCATGCCGCCCTCCTTCTAAGTTCTGCTGCAGCAGGCCGCGCAAGGCCTTGCGGGCGCGAGACAGGCGCGACATCACTGTTCCAGCGGGAATGCCAAGCGTCGCAGAAATTTCCTGATAAGACATTTCCTCCACTTCGCACAGCAGCAATATCTCGCGAAAATGTATCGGCAATTCGGCCAGCGCGTGTTGCACCATCTCACGGTTCGCCTCACCGATCAGAATGCTCTCCGGTGTCGTGCTCTCCGCCGGCAAAATGTTTTCGTTCTCTTCCTCGTCCAGCGGCACGACAATCTTCAGTCCGGCCCGCGAACTTAAGAACGAATTCCTCAGGATGCGGTACATCCATGCGCGAAAATTCGTGCCCTGTTGAAACGAACCGAACCCGCGCAGCGCCTTGGCGTAGGTTTCCTGCACCAGGTCTTCGGCCTCGGCGGTGTCCTGGGTCAGCCAGCGTGCAAAGTTATAGAGCTGGTCGAACAAGGGCATCGCGAGATCTTCAAACGACGACGCGCTGGGGCGGTCTTCGGACACCCGCATAGAGTAACCCAGCCAGCCATCCGTTTATTCCTCATGCACTCGAAATATTCCAGGGAATAAATCGCGGCCAGTTCTGTTATCCCCGGCGAGGACAAACGCTGTGAGAAACAACGGCGTGAGAACGCTGTGAAAACCAAAGGAGAAACAAATGAAAAATATCTTGTCATGGCTGAACCCTCCACCGAGCGAGGGGCCGAGGTCGATCCTGTTTTTGAGAGTGATGGCCGGCCGGGGTTTTCTTTTTTGGGGGATTTTGAAATTCGTCTAAGCGAACCAGGGCATTGGCCGCTTCACCAAGCTGGGGATGCCGTTCCCTCATTTCACCGCCGTTTTCGCCGCGTTGCTCGAGATCGGCGGAGGGTTGCTCTTGCTGTCGGGCTTATTGACTCGATGGATTTCCGTGCCCTTCATCGTAGAGATGATCGTGGCGATGCTCTCCACCAAAATCTCGCTCTATCTGGGCACTTCGCCTTTGCCTCTACCGCCGGCTCCGCCGCGAATCGGATTCTGGGCAGTCTTGCATGAGGTGCGATCCGAATACGCGCAAGTGCTCGCGGTTGCTTTCCTGCTGATCAACGGTCCGGGGAGATGGTCGCTGGACACGCTGTTCCGCAAAGCCACAGAAGAATGCGAGAAAAAACGAGCGGGCCGCTCGGCAGCGCATCCGGTTCTTCCCTGCGCATGCTAGCTCGCGCTTGTCCCATGCGAAGCACCTACTCCCGGCTTGACGGCGTCGGCGAAAGCATCCGCAATCGTGAAACGGATCACGTCTTCATACCATGGCCCCAGAAACCTGCGCAGCCGGTCGGTATTCATGATGTACTCGCCGGTCATGTAGGGAAGCGCTTCCGGAGGAATCGCGGAAATTTTCTGGTTCCACAAAATTTGCAGAGCCAGCCTCATCGGCCATTTTCCGGGCACGCGAATCAGCTTGGCCTGCGCCATCTCCACGCAGCGGCCATAAGTTAGCGGCTCTCCGCGTCCGGCCACATTCAACACCGTCAACCGCTGAGTCTCGGGTTCACGGCGCAGGATGTGGGCAATCAGCCGCGCCATATCGTCGACGTGAACAAACTGAATTTTCTTGTCCAGGAATTCTTGCCCGCGCGGAAGCATGCAGGGCAGCCGCTTTCCCGCGCTCCGCATTTTCTGAGCTCGCGCGCCGGTGCCGTTGGGTGTGCCGCGGAAAGCTCCCAGCAAATAGTTCTCGACGCTGGCTCCGGCAAAAATATGCGGCCGCAGAATGTAGGCGCTGCACCCGCGCAGCGAGGGCGAGCGCTGCCGCACTACTTCGTCGGATTCTTTCTTGTGAATCGCGTAGGGAAGCGTGTGGGCGCCGAGAGGAAAGTCTTCTTCCACTGGCCGCGGCAGGTCCGATCCATAAGCCGAAACACTGCTGGGAAAAATGAATTGCTTGACGCCGTCGTCGGTCTGGCGATTGGCCTCGGTGATGGCTTCCATCACTCGCGCCGTACCTGCCACGTTGATCTGCCACATGCGCGTCACATCCAGCACGCCCGTGCGTACCGGATCGATCACAAACGCCAAATGGATTACGGCATACGTTTGCCTATCGCGCAGCAGTTCATAAAGACTGCGGCAGGAAGCTTCCGCGCCCAGATCCATTTGCTCGAATTGCAAGGGAAGGTCAGTCTGGGGCGGACTGATGTCCACCCCGATGACCGAGAAACCTCCCAGCAGCGGCAAAAGTCTGAGCCCCAGGTTGCCGCTGATGCCGGTGATTAGGACGACAGGCTTCGCCATCAGTTCGGCGAGGCCGCCGGTGGTGGAGTAGCCGGCGTTTGACCGGCCGGCGGTTGAGCCGGTGTCGGCGTTTGTGGCTGGGTGCCGGGCGGAGCCGTGCGGGGCACGCGGTTCGGCAGCGTGCGCGCTCCGGGAGGCGGTCCGGCTGGAGCGGGCGGACCAAAATATTCTTCGTTGGTCTGCACCGTGTACGACTTCTGATATTTGTCCATCTCTTCCCGCTGCTGCTGGCCCTGCAACATGCCGTGAATCTCGTTTTTCAGTTGGTCGTCCATGGGCATTTGCACGATCGCCTTCACCTTATAAATGTAGTGCCCTCCCGGATCGCTAATGACCTGCGAGACCTCGCCTTCCTTCAAATCGAAAACCGCGACCTGGCCGGGCGGCAAACCGTTGCGCCGCACTTTGGGCAGGTTGATGGGCGGCGCATCCATTTTCATCCCCGCAGCGTCGTAAGCTTCTTTTTGCAGCTTCACGAAGTCTTCTCCGGCAACCGCTTGTGTCCGCAGACTTTCCGCCAGCTTCGCTTCTTCCTGTTCGGTATCTGCTTTTTGTTTCTGTTGCTGCTCCGGAGTTAACTTCGCGTCCTTCTCGTCCTTGGCATCTTTTCCTTCCTTCTCATCCTTCAACTCTAGTTTGGCTTCCGCTGCCGGTGGCCGGAAGTGCGGCACAAAGACGCGGTCGAGGTTGAATTCCTGATAGACGGCAAGATGTGCCTGATAGTAGCTGTTAACGTCTTCATCGGAAACCTTGGCCGCTTTCTCCGAAATCTGATCCCGCAATTCCTTGCCGAGGATCTGCAGACGGGCAAATTTCATCTCCGTCTCGAAGCGGGCGGATTTGTCCAGACCCTGCTTCTGCGCGGCCTGCGCGAACGCCAGAATGCCCGGATAAGCCGAAGCCAGCTGCCGCCTGAGTTGCGGATTCGGGTGAGCCGAGATGCTGTCCGCCAACTTCTCGAATTCCGCTCGCGTGACCACGGTTTTGCAATCCTCAGGCGCCGTCTTGGCCGCCGGTTTTGCCGGCGCGGCGCCAGCTTTGGCTGCCGCCGGCCGCGGTTGCGGCTTGCACACTCCTGTAATCGTGAGCACGGCGGCATTTGCCGGAACTGACGCTGCCGAATCCGGAAGAGCAGCGGCCGCCTGCGGCGCGCCCATGTTGGGCCGTCCTGGCTGGGCGGCGGGCGGCGGAGCACCCGGCTGGGTTTGTCCCCAGGCCAACCCTCCCAACAACACACACATCAGCCAACTCCTACGCATAAAAGAATTCCTCCAGGATTGGTGTTCCAGAATGTAGCAAACCTAAACAAAATATCGTAGCACGTCCGGCCTGCCGGCTTCAGGTTTCAGCCTGAGAAGCCTGAGAATCCCTGGCAAGCCTGGTAAGAGTGCCCCGCCGCACGGGCAGCAGAAGCCCGATAGGCGAAGCCCGAAGCCCGACCCCGGAACCCAGCAGCTATAATCCCTGCATGTCGGGCAGCCCCGCTGTTTATTCTCCGGGATCGATGCGTGCGGAAAAACGCGCGGCTGCGGGGACTTCCGTTCTTGCGGCCATCGTCATCACGTCGCTCAAAGCCCTCGTCGGCCTGAGCACAGGAAGCCTCGGCATTCTCTCGGAAGCGGCCCACTCCGCGCTTGACCTGATCGCCGCGCTCATCACTTTTTTCTCCGTCGGAGTTTCTGACAAGCCCGCCGACGCCGACCATCAGTACGGCCACGGCAAAATAGAAAGCTTTTCCGCGTTCCTTGAAACCACACTGCTTCTGCTGACCTGTGCCTGGGTCATCTACGAAGCCGTGTTGCGGCTGTTTTTCCGCCGCGTCGAAATCGAACCATCCCTCATTGCCTTCGCCGTCATGCTGTTCTCCATGGGCATCGACTGGTGGCGTTCCAGCGTGCTCGGCCGCATCGCCACCAAATACGACAGTCAGGCGCTCGAAGCCGACGCTCTGCATTTTTCCACTGACATCTGGTCCGGCGGCGTGGTTGTGCTCGGACTTTTGCTGGTGCTCTCGGGTCGCGCCTTCCATGTAGGATGGCTGCGCTACGCTGACCCGGTCTCCGCGCTGTTCGTTGCCGGCGTGATCATCCACGTTAGCTGGCGACTGGCGCGGCGTACCATCGACGCGCTGCTCGACGCCGCTCCCGCCGGCGTTCGCGCCCAGATTACCGACGCCGTCTTTCACGTCGAGGGCGTGCTCGAAGTGGACCGAGTCCGCATTCGCCGCGCCGGCAACCGCTACTTCGCCGATCTGGTCGTTGGCATGGCCCGCACTCTCACTTTCCAGCGGTCCGAGCAATTGGTGGAAGCCGTTACCAGCGCCGTGCGGCGCGTTCTTCCCGATGCTGACGTCACCGTGCAACCCTTGCCTCGCGCGCAGCGTTCCGAAAATACTTTCGATCGCATTCGCGCCGCCGCCACCCGCCACAACCTCAACGTGCACGACATCAGCGTGCAGGACCTCGCCGGCCAACTGCACGTGGAGCAGCACGTCGAGCTCGATGAACGCATGACGCTCAAACAAGCTCACGATCAGGTCACCGAACTCGAAGCCGACATGCGCCGCGACGTCCCGGAAATCGCCGACATTCTCACTCACATCGAAAGCGAACCTGCGACCATCGAAAAGCCCGAAGAAGTAATCAGCGACGCCGAACTCGAGCATCAGCTGAAGGTCGTCGCTTCGCAGTCTTCCGAAATTCTCGACGTGCACGACTTCATCATCAAGCGTGTCCGCGGACGCATCTACGTCTCCTGCCACTGCACTCTGTCCGAGGATCTCCCGCTTTCCCGCGTGCACGACATCCAGACCGAACTCGAAATCCGTTTCAAACAACATGCCCCGGAATTGTTCCGCGTCCTGATCCATCCCGAGCCCAACACGGATAACCGGAGGTAAGGTAAATATGACTGAAGCCAAAACCACATGGACAGAGGGCCTGCAGTTCACCGGCATCGCAACCAGCGGCCACGCCATCATCCTCGACGGCGACAAGAAAACTGCGAACACTCCCATCGAACTCGTGCTGATCGCACTCTGTGGATGTACGGCTTCCGATGTCGTCGGCATCCTGCGCAAGAAGCGCGAGTCGTTCACGCATCTCGAAGTCCGCGCCCAGGCCGAGCGCGCCACCAGCTACCCTTCCGTCTTCACGGAGATCAAGCTGACCTACCGCGTTGGCGGTAAAGTGTCGCGCAAGGCGGTCGAAGACGCCGTTCGTCTCTCCAAAGAAAAATATTGTTCAGTTTCCGCCATGCTTGAAAGAACCGCGAAGATCACCACCAGCATCGAATACGTGGAAGGTTAGTTCTCGCTGGATTGTCATGCCGACCGAAGCGCACTGGCGGGACCTGCTGTTCGCTGGCTGCACGGAGCGGTGTCAAGAATTATGACCCTAAAAATCGTCCTGTTCACTCAACCCGCTTGCCTCTCCTGCGAACTGATGAAGGTCTACCTCGAGGCGCGCGAAATCGCCTTCTCGGAGCGAGACATCAGCTCCGACCCCGCCGCCCGCCAGGAGATGGTCGACGAACACGACAGCCTCACCACTCCAACCATGGTTGTAATCTCCGGCGAGACCGTAGAAGTGATAGTCGGCTTCGATCCCGAACGCCTCGACGAATTCCTCGCCGCCGCGGAATCATCGGAATCCGCGCCTGACCCGTCGCCGCATCCACTGATCCGAATTACGAAGTCCCCCTAGATTCAGCGTAGAGTCCGAATAGAGTTCGCACAACGACCGCTGGATCGTGACTCGCACTCAAACACGAGGCCTGCTATCGAGAATGCCGCCCATCCCAGTCCGCGCCCGTTGCATCCCCTCCGCGGATATTTATTCATCGCCTCCGCCGCATTTCTCT
>Ga0181537_10000614_pt1 | contig 33109 bp, 26 predicted proteins | sample PEATcosm2014_Bin_39_FD_119765 | JGI IMG/M metagenome (GOLD analysis project Ga0181537, IMG submission 119765) | Peatland microbial communities from MTU Mesocosm Facility, Houghton, MI, USA - PEATcosm2014_Bin23_10_metaG | ecosystem: Environmental > Terrestrial > Soil > Wetlands > Peat | place... | reverse complement strand
TTTGCTTATTAAACGATTCCTGGATGATCTCCCCGGCGACACCCGTGCCACCCACCAGTTCCGCAACAATATCCACTCCCGGATCTGCCACGACATCGCGCCAGTCAGTGGTCAGCAGCACCGAGCCGTCGAGCGACGCGAAGCTCTTCTTGTGTACCGAGCGGCTGCACACCACTTTGACCCGTAGTGGAAACCCAAGCTTTTCCTCAATCGAGCGCGCGTTCTCCGTCAGAATCTGGAGCGTCCCGCTTCCCACGTTGCCCAGGCCGATAATGCCAACGCCTACTTCCATTTAGCGGGCGCCCCCGTACCCGTATTCGCCTATCGACGATGGTAGGGATGCTGGGCGACCGGGGGGTCGCCTGCGGACCAGGGGGTCCGCCCCACCCCTCGCTTCTCGCTGTGCATTCGTGATCATCATTTTTGGCTTATGATAGCAATCAGATGAGCGATCAGCCCCGGCGCCGCGCCTCGGATAACGCTGTTTCGTCCGGCGCCGCGTCGATCCATTCTCGCGACCCGGCTACGCCGGCCAAAGCTGGCTCGCAAAGCGCATCCCGCCGCGGCATTTTCAAGGCCCTTACCGCACTCGGCCTTTCGCTTGCCCCGCTTCGCGCCCAGAAACTACCGCCAGCGCGCCCGCGCGACAGCGACCCAAATTCGCCAGACCAAGACGAAGACAAGGACGACCCTCGCCTCCCGAACGGCAAGTCGCAGAAGGATGCCATCGCCCAATCCGAGCACGAAAAGGCTCTCAAGGACTCGGAAGCGCTGATTTCGGTCGCCAATCAACTCAAGGACGACATTCAAAAAGCAGGCAACTTCGTGGTCCCTGTCTCGGCTCTCAAGAAAACCCAGGAAATAGAGAAGCTGGCCCGCAGCGTTCGCGGCCACCTGCAAAGCTAGCTGTCGGCTGACAGCTTTAAGCTTCCGCGTCTGCTAATCTGGCGGACGGTGCCTCGCCCATGCCCCTCACTCGTGAAAAAAAGCAATTGATGAGCGCTTCGGAGATTGACCGCACCCTGGTGCGGCTCGCCCACGAGATTCTCGAAAAATCGTACGATCTCGACCGGCTCACGTTCATCGGCATCAAGCGGCGCGGCGTGCCGCTGGCTCAGCGCCTGGCCGCGAAAATTCGTAGCCTCGAAGGCCGCGATGTTCCGGTCGGCGTTCTTGATATCAGCCTCTACCGCGACGATCTCTCGACCGTTGCCGAGCGGCCGGTGGTCAACAACACCGATATTCCGTTCTCGATCGCCGGGCGCGAAATCGTCCTGATGGACGACGTTCTATATACGGGCCGCACCATTCGCGCGGCTCTGGATGCCCTCTTCGATCACGGCCGCCCATCTCGCGTCCAACTCGCCGTGCTCATCGATCGCGGCCACCGCGAGCTTCCGATTGAAGCCACGTATGTCGGCCGCATGGTGCAAACCACGTCCAACGAAATCATTGAAGTGAAATTCCAGGAAACCGACAATCAGGAACGCGTTCTGCTAGTGGAGCGCGTCGAGGAACCGGCCGCGCCGGCGTCTCAAAAATTATGAGAGCGGGCCTGCTCGGCATCGAGGAGCTCAGCCGCGCCAATATCGACGCCATCCTTGCCCGCAGCCGCGATTTCCAGCCTCCTCCCAACCAGCCGTTTGGGCGCTTCGACTTCCTGCGCGGCCGCACCATCGTCAACCTTTTCTTCGAAGCATCCACGCGCACCCGCACCAGCTTTGAAATCGCAGCCAAGCGCCTCGGCGCGGACGTGCTTTCCATTACGGCTTCGGGTTCCAGCGTATCCAAGGGCGAGAGCCTGGTCGACACCCTGAATACGCTGGGCGCCATGCGGCCCGACCTCATCGTCATGCGCCATTCCGCCTCCGGCGCGCCGCATTTTCTCTCGCGCTATTTGCCCTTTCCGATCGTCAACGCCGGCGACGGCACTCATGAACACCCCACGCAGGCGCTGCTCGATGCCCGCACCATCCTCGATCGCCGCTCTTCTTTAGAGAACCTTCACATCGCCATAATCGGCGACATCGATCACAGCCGTGTCGCCCGCTCGAACATTCATCTGCTCTCCAAATTCGGCGCGCGCATCGTTCTCTGCGGCCCCGCGTCGCTGCTTCCGGAAGAATTGAAGCAGATCGCCCCCGGCGTCGAACTGACCACCGACATGCGCGAAGCTATTCGCGGCGTCGACGTCATCATGATGTTGCGCGTCCAACTCGAACGCCAGCATGAGACCCCCATCCCCGCCAACGAATACTTCCAGTTCTACGGCCTCCGGCCCGAGCATGTTTCGCTTGCCGCGCCTGACGTCATCGTGATGCATCCGGGGCCCATCAATCGCGGCCGCGAAATCTCCTCCGAAGTCGCCGATTCCCAGCGTTCCGCCATCCTGAATCAGGTGGAAAACGGAATCGCCGTTCGCATGGCCGTGCTCGAAAGGATTCTCGCCTCATGAGCTCCCGCCTGGTCGTCAAGAATGGCCGCGTAGTCGATCCAGCGCGCCAAATCGACGCCATTCTCGACGTCGCGATTGTGGATGGCGTCATTAGCGAAGTAGCCGCCTCCATCGATTCAGGTTCAGCTTCGGTCTTCGACGCCACTGGGCTAGTGGTGGCCCCGGGCTTCATCGACATGCACGTGCATCTTCGCGAGCCGGGTTTCGAGCACGCCGAAACCATCGAGACTGGTTCCCGCTCGGCTGCCGCCGGTGGATTCACCGCTGTGTGCTGCATGCCCAATACACAGCCGGTGAATGACAATGCCACCGTCACCAGCTACATAATTGCGCGCGCCCGCCGCCACGCCGTGGTGAATGTCTACCCCATCGGCGCCATCACGAAGGACAGCGCGGGCGAAGCGCTGGCCGAAATCAGTTCCATGAAAGAAGCCGGCATTGTCGCCATTTCCGATGACGGCCGGCCGGTGATGAACGCGCGCCTCGTGCGCCGCGCCATGGAGTTCGCCAAATCACTGCGGCTGCCGCTGATTGAGCACTGTGAAGACCTTCACCTGAGCGCGGGCGGAGACATGCACGAGGGCGTCGAATCCACGCGCCTCGGCCTCCGGGGCATTCCGCGCGCCGCCGAAGACGTAATGGTGGCCCGCGACATTCTGCTTGCCGAAGTCACCGGCGCCCATTATCACGTCGCGCACATCTCGTCGAAGAACGCCGTCGATATGGTCGCCTTCGCCAAATCTCGCGGCCTTCCGGTAACCGCCGAAGCCACCCCGCACCACTTCGTCCTCGCCGACCGCGACATGCTGCCGTATGACAGCAATTTCAAAATGAAGCCTCCCTTGCGCGAGCCTCGGGATGTAGACGCCGTCATGCAAGGCCTCGCCTCAGGGGTGATCGATGCTATCGCCACGGATCATGCCCCGCATCCGGGCAGCGAAAAAATGCAGGAGTTCGAGCGCTGCCCGTTCGGCATCATTGGCCTGGAAACTGCCATCGCGCTTTCGCTCGATCGCCTCTTTCATACCGGCAAGGCCGGCCTGTCACAATTTGTAGCTTGGTTTACCGTGAACCCGGCCCGCATCCTGTCTCTACCCGGCGGCACTCTGGCCCCCGGCTCGCCCGCGGATCTGACGCTCTTCAGCCTCGACGCCGAGTGGGTCTATGACGTCAACAAATCGCCGTCGAAGAGCCGCAATACGCCTTTTGACGGCCGTCACTTCAAAGGCGGCCCCGCCGCCACCATCGTCGCCGGCAACCTCATCTGGCGCGCGGGCGAGTTCCTGTAGCGGACCAAGAAGGGGTGGAATCCAGCGAGAAAGGGGCGGTTTCAGGCAAGGCGAAATTGAAGCTTGGCGCCTCGCCTCGAATTTCGCACTTGCCGCCAGCGACGCGCAGTGGTTAAATGGCTATCGCTATGGCAATCAAAAGTCTTGTGGTTAGCTTGTCGCTCCCGGCGTTTCTGATTACGCTTTCGGGTTGCTCCACTCCCGCCCATTCCCCTGACGAGAAGTACTACTTCGTCGCGTCCAATATCAAGATTCCCTATTGGGATACCGCCAAGAGCGGATTTATGCGTGGCATCAACTCCATGAAGGTGAAGGGGGAGATGGTCGGGCCGGATAACTACGACGCTCAAGAAGAGCAAAAAGAGTTTGAGCGGGTCGAGAAACTGAAACCCGCCGGTATTCTCGTTTCCGCCGCGGACGCCAGCCTCTTGAAGGCCGACATTAATATGGCTATCGCGGATGGCATCCCGGTTGTAACCGTTGACGCCGACTCACCCGACAGTAAGCGGTTGTTCTTCGTCGGAACCAACAACTACGAGGCTGGCCATACGGGCGGCGTCCGTCTCGCTCAATTAATGAAAGGCAAGGGTAACGTGGTCGTGTTTACCATGCCCGGTCAAGCCAATCTCGATGACCGGCTGAAGGGATATAAGGACGCGCTTGCCGATCACCCCGCGATCAAGATTGCCGACATCGTCGATATTAAGGGCGACCCCCGCGTTGCCTTCGATGTGACTCAGGAGATCCTCGCCAAACGCAAGGACAAAGTGGACGCTTTTGTTTGTCTCGAAGCTAACGCGGGTCAGGAGGTCGCCGAGGTTCTGAACCGCGCAAAAGTCACCGACAAAGTGATCGTGGCTTTCGACACCAACGACGACACGTTGAAATGGGTGCAGCAGGGCGTTATCGCGGCCACTATCGCTCAAAAGCCGTGGAGCATGTCTTATATCGCTCTGCAGATGATAGACCGTATCCACCACAATCCGCCGCCAGCCCTCGACCACAGCTTTGCATCCGACACGTTCTCGACACTGCCTAACTTTGTGGACACAGGCGCGACGCTCATTGATCGCGATAATGTGGCTGACCTGCTGCGGGGCCGCCAGGAGAGTAAGGAGCAGTAAAGAAAGCGTTCAGCGTTCAGCTATCAGCGATCAGCCGCGCCGGTTTGGCTGAAAGCTGATAGCTGATAGCCGATAGCTAACCACTGACGAGGCCTGCTCTCTCGAGCAGAGCATTGGAATCGGGGTCCCGGCCCATGAATTGCCGGTACAGTTCAGCCGGGTCGCTTCCGTTGCCGCGTTCGAGAATGTGCCGCCGGTAGTCGGCGCCCACGGCGGGGTTGAAGATGCCTTCCCGGCGGAAACGCGAGAACGCGTCTGCATCCAGGACCTCCGCCCATTTGTAGGAATAGTAGCCCGCTCCGTAACCCACCGGGCTCCCGAACAGGTGCGTAAAACTGGCGATCATCCCGTAGTCCGAGGGCAGCGGCGCGGGCGTGAACTTCGCGAGAATCCCGCGGGCATACGACATCGCATCGCCGTGCCGGGCGGGATCGTAGTCGCGGTGAAGCATCAGGTCCGTAATGCCGAACCCGATTTGCCGCATTTGCGCATTCGCGCTTCGGAAATTACGCGCCCGCCGCATCTTGGCGAACAGCTCGTCCGGAATGGGCGCTCCGGTCTGCCAGTGGCGCGCAAACAGGTCCACCGCCTCGCGTTCCATGCACCAGTTCTCCATGATCTGCGACGGCAGTTCGACGAAGTCCCACGGCACGTTAGTCCCGGCCAGGCTCCTGACGGGCACCCGGCTCATCGTGTGGTGAAGCAAGTGGCCGAACTCGTGGAAGATCGTCTCTACCTCGCGGTGCGTCAGGAGAGATGGCGTATCTCCCACCGGCGGATTCAGATTGCCGCAGATCAGCCCAAGGTGCGGCTCACCCATGTCCGGGTTGCCCGTGATGAACCCATCCATCCACGCTCCACCCCGCTTGTTTTCGCGCGGAAACCAGTCGGAATAGAACGCGCCCAAAAACAGGCCTTGTGACGCATCTTCCACCCGGAAGAATTTGACTGCCGGGTCCCACGCCGGCATCCCCGCTTGCTCTACGATGCGGATCCCCAGCACTCGCGAGAAGATCTCGAACATTCCCGCCACTACCTGGTCGAGCCGGAAATACGGCCGCAGCTCTTCCTCGTCGAATTCATAGACCGCCTGGCGTTGTTTCTCCGCAAGGTACGCCACATCCCACGGCTCCATGTCGTCATATCCAAGGCCGCGCGCGAACTCCAGCAAGCTGAGGTTCTCTCTCTCAAAGAAGGGCAGCGTCTTATCGCGGAGCTCCTCGAGAAACGCCTGCGCTTTTGCGCCGGTGTGCGCCATCCTCTCTTCGAGCACCAGGTCGGCGAAGTCGGCATAACCCAGCAGCCGCGCCTTCTCCTTTCGCAATCGAAGAATATCCTCTAGCAGGGCCCGGTTGTCGTATTCCGCCATGGTCGCCCGGCGGTTGGAAGCCTGCCACAGCTCGCGGCGGATTCCCCGGTCATCGAGATAGGTCATTGAGGCGACATAGCTTGGCCCTTGCAGCGTCAGCCGCCAACCGGACTTGGCCTTAGATTCAGCGCTTGCCTTGGCCGCAGCCCGGGCCGATTCCGGCAGACCGGCGAGTTGCTTCTCGTCTTCGATTAGCAGCTCGTAAGCATTGGTCGCGTCCAGAACATGCTCGGAAAACTTCGTAGTCAGCTCCGTGAGCCGCACGTCGAGTTCTTCCAGCTTCTTCTTTTGCTCCGGATCGAGATCGGCTCCGGCGCGCCGGAACCCGAGGACCGTCTTCTCGAGGAAACGCCGTTCCACCGCCGCGAGCGCCGGCTGGTCAGCCGTGCTCTCGACCTCTTTCACCGCTTCCCACAACGCTGGCTGAAGGGGAATCGAAGTGTAAAACGCGCTCACCGGACCCTGCACGGCGTTGTATGCGGCGCGCAGCGCGGGGGTGGTGGCAACCGCTTCGAGGTGACCCGCGATCTGCATCGCGTAGTCCAGCGGTTCCGTAAGCCGATCAAGCACCCCCAGCACCGAAGCGTACGTACGGGTGGGAGTTTTCGACAGCTCATCAACCCGCTGCCGCATGTCGACCAGCAGCGAATCGATGGCTGGCTCGACATGCTCGGCCTTCACGCGATCAAAAGGAATCGGATACTGCTGTTTGAGAAGGGGGTTCTCGGTTATTGTTGCGCTCATGGTTGTTCGACCAACATTGTCGCAGGCAGAGTGTTTCGGATGGGCCGCCGGGCGTGCCCGCCCCAGAGCGGCTGAAAGGCGCGTCTCTGAGATAATCGAACAGAGGGACGCGCTAACCATGCAGATTCTGCTTGAGTTGCCGGAAGACATCGCCGAAGGGCTTGAATCCAGGTGGAAGGATCTGCCTCGTGCAGCTCTGGAAAGCCTGGCGCTCGAAGCATATCGGTCACACGCCCTCACTGCCGCGCAGGTCCGGCGACTCCTCGGATTCGAGACTCGGATGCAAGTCGACGCCTTTCTCAAGGAGCACGAAATCTTCGACTACTCGGCTGCGAATTTCGAAGAGGACACCAAGACCCTTCGGGAGCTCCGAATGAGAGAATCCAGACCCTGAGTTCAGCCTTGAGATCAATTACGGGGCCCTTGCTAGTTGGAAATTTCGTGCCATATCCGCGCGGACGCAAATACTGCACACGGTCAGGCACGTAAGGAGCGCCGAGACGAGTCTCGGCGCGGCAGGCACGAGTGCCCAATGGCACTTAGTTTTCGTGGAATCGCGAATTCCGGCTTGATTGTGGGGCGGACCCCCCGGTCCGCGCGGGTCCCCCGGACCCGCTCTTCGCCAATGAGATCAGGCGGGTGGACGTGTAAAAAGGCCGACGAGGGCGTCGGCCGCGGACCAGGGGGTCCGCCCCACAACGGATTTGGATGTCCGGCTGTGGGATAACTAAGTGACATTGGGCACGAGTGCCGGCGCCACAGCCAAGAAGGTCAGTCCTGCTTCAACACCGTCAGTGGATCCAACTGTGCTGCGCGGCGGGCGGGCACGTAGGCTCCCACGGCGGTCATTGCCAGAAGCGCCACGGGAACGAGGACCAGGATCGGCACGCTGAATGACGGGGTGCCCAACCCCGCGGTGAGGGCGCGGCTAAAGAGCAGGCTCAGAGTAAAGCCGATGGCGATACCCACCACGCTCAGACGGAGCCCCTGCTTGAGCACCATACTCAGCACCTTAATCCGGTCGGCGCCGACTGCCATCCGGATGCCGATCTCGCGGCTGCGCCGGGCGACCGACCACGCAATGACTGCATACAGCCCGGACAACGCCAGAATCAGACCCAGCAGGCCCATGCCGCCAACCATGCCGGTGAGCAGGGCAAAAACCTTTGTTGCTCGTTCGTGGAAGTACTCTTCCATGGTGCGCATGGCAAAGAGCGGCTGGTTGGGATCGACCGACCGGACGAGATCCCGAAGAGCCGGAGCGAGGCTTTCCGAGGGGCCGGCGGTCTGAACCATCAGCGTCATTTCCGTCCGATGATTCTGCGAAAAAGGCAGGTATAGAAAATCCATCGGCGGTTCTATTAGCACTGCGTACTTGCTTTGCTTCGCCACGCCGACGATCTCCACCCAATTTCCCTGCGCGCCTCCCAATCGGAGACGCTTACCCACCGCATCGTGGCGAGGGTAGTATTTCTGCACAAAGTGCTCATTCACCACCGCGACCCGAGGCGAAACCGCGGTGTCGGTGGAGCGAAATCCGCGGCCTTCGAGAATCGGAATCCCCAGTGTGGAGAAGTAGTCTTCGCCGACCACGTTCGCGAGTACATCGTCCGAGTCTCTCCCTTTCGGCATTTGGTAGCCTTCCGGCGCAACCAGTTGAGAGTCCATATGGTTTGCCATCGGAACCAGCTCCGCCACAGATGCGGACACGGCGCCAGGCAACTGACGCGCCTTTTCAGTGAGGCTCTTGTAAAAAGCCTGAGTCTGGACCTCGTTGTAGCGAGCCAGTGACGGGTTGAAGCCCGCCATCAGAAGGTGGCCGGAACGGAAGCCAGGAGGCCGGGACATGACGAACGAAATGCCTCGGTACAGTTGGGTGGCGCAGACCAGCAGAAACAGCGAACCTGCGACCTGAGCGACCACTAAGGCGTCTCTTCCCAGGAAACGCCGGCGGGGCTCGAGATTCCTTCCGCCCGCTCTCAACGCCGGCTCGATATCCGCTCTCGTGGCGCGAAAGGCCGGCAGTAGCCCGCAGAGAACCGCGCTGATCATCGTGGCGCACAAGGCGAAGAGCACCAACCGGAGGTCCAGCCTGGCAGTAACTTCGATAGGGATCTCGCTGGGGACGCGGAAGGGCATAATCGCATCCAGGCAGGCTTGCGCCAACAGCAGACCGCAGGCTCCTCCGAGCAGCGAAATCAGAAGACTTTCCGTGAGCAGTTGCCGGACGAGCCGCCAACGGCTGGCTCCGACCGCCATGCGAATTGCGATTTCGCCGGACCGGGCGAGAGCGCGGCCAAGCATCAGATTGCCGACGTTGGCGCATGCGATCGCAAGCACCACGACAGCCAGGCCTAGCAGCAGCGCAGCCAGCGCCGCATCGAAAGGCGACGAATCCGTCCGGGCCTCGAGTTCCGTTCGGACGGTCGCCGACCAATCGCGATTTGTGGCCGGATAGGATTGCGCCAACGACTCGGCGATGACATGCGCCTCGGCAGCGGCGGTTTTGGGGCTCACGCCGTCTTTGAGACGGCCTTTCACTTCAAGCCGCCGATCATCGCGGTTCTCGATCCAATTGGACGCAGGGGTTCCGGCCAGGCGCGCGCTCATCATCAAAGGAATGTAAACGGTAGGGCGGAAGAACTGGTCGACGCCGCTGAAGCTCTCGGGCGCCACGCCGATGATCCGAAACTCAATTCCATTCACAAAAACGGAGCGTCCGATGACGTCGGGCGAAGAGGCATACTCGCTGTGCCAGGTATCGTTGCTGATCACGGCCACTGCGTCACGTCCGGGAACCGAGTCTTCGTCGGGCCTGAATCCGCGGCCCAGTTGGGGCGTGACATCGAGGACGTCAAAGAAGTTGCCGCTCACCAGCAGGCCGCCTTTCATTTCCGGCAGCACCTTCTTGTTTGGCGCAAAGCCGAACTGATTCAGGCCCATTGCGGCCAGCCCCTTGAAGGCGCGGGTCTTGCTTCGGAAATCGGTGTAATCCAGATAGGACATCGTGGATGGCCCCTGCCCGCGGAGCTGGGAGCGGAGATTCACCACGCGAGAGGCTTGCGGCACCGGCAGCGGGCGCAGCACCAGCGCATCGGCAATACTGAAGACAAAGGCGTTGGCGCCGATTCCGAGAGCAATCGAGAGGATGGCAACCAGCGCGAACGAGCGATGCTGGAGCAGCGTCCGACAGGCGTACCGAAGATCGCTGAACATAGCGTTATTTATAGTGCACGCCGGCAGCCACGCTGCGCAAGCCAAGTCCATTCGTTTTGATGCACTTACGCCTGGAGCGCGGCGCCCGATGTGTTCGCTCTCGATTGCCTCTGTTCGGAGTTGGGACCAAAGTTTGCTCTCGATGGGCTGAAGCGATGCCTCTAACTACCTTCGCTCGACCCCGGAAGTTTTGTCTTGAACATATGTTCGCGTGGTGATCTTATGGAGTGACGGTCGACGAAAATGATCCGGGAGGACCATCTGTGAGGTCAATGATAAGCGTCAGAAGTGCTCCGGCGGCGCCAGCCACTGGAGTCACGCGCCGGCAGACGATCGGCGGTGTTGCAATGGCATTCGGTGGTTTAGCCTTTGGCTCGACTAAAGCTTGGGCGGAATCAGAGGAGGGGGTTTCGCACACTGCAGAATCCATCCACCAGGAGCCTCTGTTCACGGGGAGCCGGAAGCGCGTCTACGAAGCGCTCACCGACGCCAAACAGTTCGACAAGGCCATCGAGCTCAGTGGGGTGATGAAGGGCGGCATGCCCCCGGGTTTTAGCAAGCCAACCGAAATCAGTCACGTAGTGGGAGGCACGTTTGCGCTCTTCGGCGGGTATATCACCGGACGACACATCGAACTTTTGCCTAACGAGCGAATCGTCCAAGCCTGGAGGGTGGGAAACTGGCATCCGGGCGTGTACTCGATTGCGAGGTTCGAGCTCGTCGAGCAGGGCTCCGGGACCAAGATCGTCTTTGACCATACCGGCTTCCCCAAGGGCTCGGGGGAGTCCTTGGCCTCGGGTTGGAAAGAGCACTATTGGGAGCCAATCGCGAAGCTGCTGACTTAGTGCTGGCGTCCGTAAATACGGTGACGCATTTCGCAAAACACCGCTCCCTTTGGTCACGCCTCAAACACAGCGTTCTTAGAACAGCCGGAAATTCACTTCGATTGTCGCCTCCACCGCCAAGGGCTGGCCATTCTGTTCCGCGGGCTTGAATTTCCACCGGACGATGGCTTGCGCCGCCTTCTCGTCCAAGCCCAGTCCCAGCCCATGCTGGATGGAAATGTAGTGGACAAATCCGTCGCTCCCGATTTCCACTCTGGTGATCACCGTGCCTTGGTACTTGGCGATTCGCGCGTCATCTGAGTATTGAGGCTCAACTTTGGATTCGATTCGCGGCGGCGTCACCAATTTGCCGATCTTAGAGGCCTTTTCTCTTCCTGTATCGTCGAGCACTACACGCGGGGCTGCACTCTTTCGCATTTCCACCGCCTGGTCTCGAATCGCTTTGGCGTCGTCCGGTCTGAGGTTTGCATCCAGGAACTGGGCGTAAAGCTCGGCCGTGGGCAGCCATCCGGTGGGATCGTCTTTCTGAGTCGACAGGGCTTGCCGGTAGAGTTCGTCCGCCTTCAAGTTGTCATCCTGCCACTGCGCCGCTAAAGCCTCCCACATGGTCGCCTCACCGGCGGCGTGGACGTCGACCGAACGCGCCCGCTCGAGGTGATCGGCTGCGTCCGCATATTCACGGGTTGCAAGCTCGCTCTTGCTTGCTTTCGCATTCTGCTTCGCCATCACCAGTTCCACGGTGCCGAGATGGATCAGCGCGGTGGCGGCTTCAGCGCCGTCTCCCAATAAGGCTATAGCCTGCAGGTAGCTTTTCTTTGCTTCGGCGTTCTTTCCCGTATCGCGGAAAAGGTCGCCAAGCCTGCGCATTCCAATACCGACTGCCTGGCTGTTATCGCCGGCGGCATCGGCACGCAGTTTGAGCGCCGCTTCGAGCAGCTTTTGGGCAGTTGTGTACTCGCCGAACGCGGCGGCCTTATCGGCTAGTTGATCGAGTGTCGCAGGCGGCTGCTTTTCCGCAAGGGCCTTCCCGATGACTGCGTCCAAATCCGCCGGGAGAGGCGCCGCGAGGCTGCCAAGGAGCCCGTCGGCTGAAGAATTCGTTCTGAAAGTCACAGCCCTATCCTGGCCCTGTTCCGGGGCCTGAACAGTACGCATGGCAGCGAGCGGAAGAACTAAAGCCACTGCCAGAAGGCTCGCGCCCAACATCGTCTTTAGCCGCGGCTCGGTGCGCTTCACGCCGCTATCGAGAATGGCAAATAGCCTGCCTTCCAGTTGCGAGCGCCGCGCCATGGCCACGGCGGCTGCACCGAGCCCCATCCCGGGCCGCTGCGCACGTGCAATATCCAGTAAGTGCTGCGCGTACTCGGTAGGACGCGGGCCCGCGCCCAGCACCAGATCGTCCGCTGCCCGCTCACGCTCCTTCACAAACTCGCGCCACCCGGCCCACGCCAGCGGATTCCACCAATAGAAACTCACCACCACTCGCGCCAGCAAATGCGTCGCGCTGTCCCCGCGGCGAACGTGGGCCAGCTCGTGCAGCAGCACCGCCCGCCGCCGCTCCAGGCTCCATTCCCGGGCATCTCGAGGGAGAAAGACCGCCGGACGGACCACTCCCACGGTCATCGGCATGCTGCCTGCCTGACCTTCAAGGAGGGAAGGGACCTGCTTGAGGCCCAGCTCCCGCGCAAAATACGCCAGCTCGGTTGACTCCAGCGGCCTTGCCGCTCGACGCATTCGCCACATCGCAATCCAACCGGCCAGGACTGGGGCCATGCTGGCCACAAATCCACACCCCCAAAGAAGCAAGAGCAAGGTCCCGAGCGGAATGCGAGGCCACCGCGATGGCCGGGGGCTTTGGCGACCGGTCGCAAGCATGGGCGCTTCTCCACGCTCTGCCGTACCCACCTGACTGGCGACCGACGCATCGGACGCGATCAGAAGCGTCGCCGGCTCGAGCAGCCTCGCAGGCACCTTCACATCCAGCGCCGGCAGCCACGCGGAGAATACAAGCAGAGCGGCCAGCGAGACAAACGTCGTTGCCCAGACTGCGTGACGCAATGCCGCTGATTGCTTTTGCAATGCCCATCGAACCAGCCACGCCATCGCCAGCACCGCCAGGCTCTTAATGGCCAGCCCCGCCGCAAAACTAACCGATGCGAATTCCGTCCACGTCGCCATCTACTTGCCCTCCCTGCGCGCTTTCTCAATCAACTCAGCCATACTGTCCAATTCCGCGTTAGTCAATCGCTTCGACGAGACATCGAGCAACGCGGCCACAACCTGATCCGGCGAATCGCGGAAGAAGGTGTCTATCAGGTGTTTCACCGCTGAGCGTTTGGCCTTCTCCCGGTTGACGCACGGAACAAAGACGTATCGCAACCCTTCGTTCTCGTGCTTGACGTGCCCTTTTTCTTCGAGCACTCGCAGCATCGCCCGCACCGCCGAGTAACTCGGAGCGTCATCCATCGCCACCTTCACTTCCGCGGCCGACGCTTTCTCGCGCTGATACAGGATGTCCATAATCTGCCGCTCGCGTCGGCTCAACTGGTTCGCTGCCAAGTGCTGCCTCCTGCTAAAAAAACTGCATCTGCTAAAAAATTAGCATTAGCCGCGCCAGGGTGTCAAGCGGAATTTTCATTCGCGGTCGAATGCTATAGTGACCAATTCCCATCCCCTGGAGAACCATGGAAATATCGCGACCGCTGTCTCGCCGCATTCTGCTCCAATCCGCTGCTGCGCTTTCGGCCTCGGCGGCTGCCGCGCCAGCATTTGCCGCGAAGACCAGCTCCGGGAGCGCGATTGTGGTTGGCGCTGGCGCGTTTGGCGGCTGGACCGCGCTGCATCTCCTCCGGCGGGGGTTTGACGTGACCCTGCTCGACGCCTACGGTCCGGGGAATGCGCGCTCGAGTTCGGCGGGTGGCGATAGCCGCGTTTTTCGAGGCTCTTATGGAACCAGGCAGATCTACACGCAGCTTGTGGCGCGCTCGCTGGTGCTGTGGCGCCAGAATCAGGCAAAGTGGAACACTCGCTTACTGCACGAGATTGGGGCGCTGTTCTTGGCTCCCAACGAGGACGCTGCGCAGCGCGCTTCCATCCAGGCCCTGCATGACAACGGCCTGCCCTTTGAACAGCTTACTCGGGCCGAGGCTTCCAAGCGCTTTCCGCAAATCAATTTCGAAGGCCGTGAATCGATGATTTTCGAGAAGTTCGCCGGCTACCTGACCTCACGGCGCGCCTGCGAAGTGGTCTGCGAAGGCTTTGTGAAGGAGGGCGGCCATTACCGGGGCTTAGCCGCGCAGCCCGGTCCCATTTCGCAGAACGTAATGCAGGGCCTCGCGCTTTCCGACGGCTCGACGCTTCGCGCCGATCAGTATGTCTTCGCCTGCGGTCCGTGGCTCGGCAAGGTCCTCCCCGATGTTGTCGGTAATCGGGTTTTGCCCGCGCGCCAGATGGGTTTGTTCTTTGGCGTACCTAGCGGAGCGGAGTTGCTGCAGGAAGACCGTTGTCCGGTTTGGCTCGACTCTGGCGCTTACTATGGCGTTCCCGGCAATAACTACCGCGGCTTCAAGATCGTCGGAGGCACTCTGAGCGAAGACTATAATCCCGCCAATCCGTGGGACCCCGACACTTCTGAGCGCATCGTCCCTCCCGATCGATTCGCGGCGCCGCGCGACTACCTGAGCTTTCGATTTCCGGCGCTGAAAAATGCGCCGCTGGTTGAGTCATTCGTCTGCCAGTACGAGGTCTCTCCGGACGAGAATTACATCGTCGATCGGCATCCGCACTGCGCGAACGCCTGGATCGTCGGAGGAGGTTCCGGCCACGGGTTTAAGAACTGCCCGGCGGTTGGAGAGATGGCCGCCGATCTAATTCAAGGCAAGAAGTCGCCAATTCCCTTTTTCTCGCTGTCGCGCTTCGATCGCGCCTGAATCGACGTTGTCAGTTGACCGACAAGATTCAATGGGGCGTACTACGCGAGGCGCATGCGTTCGAGCAGGTTCTGGAAGCGGGGGTCGGAGCGGTAAGGGCCGAAGAAGGCGTGGTATTGGATGTTGGGGAGATGCACATAGCGCTGCTGGTAGGCGAGATCTAGGGCTTCAAACATCGCGTCCAGCTCGCCGGCAGCCTGGTAATAGACCGCTGCACCGAAGGCCTGGCGGTGCGAGACGAGCTCGCGCACCCATTTCTGACTACTCTCCCGATCTCCGGCTTGAAAGTAGGCCGCTGCCAAATAGCCCGCGCCAATGTACCACCAGGGCGCCAACTCCAGAACTCGTTTCAAGCTGGTAATGGCTTCCTGAATGAAGCCTGCGTGAATTTGGGCGAGCCCCATCGTAAACCAGATCAAGTAGAAGTCAGGATCGATTTCCAGGGCTCTGCGCGCGTAGTCGATGGCTTCCCGGTATTGTTTCGCCGCGAACATGGACAAAGCCATGCCGTTGTGAAGAATCATGGATAGCGGATCTGTCTCGAGCGCCAGCCGGCTCTGCTCGATGGCGTCCGCGGCTCGTCCGAACGGGAGTAAGTAATACAGGAGGTAGCGGTATCGCACGGTGGGCGAGACAGGTTCGGCCGCCATGGCCTGGCGGAAATGCGCATAGGCCGCTTTCCAGTCGTAATCGTAGGCTGCTGCGACAATCGCCAACACGCTGCGAGCCTCGCTGTTGGCAGGATCGATGGCCAGCGCTTTCTCGGCGGCCGATTTCGCCAAAGGCGCGACGTTGCCGGCGGGCTTCATGCCGAGCGCCGCAAGCACGTAGTAATAACCCGCCAATCCGCTGTAAGCCGGAGCGTAATTCGGCTCGAGGGCCAAGGCCTGCTCAAAGAACCCTTTTGCTTTCGCCAGGCTCTCCGCCGTGTAGTGCACGCGATAATACTGCCCTTTCAGGTAACTCTGGAAGGCTTCGATATTCGCCGTCCGCGCAGGCGGAGCCAGACGTAGTTTGAGGGCTTCCGAGATCGCCTGGCCGATTTCGTCCTGAATGGCGAAGACATCGGTCATGTCGCGGTCGTAGCGCTCGGACCAGAGATGCGCGCCGTCCGCGGCGTGGATCAACTGCGCAGTGACGCGAAGGCGGTTACCCGCGCGGCGGACGCTGCCTTCGAGCACGTGGCTCACGCCTAGCGTTTCCGCAATCTTGCGAATGTCCTGCTCCTTGCCGCGGAAGGCGAAAGAAGAGGTGCGGGCAATAACCTTCAAGCCCGGAATGTTGGCGAGCAAGTTCAGGATTTCTTCGGCCAAGCCGTCGCTGAAGTATTCGTTCTCCTTGTCCGCGCTCATGTTGGTAAAGGGGAGCACGGCAATGGAGGGCGGATGGCCCGCAGATTTGGCCGTGCCCGCGTGTATGTGAGCGCCCTCGGCGATCTTCTCCAGCGCAACCCTGAGTTCGCCCACGCTTGAAAAGCGGTCCAGCGGCTGCTTGGCGAGGCACTTGCCTACGACGCGCTGGAGCTCAACGGGCGCATGAAGCGGTGGAGGATCATCGCGCAGCACAGCGCTGAGCACCTGAGCCGTGGAGTCTCCGCAAAAGGCACGGTGTCCCGAAAGCATCTCGTATAGCACGGCGCCGAAACTGAAAATGTCCGAACGCTCGTCCAGCGGCAATCCTTTGGCCTGTTCCGGCGCCATGTAGGCCGTGGTGCCCAGGACAGTGCCTTCGGCCGTCTTGGTGGCGTCGGCATCGGAATCGGTCATCAGCTTGGCCAGCCCAAAATCGAGCAGCTTGGCCGCGCCCTTCCCCGTCACCAGGATGTTTCCGGGCTTGAGGTCGCGGTGAAGAATGCCTCTTCCGTGCGCTTCTTCGAGTGCGGCGGCGATCTGGAGAGCCAGTTTCACGGCGTCTTCCACCCGCAGCGGGCCTCGCAACGGCCTGCCCTCGACGTACTCCATGACCAGGAAATCCGGACCGACGTCATAGAGCGTGCAGATGTTCGGATGGTTCAGCGCGGCGATGGCGCGAGCTTCTTGCTCGAAGCGTGCCGAGTGCTGGCCCTTCAACTGTTTAATCGCTACGATGCGATAAAGGCGCGTGTCGCGCGCTCTCCACACGTCGCCCATGCCGCCCGAGCCAATCGGCGCGAGGATTTCGTAGGGGCCGAGTTTATCGCCTGCGGAAAGCGGCATAGGCGGATCCAGACAAGTTTATCGGATTATCGGATCACAGATATGTGGGGCAGGTTGACAACTGTTGACAACCTGCGGCCGATTGTTCAATCGGCCAGGGAAAGGCCTCTGGCGTTTCGGCTAAACCGGCTGCGGGACACGAAACTTGAAAACTGCGCACCCTTAACTCGGAGGGCGAAAGAATATTAAAGAATATAGCCCACGGCGTGAGCCCCGGAGCGGGAGAAAGAGCCTTCCCCTTATGCGCAGTTTGTCTGTCGCGTTCTCTTTCGCCCCGCTTCCGAGGCTGGGCGACTAGGCATCCGTTACCCATTGCTTACGCAATGGGCTATTATCTGACGCCCTTGTCGGGGGCTTTGCCCCCCTTGTGTAGCCAGAGTAGATAGTACGAAAGTGGCCAGGAGCGGAGGGTGCTCAGGTGCTGGGGAAATTCTCTTGGAATGTGAGGCAGGAGGCGGGTTGCCAACCCGCTGCAGGTTTGCCAACAGTTGCCAACCTGCCACACATATTGACAATCTGCCTCACATCACTCGTGGCGGAGGGCTTGCAGGGGATCGACTCCGGCGGCGCGGCGGGCCGGCATCAGGGCGGCTGCCAGTGCAATGATCACCAATAGTCCGGCCGCTCCTAGAAACGTCAGTGGATCGTTGGGCTTCACGTCGTAGAGCATGCTCGCTACCAGCCGCGTCACTCCTAGCGCGGCGCCAATTCCCGCGGCCACTCCCACTAGGGCGAGCACCGACGTTTCCTTCAACACCATGGCGAGCACGCCGCGCGCCTGCGCCCCCAGCGCCATTCGAATTCCGATCTCGTTGGTGCGCCGCGAAACCGTGTACGCCATGATGCCGTAGATGCCGATCGCGGCAAGGACAAGAGCCAGGGCGCCGAAGCCGCCGGTGAGCGTCGCAAACATTCGCTCTTGAGCCACGTTTTGCTGAATCTGTTCCTTTTGCATACGAACCTCGAGCAGCGGAAGATCTTTATCGACGGAGCGCACCGCCTCGCGCACTTCCGCGGCTACACTCGCCGCGCTCGCCGCCGTTTTGATCTCGTATGTCATGGAGGAGGCGTCGTCACGCTGAAGATACGGAAGGAAAATCGTGGGCGGGATGTCTTGGCGAAGGCGTGCATATTTGGCGTCAGCACTAACACCGACTACCTCGTACGTCTCGATGTTCGCGGCGATCGCCTTTCCGTTGCACGTGGCGATCGTCTTGCCGAGCGGGCTGGCGTTGGGAAAGAACTGTTTCGCCAACCGCTGGTTGATCACTGCCACTTTCGGGGCCGCCTGATTGTCACGCTCCGTGAAGCCCCGGCCATAGAGGACCGGCATTTCCAAGGTCTCAAAGAACCGGCTGCCCACCAGGTTCGCGTAGGCCAGGTCTTCCCGGCCGGGCCGCGGCGCCCTCTCCGCCGGGTGGAAACAGCCGTTCCTGGCACTATTGGCCAAGAGAGGCTGCTCCGATAACGTCGCCGACTGCACCCCAGGCAGGCCCACGAGCTTCTCTTCGATTTGCTGAAAGAACGCCACGCGTTGTTTCTCGGCGTAGCGCGATCGGGGCGGATCCAGTTGAAAAAGAAGAATTCGCTCGGGGTTGAATCCCAGCGCTGTCGATTTCAAATTCACCAGCGTGCGCAGGAACAGGCCGGCTCCTGCCAGCAGCAACACCGAAAGCGCCACCTGGAAGGCGACCAGGGATTTGCCGAGGAGCGCCCGTGTGGAGCGGGCGGTCATGCGCCCGGTCTCTTTTAGTCCCGCATTCAGGTCGGCCTTCGTCGATCGCCAGGCCGGAGCCGCGCCGAACAACAGGCCTGTCGCCAGCGTGATTCCCAGGGCGTAGGCAAAAACAATCCAGTCGAATTCGGCGCGAATCGAGTTGGTTCTCCATGACGCCTCGAAGAGGCTGGGGATGACGTTCTGTCCGGCAATGCCCAGCGCGAGGCCGGCGACTCCGCCAAGCGACGCAAGCAGCATGCTCTCTGTGAATACCTGGCGCATCACGCGCACGCGGCCGGCGCCCATCGCCATGCGCACGCTCATTTCGCGCTGCCTCACCGACGCGCGAGCCAGCAGCAGGTTTGCCAGATTGGCGCAGGCAATCAGCAGCACGAGGCCGGCGGCGCCCATCAGCACATAAATGGGCTTCGAGAATTCGCCCTTCATCTGGTCCAGGCCGCGGTTTCCGGTCTCAAGCAGGATGCTGGGAAGAAGTTTGTCAGGCGTGCCAGGATATATCGGGCGCAGCGCGTTTCGGAAACTCGCGTTCAACGCGGCTTGCGTCGCTTGGTCTGTCGCTCCCGGCTTCTCCCGCCCGAGCATCAGAATCCACCAGAATGTGTTCTGGTTTAACAACGAGCCTTGGCGGTCTGGAATTATTTGCGGCTGCAAGGAAATGGGCAAGAACAATTCGGGCGCGGTGGCGGCCTGGGCGCCATGAAACTCGGGCGCGTTCACGCCGACGATCGTCACGGGAACCCGATTCACGCGAATCGTCTTACCCAGCGCATCTGCGGACCGTCCGAATCGCCTCGCCCAATACGCGTCGCTGATTACCATTACTGCGGGCGCCGATTCCGTGTCGTCGGCCGGCGTAATCGCACGCCCCGCAATCACCTTGGCTCCGAGGCCCGCATAGAAGTTTCCCGAAACCAGTTCGCCGTCGACCACTTCGGCTTCTCCGCCGGCGTTAGCCGTCAACTTACTAATATCTTTGAAGGCGACCAGATCTTCCAGCGCCTGCTGGCGCTGCTGCATATCACGAAAAACCGCGTAGGGGAAAGGTGTTCCGACGTCTACGCCCGCGTCGTTCGTGTACCAGCTTCCCCATCCGCTGATGTCGAAGTCGCGTCCCGCAGCATAGGTCAGCAGGCGCAGCCGCTCAGAGTGCGGCACGGCCATCGTCTTCAGCAGCACTTCTTTCGCCAGCGTGAAAATCGCCGTGTTGGCTCCAATGCCGAGCGCCAAAGAAAGCACGGCCACTGTCGTGAATCCGGGGCTGTGCTTCATCATGCGTAGCGCATAACGCAAATCGCCGGAGAACTCGTCCCAAATCCGCAAACCGAGCGAAGCCCGGCATTCTTCCTTATGCATTTCCATTCCCCCAAACTCGATCCGAGCGCGGCGCATTGCTTCGTCGCGCGGCACTCCTTGCTTCACCAGGTCGCCGGCGCGGCTCTCGATGTGGAATCGCAGTTCCTGCTCCATTTCGCGTTCCATCCGAGAGCGATCGCGCATCGATCGCATCCACGAGCGGAGCCTGGCCAGCAACTTCATAATTCCTCCGGCAGGGTCGCTTCACTCATGGCGCAATGCCTGCATGGGATCCACTCCCGCGGCGCGGCGCGCAGGTATCAGGGCGGCGGCGAGTGCAATGATCACCAACAGCCCGGCTGCTCCCACGAAGCTCATCGGATCGTCCGGCTTCACTCCGAATAGCATGCTCTTCACCAGCCGCGTTACGCCTAGCGCCGCGCCAATCCCCAGGGCCACACCCATCAGCGACAGCACCGATGTTTCCTTCAGCACCATGGCGAGCACGCCTCGGGCCTGTGCGCCAAGCGCCATGCGTATTCCGATTTCGTTGGTGCGCCGCGAAACCGTGTACGCCATGATGCCGTAAATGCCGATGCCCGCAAGAGTCAGAGCAAGAATGCTGAATCCGCCGGTGAGCGTGGCGAAGACACGCTCCTGGGAGAGGGTCGCGTCAATCTGCTCGGTTTGCATTCGAACCTCGAGTAGCGGCAGATCCTTATCGACCGAACGGACCGCCTCGCGCACTTCTGCAGCTACACTCGCGGTGCTCGCCGCCGTCTTGATTTCGTAAGTAATGGACCAGGGTTCGTCATCCTGCAGGTACGGAACGAAGATCGTCGGGGGCGCGTCTTCGCGAATGTTGTCATACTTCGCATCCGCACTCACGCCGACCACCTCAAATGTCGCCGGGGTATCGCCCGAACACGTGGCGATGCTCCTTCCGAGCGCATTTGTCTTCGGAAAGAGTTGCCTGGCCAGCCGCTGGTTGATTACCGCCACCTTCGGCGCGGTCTGGTTATCGCGCGAGGTGAATCCGCGGCCATAAAGAATCGGCATGCCAAGCGTTTCAAAGAACCGGCTGCCCACCGAGTTCGCGTACGCCATATCCTCTCGATTCGAGCGCGCCGGTCTGTCGGTTGGCCGGTAACATCCGTTGCCCATGCTGTCCGCCACCAGGGGCTCTGCCGATGCGGTTGCGGCTTCGACTCCGGCGAGTGTGGCAACTCTTTCTTCGATTTGCTGGAACAGCGCGGTTCGCTGTTTCCCGGCGTAGCGCGTTCGCGGCGGGTCGAGCTGAAAGAGAAGAATTCGCTCAGGGTTGAATCCCAGAGCTGTTGATTTCAAATTCACCAGCGTGCGGAGGAAGAGGCCGGCTGCCGCCAGCAGCAACACGGAAAGGGCTACCTGGAAAGCTACGAGAGATTTGCCCAGAAGCGCTCTTCCAGAGCCCGCCGTCATCCGCCCCGTCTCTTTCAGTCCCGTATTAAGGTCCGCTTTCGTCGATCGCCAGGCTGGCGCCGCTCCAAACAGCAGACCCGTTGCCAGGGTGATCCCCAGCGCGTAGGCGAATACCATCCAATCGAACTCGCCGCGAATCGAGCTGGTTCTCCACGACGCCTCAAACCGGTTGGGGATGATGTTCTGCCCGGCAATGCCTAGCGCTAAGCCGGCGCTGCCTCCCAATAACGCGAGCAACATGCTCTCGGTGAAAACTTGCCGCATCACGCGCAGGCGGCCCGCGCCCATTGCCATGCGCACGCTCATTTCGCGCTGCCTCACCGACGCCCGCGCGAGCAGCAGATTAGCAAGATTCGCGCAGGCAATCAGCAGCACCAGGCCGGCGGCGCCCATCAGCACGTAGATGGGTTCTGAGAACTGGCCCTTCATCATGTCCAGCCCGCGCCTTCCGCTGCCAAGCAGCAGCCGCGGCAGATCTTTGTCGCCTTTACCCGGATAGGTCGCACGGAGTGGGTTCAGGAAATTTGCGCGCAACGCCTCTTGCGCTGCTTCGTTCGTCACTCCCGGCTTCAGCCGCCCGAGTAACAAAACCCACCAGAACGTGTCCCGGCTCAACAGAGATCCCTGGCGATCGGGAATCACTTGGGGTTGCAGCGATATCGGCAAGAACAATTCAGGCGTGGCATTGGCCTTGGCGCCGGCGAACTCCGGCGCGTTCACTCCGACGATTGTCACCGGAACGCGATTCACACCGATGGTTTTTCCGAGAGCATCCGCGGACCGGCCGAACCGCTTGGCCCAATACGCATCGCTGATCACGGCCACGGCCGGTGCGGATACAGTGTCATCCGCCGGCGAGATCGCCCGCCCTGCGATCACTCTGGCGCCCAGGCCAGTGTAGAAGTTGCCCGAAACCAGCTCGCCGTCCACGGATTCGGCTTCTCCATTGATAGTCGCGGTCAGTTTATAGACATCTTTGAATGCGACCAGGTCTTCGAGCACTTGCTGGTGCTGCTGCATTTCGCGAAAGACCGGGTACGGGAACGGGGTCCCTACCCTTTCGCCCCCGTCGCCCCGAAACCAGTTTCCCCAGCCGTTAATATTGAACTCGGGCTTGACGGAGAAGGTCAAGAGGCGCAGCCGCTCGGGGTGCGGCACGGCCATCGTCTTCAGCAGTACTGCTTTCGCCAGCGTGAAGATCGCCGTGTTCGCTCCGATGCCGAGCGCCAGGGAAAGCACGGCCACCGCTGTGAATCCGGGGCTGTGCTTCATCATCCGCAGCGCATAACGCACGTCACTGGAGAACTCGTCCCAAATTCGCAAACCGAGCGATGCGCGGCATTCTTCCTTGTGAGTTTCGATTCCGCCGAATTCGATCCGCGCCCGCCGCATCGCTTCCTCGCGTGGCACACCTTGCCTTATCAGGTCGTCGGCGTAGCTCTCGACGTGGAATCGCAGCTCCTGCTCCATTTCGCCTTCCATCCGTGAGCGATTGCGCGTCGCGCGCATCCACGAGCGGAGCCTTGCCGCGATCGTCATAACTCCTCCGGAACGGTCTCCAAAATGCCGCCGATGATCTCCGCCATCCGGTTCCACTTGGCGGCCTCGGCTTGCAATTGCTTCCTGCCCGCGGCGGTCATCCGGTAATACTTCGCCTTCCGGTTGTTCTCCGATTCGCCCCATTCGCTGGCGATCCATCCCTGGTGCTCAAGCCGGTAGAGCGCCGGATAGAGCGACCCTTGCTGGATTTCCAACCGGTCTTTTGAGATTTGCTGGATGCGCAGCAGTATGCCGTATCCGTGCAGCGGGCCCAGCGACACAGCTTTCAGAATGAGCATGTCGAGGGTGCCCTGAATCAGGTCAGCTTGTTTTCCCAATGTGACGGCTCCGGAGCAGGAGTGCGACCTTCCTAGATCGCCTAGGAGAGATGGTAGCGCGGCTCTCCTAGCCTGTCAAGGAGAAGGGTTTGCCATTCAACCGGGTGTGATCGCCGGATAGCCCAGCTTCTTGGCGTAGGCGTGCAGCGCCGCGTCGAAGGTGACCAGCGTGGCCTGGCTGTGCCGCGCGTAGGCAAGCAAGTAGCAGTCTCCGACCCACTTCGACGCCTGCTTGGCCGCGAAAGGCTCGGTCGCTTCGCGGAACAGGGTGTCGAGCTCACGCCCTTCCGGATGGAATTCGACGCGTGGGTCGTCCCGCCAACGGTCGTATGTCGCCCATGCCTTGCGTAGCGTCAGGGTCTGTTCACCCAGAACGGATTCGTTCGTCAAGAGCCGGAGCAAGCCAATTTGGGTGTACCGCGAGAAGATAAGCGTTGCTCCGAGCGGCAGCAGCGTTAGCCATTTCCACGAGGTCGCGTTGTGTGTGTGGCCTGCGACTGAGAGCCCTAACCAGACATTCAGGTCAGGAAAAAACAAACTCATGCGGGTTCTCGTCTTTTGGGAACGCGGGACCAAGCTTGCCGGAACCAGAAACGAGAGGGCCAGTCACATACTTGCGTTTATGAGAATCCGCGTAGGCCTGCTCAACCGCTCGAATAATGAGTGCGCGCATGGAGGTGCCGGACCGTTCCGCCCTCTGCCGGAGCCGCTCATACAGAGCTTCCGGAATGTCGACTGTTGTGCGAACCGCCATGCCAGTATTATGGCAAAGTTGACATACACCTGTCGCGCACGCGCGCCGCTATTCCCGGCGCTCCCGTGGAAGAGCGGCCAAGACGAAAACGCCTTGACGAGCGTCGATTTACGGATGCCACGGTCGAATAGGCTGGTTTCTCACTCGCGGCAGCATGCTCGCGAATAACTTCCCTGTCAGGGGATGCCGCAATTCCGGGGCGATTTCCACCAGGGGCTCTAGCACGAACCGGCGCTCGAGCATTGCGGGATGCGGAATCACGAGCTGAGGCGTATCGATCACAGACCGACCAAAGAGCAGGATGTCGATGTCGATCAGCCGCGGACCTTTGGGGATCGCCGCCGCCCCTCGCTCGCGACCCATTTCGCTCTCGATGCGTTGAGTGAGGCGGAGCAACTGCATTGGGAATAGGCTTGTTTCGGCTTTCAAGACCTGGTTGAGGAACCAGGGTTGCTCGAGGAATTCCTGCGGCGCGGTTTCGTAGATAGACGAGCGAGCACCCACGCGCACGCCACCCGCTTCCAGGCGTTCGAGGGCGCTTTCGAGGTTGCGCTCCCGATCGCCCAGGTTGGAGCCGAGCGCGAGAAACATGAGCTTTTGCGACAAACCTGGATACGGTCCCTCCTGAGGGGTCAGTTGTCAGTTTCCAGTCCCTAGAACAGCGGATTCTGGGCATCGTTGGCCCGCCGGCGCGCCAGGCCAAAGTAATCGAATGCCTTCTGGGTCGCCACGCGGCCACGCGAGGTGCGGTCGAGAAAACCCAGTTGCATCAGGTAGGGCTCGTAGACTTCTTCGATCGTGTCGCCTTGCTCATCGATCGAGGCCGCGATGGTGCTGAGCCCCACCGGGCCGCCGGCGTACTTTTCAAGCACCGTGAGCATGATCTTCCGGTCAACCTCATCCAGACCGTAATGATCTACCTGGAGCAGATCGAGCGCGGCCTTGGCTACCTGGTCATCGATGTGACCCTGGGCACGCACCTGAGCGTAGTCGCGAACCCGACGGAGCAAACGGTTGGCGATGCGCGGGGTCCCTCGCGAGCGCCGCGCAATTTCCTGAGCGCCCTGCGGCGTGATATCCACGGAAAGCAGCCGCGCCGATCGGCTCACGATGCCCGCCAGTGTCTTTTCGTCGTAGGGCTCGAGGCGCAGGATCAATCCGAAGCGGCTCCGCAGCGGCGCGCTCAGCAATCCCTGTCGCGTGGTTGCTCCTACGGCCGTGAAGCGCGGAAGCGCCATGCTGTGAGTGCGCGCGCCAGGCCCGGTGCCAATCAGAATGTCGAGCCGGAAGTCTTCGAGCGCTCCGTAGAGCAGCTCTTCGATATCGGGCATAAGGCGATGCACTTCGTCGATGAAGAAGACCTGACGCGACTTGACGCTGGTCAGGATGCCGGTCAAGTCCATTTTCTTCTGCAGCACAGGGCCGGCCGTTTGATCGAGCTCCACGCCCAGCTCGTGAGCGATGATGACGGCCAGCGTGGTTTTGCCGAGCCCCGGCGGGCCGCAGAGCAGCACATGGTCCATCGCTTCGCCGCGGCGCCGCGCGGCCTCAATGGCAATCGACAGGTTCTCGATCACCTGCGGCTGTCCGGCAAAGTCGCTGAGGCGCTCCGGCCGGAGTGCCGCTTCAAATTGGCGTTCGTCGTCTTGTGGCGCAGGCGAGGCCACGCTGTCTCGCGGCATGTTTCTCTCACGTTACCGCATCGAGAAAAGCTATCAGCGTTCAGCTTTCAGCGATCAGCTTTCGCTCCCTGACGGTCGCGTCTCGGCTAGCGGCTTTTCGCGGGCTCCAGCGGTATGTGTTACGGGTAGCAATCGGGGTCGCCGCATCGAGAAAAGCTATCAGCGTTCAGCTTTCAGCGATCAGCTTTCGCTCCCTGACGGTCGCGTCTCGGCTAGCGGCTTTTCGCGGGCTCCAGCGGTATGTGTTACGGGTAGCAATAGGGGTCGCCGTCCGTTCTGGCTGATAGCTGAAAGCTGACTGCTGAAAGCTTTTCGGTGTGGCTGACAGCTGAAAGCTGATCGCTGAAAGCCTTTCGGTGTGGCTGACAGCTGAAAGCTGATCGCTGAAAGCTTTTCGGTGTGGCTGACAGCCGATCGCTGAAAGCTCTTTCTTACCGCACCAGCGCTAGAGCTGCGCGGAATAGGGGCTCAAACCGGTCTTCGATGTTTTTCTCATGGGCCTTGCGGATGGCTTCCTCGGCGGCGGATGCGGAACAGCCGAGGTTGACGAGTGCGGAGAGCACGTCCTGATCCAATGCGCTCACAGGCGGCGCAGAGGGGATTGCGGACTTACCTTCGCCCGCGGACATTGCCGCTATCTTGTCCTTGAGTTCCAGGACGATTCTTTCCGCGGTCTTCCTGCCGATGCCGGGTATGCGAACCAGCCTCGCGACGTCTCCAGCCCGGACCGCCGCTACCAGGTCGGGTGTAGCCAGGCCGGAAAGCACCGTAATGGCGAGCTTCGGGCCAATGCCGGAGACGGAAATCAGCTTTTCGAAAATGGTTTTTTCATCCGCGGTCAGAAAACCGAACAGCACCAGCGCGTCTTCGCGGACATGCGTATAGATGCGGAGTGTAACGGTGGCGCCGGGGTCACCCAGCGCTGTAAACGTGGAAACCGGAATATGAACGTCATAGCCGACGCCGCCCGCGTCGAGGATGACCTGGTTGGGATGTTTCTCGAGAAGAGTGCCGCGAAGCTGCGCTATCATGCGCTCCTATTGTGCCGCATGCTTTAGGACCATAGATGCCACTTATGGAATATGAGGACGTAGCAGGCCAGCAGCGCGTTGGTAGTGGAGTGCGCAATCACTGCTTCGCCGATTCGGCCGCGGCGAATTAGCGCCCAGGCATAGAGCAGGCCGGCCAGAATGCCGGCGAACCAGAGGCCGCCATGCAAGAACCCGAAGGCCAGGGAAGAGATCCCAAGCCCAAGCCACGTGAACGCGCGCAGCGGTAATGCCTCAAAATCGGCCGAGATAACACGGCGGATCAGATAGGCGCGAAACGCGAGTTCCTCTGCTATCGGGACTGTTAAAACAGCGGCTAAGATCCGGAAGACAATCCAAGTAATACGGATCGGCGCAGACGAATCCGTGAGCGCATGCGGCATTGCGTCGCTGGCTGGAGCGGTTAGCAGCGTATCTGCCGCGATCCACAGTGCGAATACGAGAATGCCAATCGCGGGACCGAACCAGCCGAAACTCCAGTCGAGAGCCCGGTAGCGCTTTCGCCAGATCCAAAAAACTGCCGCGGCTGCCAGAAATCGGATCGGATATAGCCATTCAAAACCACCGCTCACGGCTGTGGTGAGCATCCCGACGAAGAGGATGCACACGAAGGGCAGCAGGTAGGTTGCCGTGGGATTTTCGGAAGCTGTGAGGGCGATCGGCGGGGCAGGCTGTTTCGAGGTGTTTAGCCACGGCACGCGTGTGGCGGCAACCGAGAAGCCGAGCGCAACTGCGTTAAAGGCCATCCAGCCTGCCTGCGAATGGAAGCCCTCGCTGGCAACCTGTTGCGCACCGGCGTTGCCGATGAGGATCAACCCCGTAATGCGCACCGCGTTCAGCAAGAAGACGGTGACCACGCCGGCAGGGAGAAGAATCAAGGCTTGGGGAAAACGGCACTCGCGCCGAAAGAGCCACAGCCAGAGGACGCCAAACGCCAGGACTAGCCCTGCGCCCTCAAATCCAGAACACTCGGGTGCGATTTCAACCGTGAACTTCGCCGTACCCAGCGTCATGCGGACGGGGTCGGCGCTGATGCCTGAGACAAAAAGGCTGAGGAAGGCCTTTGTCAAACCAAAAGTGAGGCCAATGGTCGGCGCCCAAAGGGACCGGCTGTAGGCTCCGACCAGACAAGCGGCAACCACCGCCACCAAAGCGCCGGCCCACAACCAGCCGGTCTCGCGTAGAAGACGCAGCCACACAGTAAACGGTATTAGCGAAAAGGCGGCGAACGCTATTCCACAGAGTCCCGTAACCAACCAGAGGGGGCCGGAAAGAGGCGTGGAAAATGCGGCCAGGTGGTTTCCGTACAAAGCCCACGAGAGCGCTCCAAAGGCTGCCATGGCCAGGAGATGCGCAGCCATGAACCCGAAGCTGACGGGTAACGGCTCGGCTCGCTTGGAGATTTCGGCGAGCGCGGCGCCGTTCTTCAGGCTGGCAAAGGTGACAAAGATCACCGCGAATCCGACCAACCCTCGAACCGTCCAGGCGCCCCAGTGGCCTACGAAACCCATCATTCCGCCTCGCGAAATTAGTGAGGCGTTGTCCAACCAGACGGAAAAGAGGAGCACTTCGGCGGCGAAGAGGATTGCCAGAACAAGGAACCGCTGGATTAAGCCAAAGGACGAACTTCGGCGCGACCAGGCGCTATCAAGAACGGGCGCCTGGGCAGACTCCCGGTTAGGGCGGTTGGAATCAACAGGCATAAGAGCGCCCCGCTTCAGTTCCAGGGTGCTCTTGTGAAACTTGGCTTACGCCTTATTCTTGCGGCTTCCTCGGATTATGAGCAGCGTACCCGAAAGCAGCGCAAGCGCGCTTCCCGCGGATCCAGCACTAATCTCCGGTACCGCACCCATAGCGAAGGCCGATGCGCCAACAAACAACAGCAAGGTCCCTAGTAATTTTTGCATTATTTTCTCCAAACTAAAAGCCCCGCTATCGGGAACTTAGGTAACACCAGTATCACGCGATTCCTGGCGAAAAAGGTACTGTTTTTAGTAGAGAGTACTAGAGCCGATAGTTTGTCGCCCGATTACTCTCGATCCACGCCGCTTGCGCGGATGGCATCAGGATGCGGTCTGATGAAATTATATATCAGATTCTATTGCGTTTAGCCAACTGGCAGCAGGTGCGGATCAGGCGTTAGTAAGCGAGTTAACCATGCGTGCCTGTGCTTTTTACTAGCCCGCTCCGGCACCGTCTGAGCCGTGTGGAAGAGGGTTTTTCAGCGCCTGTGCAGGGCATCCGGGCTAAGAACCGCTTCTCTACAGCGGCGTCTCGGCTATCGGATTTTGGATCGGCGTCAGCGCCTGCCAGGTCGCCCGCACCACGGCGAGCGCGGCAAGGCCGGCTGTTTCCGCTCGCAAGACTGTACTGCCCAGGGACGCCGATGCCCATCCTTTCGAATTGGCGCTGGCGCGCTCGCTCGGTGTCCAGCCGCCTTCCGGGCCCAGCATCACGGCGATCAAATCGCTTGTCTGGCGGCTGGCAGGCAGCATAGCGGCCAACGGCGGGGCAAGTGAGTCCTCGTCCAGGAGAAGACGGACGGTTGCCTCCGTCGCCAGCGCTTCACCCCACGGGAAGACGGGATGAATCACCGGAAGACGCGCGCGGCGAGCCTGCTCGCTGGCTTCTGTGGCAATGCGCTGCCAGCGCGCGGCGCGCTTACCCGCCGCCACCTCAAGGCCCTTCTCGGTGCGGGTTGCAGCGAACGGGATGATGCGCGACGCGCCAATCTCGGTCGCTTTCTCAAGCAGCCATTCGAAGCGGTCAAACTTGAACAGTGCCGTTACCAGGATCAACTCGGCTTCCTGGTCCGGCACCGGCAATTTCTCGATGCATCGAAAAATGACGGATGATCTGTGAGCGGATTCAATCTCGGCCAGGTAAACGCTCGAGTTGTCGCAGACCTCGTAGAACTGCCCGGGCGCGGCGCGCAACACACGCACCAGGTGGGCCGCATCCTCGCCTTTTAACTCGGCCCGGCCGCTGTGAATCTCGGGCACGAAGAATCGTCTTCTGGCCATGGACTTAACCGATGCTTGCGATGGCGGCGCCCACCGGCTGATCGCCGACCGGAATCATGGTGAAAAGCGCGGCGGCGCTCTTATAGCGATTGGCGGCGGCGCTTTTGCTGCGGTTGCGGGTGATGGTGGGAATGCGAATCACCGCCAGCGCTCCCGACTGTGCGTAGAGAATCAGCGCGTATTGGTTGTCGGGCGTCATCAGAATCTGCCGCGGACTTTGTCCGGCTTCGACAACCGCAATCACTTGACGGCTCAAGACGCTCAGAATGCTGACTTCGCTGCTGGTTTTACTGGCGACAAACAAATACTCCGGCTCGCCGGAACAGGCCATGGGCCCTGGGGCGCGCCCAGCGAGGACGGTCTGTTCGACGATCAGGGGCTGATAGGTGAACACAATTGCTATGCCATCCATGCCCGCGCCGGTGACGAACAACTGGCCGTCGTCGGCATTGAAGCAAAGCTGCTCGGGACGCAGCGCCAGCGGGAGATCGGCGACGGGGGATAGCGAGCGGCCGTCGAGCACGGTGATGGAACGGCCGTCATAGTTGGCAACGAAGAGGAGTCCGGCGTCGCGACGATAGCGCAGCGAACCCACGGAAGAGGAGACGTACTGGCGGCTGTGCGCTCCAGTTTGTAGCTCGAACTGTTCCACTGTGCCGGCGTTCGGCATCTGGTCAGCCATAGCCACAGCCACGCGAACGGCGCCTGTATCGGCGACCGCCAGATCCAGGCCGGCAGGTGTGCCCGCCAGCCGGAAGCGTTGGCTGACGCGCCGCGCTGCCAGATCCACCACCAGCAACTGGCGCGATGCCCGGCTGATCACCACGGCGTGCCGGCCATCCGGCAGCAGACGTCCACCGGCCAGATCGTCGGCAACCCGGAATGATGCGCGGCGCGTGAGCGCATTTAGGTCGAGCAGATGCAGCGTGCCATTCGAGCCGGTGATTGCCAGGGCGTCGCCTGCGCCGCTTTGCGCCAGCACGGTGGAAGGCTCGGCATGAACATCGATTTTGCCTGCCAGTCGGAAGGAGCGCAGATCCACCACGCTAACTGCCGCGTCGGCTGCCGCAGCCACCAAGGCGTAACCGGGATAGCCAGTGCCTTTATGGCGCAAACACGCGGCTCCGGCTGCTGCCAATGTGGCCACGCCAGATCGAATGAGCGAGCGTCGGGTCAAAGGGGCGGCTTCCTTGGGGTTCCGTGTCTTAATACGCAATTATCTGAAAACAAATAGGTTTCTTTTCCGCGGGGGCTCGAAAGCCCAAATCACATTATGTTACGCTCGAAGAGGATTGGGCGCGGTCTGGTTCACTGCCGGCTCATCGTCCGTAGCCGCTGGCCTGGTTTTTGTGCTACGGATCACCAATTACACCCGAGATTCTTGCCTGGCTGGAAGCACTGACAACAATGTAGCCTTCGAGCGCTGGCTCAGCCTCTTTGGGGAAGGGCGGCTTCTCTACCTTCATGAATTTCAGGTCTATTTTCTCGCTCATCTCGTCCGATCTTGCCATTGATCTTGGCACGGCGAACACGCTCGTTTATGCGAAGGGCAAGGGCATCGTGGTGAACGAGCCCTCAATTGTCGCGATCAACAAGGTAAACGGCGAGGTGGAAGCCGTGGGGCGCGAAGCCAAAGACATGCTCGGCCGCACGCCCGGCAACATCGTGGCGATCCGGCCCATGAAAGACGGCGTGATCGCCGATTTCAAGGTAACCGAGCGCATGCTGAACTATTTCATTCAGAAAGCGCATGGCCGCAAAATGCTGGTTCACCCGCGCATCGTAATCGGCGTGCCAAGCGAGATCACGCAAGTGGAAAAGCGCGCTGTCATCGATTCGGCTTACCGCGCCAAAGCTTCCGAGGTGCACCTGGTGGAGCAGGCGATGGTTGCGGCGATTGGCGCGGGGATGCCCATCACGGAGCCCTCCGGCAACATGGTGGTGGATATCGGCGGCGGCACTACCGATGTCGCGGTGATTTCGCTTTCCGGTATCGTTTATTCGCGATCGGTCCGCGTCGCCGGCAACGAGATGGACGACTCGATCATGTCGTATCTCAAGCGCAAGTACAATCTGCTGATTGGCGAGCGCACGGCCGAGCAGATCAAAATTCAGGTGGGTTCGGCATTTCCGCTTGACCGGCCGGTGACGATGGAGATCAAGGGCCGCAACCTTATCGAAGGCGTTCCGAAGACGATCATCATAGACGACAGCGAAATTCGGGAGGCGCTGGCCGAATCTGTCGCCACGATTGTAAACGCTATCCGCGTGGCGTTGGAGCGCACGCCTCCGGAATTGAGCGCCGACATCAGTGACAGGGGGATTGTGCTGACCGGCGGCGGGGCGCTGCTCAAGAATCTGGATCGCCGCATCCGCGAGGAAACCGGGTTGCCCGTTTCGATCGCCGAAGATCCGCTGTGCTCGGTGGTTCTGGGGACCGGAAAGATGCTCACGGATTTTCGCCTTCTTCGCCGGATCGCCATCGATTAGGGTTCTCGACGGGCTCCCCGCTAAATTAGGAGTAGCCGGTTCTTTGTTCGAGGTCCACAATTCATGGAGACGCTCCTTAGCCGGTATCGCAGCGTAACGGTCCTGTTGATTGCCATCGTCGGGCAGTTGATTCTGCTCGCCTGGCAGGTGAAGACCAATCAGGACGTGCGCCTGATTCGCGTCTGGGCGGTGACGGCGGTGACCCCGGTGGCCGACATTGTCGAGGCGCTGCGCCGGAACACCATCGGCTTCCTGCAGGACTACTTCATTCTGCTGGATGTACGCGAGCAGAATCGCCGCCTGCAGGCTGACAACAGCAAGCTCAAGATGGAAAACCATTTCTACAAGAATGAGCTGGCGACGGCCGAACGCGCCCGAGCGCTGGCCGCCTTTCAGCCCCGCTTGCCTTCGAAGACGGTTGCCGCCAGGGTCACCGGCAGTGCTACAGTTTCCACCGCTCGCGCGGTGTTCATCGACCGCGGGTCAACCAGCGGCATTGAGAAGGGAATGGCCGTGGTCACGCCGGACGGCCTGGTGGGCAAGGTGATCGCGGCCTACCCGCTTGCCTCCCAAATC